>Ga0172366_10003974_pt1 | contig 11656 bp, 8 predicted proteins | sample LakKivSesite69cm_FD_114533 | JGI IMG/M metagenome (GOLD analysis project Ga0172366, IMG submission 114533) | Sediment microbial communities from Lake Kivu, Rwanda - Sediment site 69cm | ecosystem: Environmental > Aquatic > Freshwater > Lake > Sediment | place: Rwanda: Western Province, Lake Kivu...
ATAGCATTTAGCCTGGCCGGTATCGGGAAACCCACCGGTATATTCCTCAAAACAAGCGGTTCTTTCGCCGGTTAATTTAGTGGCACTGTCTTTGTAGAAAGTAGCGGAATTGCAGACATCGCCGACAGCGGCAGTACCCGGGTTTGTTCGAAAATCCGGAGTTATGTCGTAAATTTCTTGAAGAGTGCGCATAGTGCTGGTTGGACTGGCTGAAGGGTTCAACCCCCAGCTGGCAGGAGCACCGGCATCCTTATCCAGGCGGTGATAAATATCATCTAAAGTATACATCGTGTCAGCCGGAGTGGAAGGCGGATTGAGATTGCCAGCCCAAACTATCAAATAGCCAATACCAGCCGTAACAATCACGCTACAGATTACTGCCAGAATTTTATAGGTTTTTGAACTTTTTTCTACCATTTTTATATTTTTTTTATCTATATTTAGTCGACCTTTATTTACTTATCAAATCTTCTGGGAAAGAATAAAGCGATGGTTTTTTGATAATGGTTTTGTAAACATTTTCCAGAAAATCGCCGCCGGCATAACCAATCACAAAAGCTAAAGCCGGAGTGAGTTGCGACAAGCCGAAGAATGTTAATCCTAATTCTTTTATTGCCACCGCGGTTAAGAGACCAATAATTCCCGAAATAAACATCATTGCCAGAAAATACGGCAATTTGAATGAAACGCTTTTGTAAGAGTATTGGTGTTTGATAAATCCCACCAAACCTCTGACTATGCCGCCGCCAAACCCAGCGATTAAAATTGATAGATAGATTGATTCAAACATAGTTTTGAAAAGCAAAAAAAGCGCCATCAAAAAGACGCTTTAATGTGCCGAAATTATAAAAACTTAAATCAAAACCACGGAGCGACTTTACTCTCTTTCTTTCTCTCTCTCTCTCGTGTTGTCGCCTTAAGCATTTTTATCAATTTTATGTAAACGTATTCGTCCATAATATAAATATAACAGAAATTTAAGGTAAGGTATAAAAAATTGCTAATTCTAACTATTTACATTATAACACATTTTTGATAAGGTGATAGTGTAAAAAGTGGAAAACTTTTTATCTTTCTAACCCCCGCCACTCTTTATTTTCAGCTCTGCCGCCCGCTCGCAAAAAATTTTTCTGGCGGAGCTCCATCTTCGTCCCGCTTTGTGGGATTACGGACGGGCAAGCAAGCGAGGGCGGGGCGGGAATTCCCTTCCCCCCGACCTCCTTTCCTTTCCGCCCCGCCCGAGCGAATTTTTAGAAATCAGCGTCGGGATTTTCTCGGTAGAAAGTCCGAACTTTTTCCAATAAACACCACCATAATTTTTCCACAGGACAACTCTCTTTGTTTTTGGTATAATTTTTAGAAAGGTCGAACCAAAAAAATATAACTTTTAAATTAAAATATATGGTTGTTGATTGGTTTTCAATTACTCTTCAATCTCTTCAGAATACCTGGCAAGGATTTTTGAATTTCATTCCAAATTTGATTGGAGCAATAATTGTTTTTATCATTGGTTATTTTATTGCTTTAGGAATAGGGAAGATCGTGGCCGAAGTTTTGACTCGCTTAAAATTTAATAAAATCTTTGAAAGGATGGGTTGGAGAGAGGCTTTAGAAAAAGCTGAATTAAGGGTTGATCCTTCAGAATTTATTGGAGCGATTTTTAAGTGGATTTTGGTCATTGTTTTCTTACTTATAGCGGTTGAGATTTTAGGATTTCCTCAGTTTGCAGTTTTGTTAAATAAATTGGTTGGTTGGCTTCCCAATTTAATTGTTGCTATTGCTATTCTTTTGGTTGCCATCATTTTGGCTGATATTTTAGATAAGGTTATTAGGGCAAGCGTTCAAAAGATTGGAGTGAAATATGTTGGTGTTTTAGGAGGAATGGTTCGCTGGGCAATTTATATTTTTGCTGGTTTGGCAATCTTGGTTCAATTGGGTGTCGCTCAGGCCCTAATTAATTCCTTGATCATGGCATTTTTTGGAATGATTGCTCTGGCTTTTGGATTATCTTTTGGTTTGGGAGGAAAGGATGCAGCTAGTCAGATAATCGAAGATTTGAGAAAGAAGATTTCTGAATAATTAAGGGCTTGCCCTCGCACCAAATTTTGCATCGGAGTGGCAAGATAAATTTTGAATTACAACTTAATCCGGCAAATCTTTCGCGGCGCTTGCTCCAATAGCGAGCAGGGCTATTTGCCTTCGCGCCGCAAATAAATCTCAGGGGCAAAATTGGTGTGGGGGCTTGACAAATCTTTTTGGTTTGCTAAACTGATACTAGGTATGGAAGAAATTGATATGATTTTAAATAGAAGCGGTTAAATTCTGGTGAAATTTTGATTTTCACTAGAAACCGCTCGTCGAGGCGGTTTTTGATTTCCCGATTGAAAGAAAAGGTAAGTTCTTTGAAAAATCAATATGTGATTATTAATTGCTAGCCAAAATTACTCATACGGCGGATGGAGGATGCCTTGGGAGGTTGAGGCGATGAAGGACGTAGGGTGCTTGCGATAAGCCTCGGGGAGGTGGCTACCAACCTTTGATCCGGGGATCTCCGAATGGGGAAACCTGATTCTGCGATAAGCAGAATCAGTCCCGTCGAATGATGGGACGGCGAACCCGCTGAAGTGAAACATCTTAGTAAGCGGAGAAAAAGAAAACAATAGTTTATTCCCTTAGTAGCGGCGAGCGAAAAGGGAAGAGCCCAGAGCTACTCGATATATCGATATTTCAAAATTTCGAGTGGCAGTTGATAAGATAAAGACGTTCCAAAATTTTCCTTTCGAAAGAAAGTTTTGGAAGGAGTTACAAAATTGAAGGTTAGACGAAATACTCTGGAAAGAGATACCAAAGAGGGTAATAGTCCCGTAGTCAAAAACCATCAATCTCTTAGTCTCTTTTCTTAAGTACCACGGGAAATGAAAGTCCGGTGGGAAGCAGGCTGGACTAACCAGCCAAGGCTAAATACTCAACCTCACCGATAGTGCACCAGTACCGTGAGGGAAAGGTGAAAAGTAGGGAGGTGATCCCGGTGAAATAGAACCTGAAACCATCCGCTTTCAAAAAGCCAGAGCCCCGCAAGGGGTGATGGTGTACCTATTGGAGCAGGAACCAACGAGTGGCTCCCAACTTTTTGTCTAAGTGGTTTTGCCACGGAGACTTAGCGAAAGCAAGCGTGAATAGCGCGTATCAAAAAGTTGGGTGACGACCCGAAGCCAAGCGAGCTTGCCATGGCCAGGGTGAACTTCGCCGAAAGGCGAGGGGAGGCCCGAACCCGTAGACCGTTCAAAATCTTGGGATGAGCTGTGGTAAGAAGTGAAAAGCTAATCGAGCTTGGGAATAGCTGGTTCTCCCCGAAATAGCTTTGGGGCTAGCCTCCGCCAAAATTTTATTCTCCAGGGGTAGAGCACTAGAAAGAGTATCGTGGAGAAATCCAGGTACACTTACTAAACTCCGAATACTGGGGAATTTAGGCGGGGAGTCAGAACTTGGGCGCTAAGGTCCAAGCTCAAAAAGGAAACAGCCTTAATCTTTATCTAAGGTCCCTAAATCTGAGCTAAGTGTTTTAAAGGAAGTGGGATTTCTCAGATAGCTAGGAGGTGAGCTCAGAAGCAGCTATCCTCCAAAAAGTGCGTAACAGCTTACTAGCTAAGGAATCCTGCGCCGAAGATTAACGGGACTCAAGCTCAGTACCGAAGATAAGACCCTCACACCAAATTTTGGTGTGGGGAGGTAGGGGAGCGTTCTCAGCGCAGCGAAGTTAAACCGTAAGGTTTAGTGGAGCGCTGAGAAGTGAGAATGTTGGTATGAGTAACCGCAATCCGCCTGAAAACGGCGGACACCGAAAGCCCGAGGATTCCTTGGCAACGGCAATCGACCAAGGGTTAGGCGGACCTAAGGGAAAGGCGAAAACCGTACCCGATGGGCAGCCGGTTAATATTCCGGCCCTCCCCCACCAATTTTTAGAAGGTGACGCAGCCAAAATTCCCGAAAGGATTACTGGATTTCTAGGTTGGATTTTTCTGACCGCTTCAGGAATTAGGTTGCCCAGAAAAGCCTTTTAAAAGTTAAATTGGTGGCGGGCCCGTACCGCAAACCGACACAGGTGGGCTGGTGTAAAAGCACCAAGGTGAACGGGTGAAACCTCGTTAAGGAACTCGGCAAAAAAGCGTCCGTAAGTTCGCAATATGGACTGCCTTGGTGATGAACCAAGGCTACAACAAACGTACCCCTGGCGACTGTTTAACTAAAACACAGGCCCCTGCTTAACTCCAAAAAGGATGTATAGGGGCTGAAGCCTGACCAGTACTTGTGTGTTAATAATGTCGGTCGTTGCGTAGCTGCGAAGCCGCGTAGCGGCTGAGCATTTGAAGCCACAGGCGAACGTCCGCGGTAACCATAACCGTGTTAAAGTAGCGTAATCCCTTGTCGAGTAAGTTTCGGCCCGCATGAATGGCTTCACGACTAGGGGACTGTCTCAACGAGGCGCCCGGTGAAAATACGATAAGCGTGAAGATGCGCTTTACCTGCGGCTAGACGAAAAGACCCCAGGAGCTTTACTGTAGCCAGATATTGAATTTTGGTTTTGGATGCGTAGCGTAGGTGGGAGACTTTGAGGTCTGACTTTCGGGTCAGACAGAGTCGCCAATGAAACACCACTCTTTCAAAATCTCGATTCTAACCCTTCGGGAAACAGTGTCTGGTGGGCAGTTTAAGTGGGGCACTTGCCCTCTAAATTGTAACGAGGGCGTTCAAAGGTCGGCTTAGCAAGGATGGAAATCTTGCTGAATGTGCAAAGGCATAAGCCGGCTTTACAGTGAGCGGGATACCGCGAACTGTTGGGAAACCAGGACTTAGTGAACCGACCTGTTTTTGTAGAAAACGGGAAGATCATCAGCCAAAAGTTACCCTGGGGATAACAGGCTTGTAGGGCCCGCGAGTCCATATCAACGGCCCTGTTCGGCACCTCGATGTCGGCTCGTCCTATCCTGGAGGTGGAGAAGCTTCCAAGGGTCCGGCTGTTCGCCGGTTAAAAGGATCCGTGAGTTGGGTAAGTAAAATATGAGCCCAACTAAAACTGGCTAATAACGGTGAAGCCCATTTATGATAAAATAAAACAATGGGTGATACCGTGGGAAGACAATTTTTTATCTCACAATTCCAGAGAGAAGTAATTAATGGGTGTCTTTTAGGAGATGGCAGATTAGAATGTCGATCAGAAAAAGGCAGTGCGAGATTAAGAATTCATCACGGTTGGAGGCAGAAAGATTTAGCCTTTTGGAAATATAAGATATTGAAGAATTTAGTTGCCACTCCTCCGAGAAAAATAATTTCTTGGAAAAATCCGCGAGATAAAAAAGATTATTATTCTTGGTACTTTCATGCTCTTACACTGAAAGAATTCAAGGAGTTCTATCGGAACTTCTTTCCAGACGGAAATAAAAAATTGCCAAAAGACATCTTTCAGATCTTAACACCAGTGAGTTTGGCAGTTTGGATTATGGATGATGGATGCTTGGATAAAGAATCTATTATTCTGAATACTCAGAATTTCTCATTCGCTGAAAATAAAATTTTACAGAAAATCTTTAAGAAAAAATTTAACTTAAATTCCGGAATTAATAAAGATCGAGGCAATTGGCGATTAAGGTTTATTAGAAAAGATTTCAGAAAATTACAAAACCTGATAAAATCTTACATTATTCCATTAATGAGATATAAAATTGTCCCCGTAGAGACTTCCTCAAAATGAGGGGGTAGTAGAAAAACTGCTACAACATGCCAGCCCAGTTGACAAATTATCTACTGGGAAGATATAGTCCATACTTGTAGTAATACAAGATAATATGTCAGAGCGTCGTGAGACAGCTCGGTCTCTATCTACCGCAGGCATCGAGTCTTGAGGGGAGTCGTCCCTAGTACGAGAGGACTGGGATGAACCAACCTCTGGTGTACCAGTTGTTCCGCCAGGAGCATTGCTGGATAGCCACGTTGGGTCAGGATAAGTGCTGAAAGCATCTAAGCACGAAGCCTACCCCAAGATGAGGACTCATAGCTCGGTCAAAGACTATGACCTTAATAGGGCACAGGTGTAAGTCCCGTAAGGGATTGAGCCAAGTGCTACTAATAGAGCAAAAGTTTTTTGGCTAGCAATTAATGATCATTGGTATTACATAATTAGGTCGCGGCACGCGACGATTGCCTTCGGCAATCGCGCTAACACCGCTCTTTAAAAACCCTCGGTTTTTAATATTTTCCTAGAGGGGAGAACCGAAGGGTTCTCCCCACCCCTCTCCGATATAGGATGTTTATTAGTTGTGTAAGGAAAAATTTTTAAAAGGGCGTTTTGGTGGCGGCCATACCGGGTTTGTTCCACCTCTTCCCATTCCGAACAGAGAAGTGAAATAACCCAAGGCCGATGATATTGCTTCGGCGAGAAAGTAGGACGCCGCCACTAAAGCGCCTTTTTATTTTTATTAAAATTGGGTAAAATAGTTATAATAAGATGAGATTTTCTCTCAAAAAAAATAAAATTTTAATTGTAATCATTTTGGTAATTTTATTAATTATCTCTTTAAACTTTTTTCAAAGGGGGGTGAAAAATTTCTTTTATTTAATATCTGAGCCAATCCAAAAGTGGCTCTGGAGAGAGGGAATAAGAGTTTCCAATTTTTTTGAGGGAATTTTGGAAATCAAAAATTTAAAAATAGAAAACGAACAACTTAAATTAAAAAACCAGGAATTATTGACTGAGAATACAGAATTGGAAGAATTAAAAAAAGAAAATGAGGCACTAAGAGAAGCCTTAAATTTTGGTTTAGAAAAAGAATTTGAATTAAAAATTTGTGAGATCATTGGTAAAGAAATATCCCAAGATTCTCTTTTTGTTAATAAAGGTTCGAGAGATGGAATAGAAAAAGACTCCCCGGTCATTACTCAACAAAAAACCTTGGTAGGTAAAATAGAAAAAGTTTATGAAAACTTTTCAGAAATTAAACTTTTAACTGCAAAAGAGAATTCTTTTAGCGTAAAAGTTTTCGAAAAAGATATTTTTGGTCTGGCGAGAGGAAAGGGTAATCTTAAATTAATTCTCGACCTTATTCCCCAAGAAAAAGAAATTGTTACCGGAGACAAGGTTTTTACTTCGGCTGAAGGCGGGGTTTTTCCTAAAAATCTTTTGGTTGGTGAAATCATCAAAGTTAAAAAATCGGACATTGAACCATTTCAAGAAATAGAAATTGAGCCAGCCATTAATATCAAAGATTTGGAATCCTTATTTATCATCACCAATTTCAAAAAATGATAAAAAAAGTTATCCTTTCTGCCCTCCTTTTTTATTTTCTCACTCTCTTGGAAACTAGTTTTTTGATTCATTTTTCTTTATATTTCTCGAATCTAATTTTGATTTTAATAATTCTTATTAATCTTCTGGAAAATCGAAAAGAAAATTTTGGTCTCATCTGTGCCTTTTTTGGCGGATTTTTTTCAGACATTTTTTCTGATACTCCCCCAAATTTCATTGGTTTTCATGTCTTAACTTATATTTTAATTTCAGTTTTTATCAAGTATCTTTTTAAAAAGCATGTTCAATTTTTCTAAAAAATTCCGAAGTCGGGGGGCCCCTGATATTGAACCCCACGAAATTTTATTAGATAAACTGGCAAAAAAGAAGGAGATAGAATTTGGCATTTCGGAAAAAAAGTTTGAAGTACCTATTTTGCAAAGGATTATTTGGGGATTTTTCATTTCTTCAATTTCAATATTCTTTCTCTTTTTTCTAAGAATGTTTCAACTTCAAGTAATTGAAGGAAAAGATTTTCTTCGACAGGCTGAGGAGAATAAATTTATTGTTAGCAAAATTCAAGCCGAAAGGGGAGTAATTTATGATAGAGATTTGAATCAGTTAGTTTTTAATCGCCCAACTTTTGACTTGATTTGCCAAAAAAACGATCTCCCAGAATCAGAAGAGGAAAAGAGAAAAATTTTAAATGAAATCTCTCAAATTTTGAAAATAAATTTAAAAGATATTGAAAAGAAGATTTTAGAGAGCGAAGGTTTAACAATTTTAATTTCCCAGAATCTTGATTATCAAACCTTGATTATTTTGGAAACAAAGATTAATGAGTTGCCGGGTTTTCAAATAGTCCAGAATTCAATCAGGGAATATGTGGATGGGGAAAATTTCTCCCACTTAATTGGATATACGGGGAAAATTAAAAAAGAAGAGTTAGGGGCAGAACCGGAGTTCTATTCAATTTTAGATTACGTCGGCAGAGAAGGTTTAGAGAAGATTTATGAGGAGATATTAAGGAAAAATCCCGGTCAGATAAGAATTGAAAAAGATGCAAAAGGAAATATTATTTCAAAAGAAATAGTTTCCCTCCCAAAATCAGGAAACAGTTTAGTGTTATGGATAGATTCTGGTTTAGAGAAAAAAATTGAAGAGGAATTAAAAAAGAAACTTTCGGAAATTGGAGCGAAAAAGGCAGCGGCAATAGCCCTAGATCCAAAAACCGGAGGAGTCCTATCTCTGGTTTCTCTCCCTCCCTTTGATAACAATATTTTTTCAAAAGGAGATCCAAAAGCCATCCAAGAGCTCTTAAATGATCCTGATGAATCCCTCTTTGATCGAGCAATTTCTGGTCAGTATCCAGTGGGTTCTACCATTAAACCTTTCATTGCCTCAGCGGCTTTGGAAGAAAAAATAATTTCGCCTCAGAAAAAAATCAATTGTCAGGGATTGATTGAAGTTCAAAATGTCTATAATCCGGAAATTGTTTATAAATATCATGACTGGCGAGTCCACGGTTTGACAGATTTGAGAAAGGCAATTGCTGAATCTTGCAATGTCTATTTTTACACGGTCGGAGGCGGATACGGAGAGCAAGAAGGATTAGGCCCAACCAGAATTAAAAAATATCTTGAACTTTTTGGCTGGGGCAAAAAAACGAATATCGATTTACCGGCTGAAGCCGATGGTTTAATTCCCGACCCCCTCTGGAAAAAATCTTATTTTGAGAAAAAGGAGGATCAAGTCTGGCGAGATGGCGATACTTATAATCTCTCCATTGGCCAGGGATATATTACTGCCACCCCAATTCAGGTTGCCACTGCTTTCTCGGCTATTGCCAATGGCGGAAAATTATTTCAACCCCAGTTAATTCAAAAAATTGTTGATGCCCAAAAAAATGTTATTGAGGAAATTCAACCGAAGATTCTGAGAAACAATTTTATCGACCCCGAAAATCTTCAGATTGTCAGGGAGGGGATGAGACAGGCGGTGACAGGAGAAAATTCTCCTTTTGCTTCGGCAGTAATTTTAAATTCTCTGCCAGTAAAAGTGGCGGCAAAAACCGGAACAGCCGAGGTTACCAAAAAAGGTGAGAAGTTTTACAACACTTGGATAACAGTTTTTGCTCCTTACGAAGATCCAAAAATTGTTTTAACTCTAATAATTGAAGATGTTAAGGAAAAAGAATTAGAACAAAGATTAACAGTTTTGCCGGTGGCCAAAGAAGTCTTAGAATGGTACTTTTCAAGGTAAATAAAATAAGTTAAAATCAAAATATCTATGGCTACGATAGATGAATTAAGAAAAATCAGGTTAAATAAATTAAGGGCGATGGAAAAGGCTGGAATTTTTCCTTATCCAATAAAGATAAAAAGAACTCATAAGATTGCTGAAGCTCTTGAAGATTTTAATAAAATTTCGCGATTAAAAAAGGAAATAATTTTGGTTGGGAGAATTAGATCTTTGAGAATTCATGGTGGGGCAACATTTTTACATATAGAAGATGGAACAGGAAAAATTCAAGCCTATTTTAAGAAAGATAGGATAGGGGAGAGGGGATATCAATTTTTCTTAGATAATTTTGATATCGGAGATTTCATTGAGATTAGGGGAGTTTTATTTAAAACAAAAAGGGGAGAGAGAACAATTGAAGTTTCGGATTATAAGATTTTGGCAAAGAGTTTATTGCCCTTACCTGAAAAATGGCATGGCTTAAAGGATATTGAAGAAAGATTTAGAAAAAGATATTTAGATTTAATTTTCAATCCAGAAGTTAAAAAGGAACTTGAAATTCGCTCAAAAATTATAAAAGAAATTAGAAATTTTTTAGAAAAAGAAGGATTTTTAGAGGTTGAAACTCCGATTTTACAACCAATTTATGGAGGGGCAAAAGCCAGACCATTTAAAACCCATCTGAATGCTTTGGATGTAGATTTATATTTGAGGATTGCTCCGGAGCTTTATTTAAAAAGGCTTTTGGTTGGAGGATTTGAAAAAGTTTTCGAGATTGGAAGAGTTTTTCGAAATGAAGGGATGGATAGGTTTCACAATCCAGATTATACTCATTTTGAATTTTACTGGGCCTATGCTGATTACAAAGATTTAATGAGATTTATAGAAAGGATGTTTACAGTTTTGCTCCAAAAAATATTTGGGAGACTGGGGATCGAGTACGAAGGAGAAAAAATTGATTTCAAAACTCCCTGGCAAAGAATAGAATTTTCTCAACTGATTAAAAAATATACAAAAATAAATTTGGAAGAGATTAATTTAGAGGCTCTTAAAAAAGAAGCCAAGAGACTCGGACTGGAAATTAAAAAAGGTTTAGGGAAAGCCGAAATTGCAGACCAAATTTATAAAAAATATTGTCAGCCAAAAATTTGGAACCCAACTTTTGTAATCCACCAGCCTTTAGGTACTTTCCCCTTAGCAAAACCTTTTGAAGAAAATCCTTCAAAATTGGCTTCCTTTCAACTGGTTGTGGCTGGCTGGGAATTGGCTTTAGGCTTTTCAGAATTAAATGATTCAATTGAACAAAGAAAAAGATTTGAAGAACAAGAAAAATTATTCAAAGCCGGCTTCAAAGAGGCTCAAAGAATAGATGAAGATTTCCTGGAAGCCTTAGAATACGGAATGCCGCCTGCCGCCGGTTTTGGAATGGGAATGGATAGATTAGTGGCTTTATTAACCGATTCCCATTCTTTGAGAGAAGTGATTTTATTTCCAACAATGCGGCCGAAATAGCTCTTGACAAGCCTTTTTGAATTGTTAATATATTTCATAAGTATTTAAAAATTTTAAAAGCATTGAAGGAGGATTTTCCCCTCCGGAGCTGACAGGGAAAATATGTTTTTACACAGTGAACCTGTTCCGGGCTCGCCCGTTATAGCGAGGTAGCCTTTTGCCAATATCGGTGAAAGGCTCAGAGGCAATCTATGGCAACATAGGTTGCAGAGGTGAGGTGGCACCACGAGATCTAACTCGTCCTTACATGAAAGACGGGTTTTTGTTTTACAAAGGCCGATTTTTTTCTTAATAAAAATTGTGCTATATTAAAAATATGTTAGACATAAAATTCATTCGTCAAAATCCAGAGATTGTTAAAGAAGGTTGCCGAAAAAAACAGGTTAAAGTTGATATTGATCGGCTTTTAGAAATTGATAAAAAAAGGCGGGAAGTATTACAAGCCATGGAAGATATGCGAGCCCAGAAAAATAAGGGCTCAAAGAAAATTTCTGGGACAAAAAATGAGAAAGAAAAACAAAAAATAATTTTACAAATGAAAGAACTTGATAAAAATAGTGATAGGTTAAATCAAAATCTGAAAGAACTTAACCAAGAATTTAATAATTTAATGCTTCAAGTTCC
>Ga0172366_10003975_pt1 | contig 11655 bp, 8 predicted proteins | sample LakKivSesite69cm_FD_114533 | JGI IMG/M metagenome (GOLD analysis project Ga0172366, IMG submission 114533) | Sediment microbial communities from Lake Kivu, Rwanda - Sediment site 69cm | ecosystem: Environmental > Aquatic > Freshwater > Lake > Sediment | place: Rwanda: Western Province, Lake Kivu...
ATGCGATAGTAATAGTCTTCATATTGAGAGTTGAGACAATGAATTGAAACAATGTCCCGGAGTGTTTCAAATGTAATCATTTTGGGATAAGGTCTTGGATTTGGGCTAAAAGCGGACAAAAGCAGTGTCATAAGTTTAATATCCGGATAAATGTTGGTGGGATTCATAATATCTTGAAGATGATTTTTTTGAATGTATGCGTCGATTCTGCGCGTGACCTCGGTGCGTGGCATTTTTTTTCGATCTGGTTCGCCAAGAAACTCGGCAAGTTGAGGTGTTATTTCGCACATGAGTTTTTTACTTTTTATCATAGACGAGTATTATTATCGATGTTGAAGATTTGGATTATAAACTGAAAATAAATATCGGATTCGTTTTCAATTTTATGAATTATTTATATTTTCTTGTTTTTTTTTGAGATTTTATTGATGATCTTTTTGATTTATTTTTTTTAGAATATTTATTCTTTTTTGTTTTTATACGCCATTTTTTTTTATTTCTGCCACCAAATACAGTGATTGCCGGAGGTGGTGGTGGCGGAGGTGGTGGTGGTGATGGGAAAGGATGGAAACAATTTTTAGTTCGACAAGTGGGACGACGCGGTGGTATATTTTTTTTATATATTCCCCACGCATAATGTTTATTTCTATCATGTGGTTTAGGATGAACTCTACCTGATTCAACACTTGTTTCTGAATCATTTACAGTTCCAGATAAATTTATTATTTCATTATCTAGAGCGTCAAAGTCATCTGAATTCATTTGTTTTAATTTATTATTTATTATACTATACTGTAATATAATATAATAATTTAGTTTATCCATGAAAAAATAAAAATGTACTCGTTGAATCAACTTTTTTTAACAACTGGAGTCCACTTGTAAACTCCATTTTTATCTGCAACTGATTTAAAAAATTTACCATTGTTTCCTTTTTTCGTTTTATTTTTGCAGTCATTTGCAGCGAATGGCGGAGATGGGCGACTTTTGTATTTTTTCTGTGTCTTTTTATTCTTGTTATCGCATTTGGATACTCTGGGCATTTTATAAAAATATGATAATTTTATTGGAAGATTATATATTATTACTAAATATAAATAAATATTTGTTAAAAAATATTTGTTTATTAAATTTAAAAATTTTTAAAATATGATTTAATAATCGTGAATAATGATTTATTATCACTATCAATGAGCGACATACCATTATCTATTGTTTGCATGTTTGCAAACTTGACATTGCTGATAAGATTAAATTACACATGTTGCTTAGATAGATTATTGTCACTAATATTTAATTAAATTATTACACCATACCTACGTAATATAATTAAAAGATCAGATATAGTTTGTTTTTTAAGCGAGTCAGCATCGTCATCACTTATGTTAATACTAAATAAATCTTCAAGTTCCTCGATAAAAGAAACAAAATCCAAATCTTGATAACATGCCTCGCCGCCATTGGGACAATTTGTACTTAAACCGTATAAATTAAATACACTACTTATTTGTGCATCAGTAATTAACATACCGTTTCTAATTGCATTGTTAATATTATCAGCCCACTCACTCATAGCACCAATTAGTTTTTGCATATTTTCATTTACATCGTTAGACAAGAAATTTACTAATAATTGAGCATATCCACCCTCACCCTTTGTTATTTTTGCACTTGGTGTTTCAGTATAAGAAATTGCTCCATAATAAGAATTTTCTTTATGAGATGATTTCTGAAGATTAGTAGATAAACTAAAGAATGCTGCGTCACCATCAGTTTCATATATGGTTTTTGTATTCATAGATAAACTAATAGCTTCATGTATTGTATCATAATACAATTCTCCACCTGTGAAAGTTTTTCCTACAATTGCACCATCAGCACTTTCAATAATATATCCTTGAATTCCATTCAATTCACCTTTGTAGACTAATGTTAAATTACTGTTGGTTGTTGTAACTCTATCATTTTCGTCATCAATATATGTCCAACTTAAATTTGCAGATTTTAAAAGGGCTTGTGAAGAAACTACCCCCAAAAAATAAATGATTCTATCTTGTAACTCATTCGCATCTAAAGTTGCCACAAAATTATCTTTATTTTGTCTTTGCTTTATACTTTCTAAAGACAAAGCTTGGTTTCCGTATTTTAATAACATTTTTCCATTTTTTGTAAGAAACGTATTTCGATTTATGCTCGCTACCTCATTACTATCATTTACTGTAAATTGGAAAGGTATAGTCCTAAATGCTACTAAAGCTTTACCTCCCTTTCCTGCTTTCGCTACTCCTATAACCTTAACAGACTTAGGTGAAGAAGTTAGATAAGGGTCCAACCTGATGGATGTATATTTACCATCTAAAGTAAATCCTCGTAAAGCTTGTATTGCGTCATTGTCTCCCGGTTTGGCCTTTAATTTATCCTTTGATAGTGTCATTGTAATATAACCATTGTTATGAACAACCTTCGTCACTTTTCGAATCATACATTCATGACTACCATTTTTATTTTTTCCTTGAATAGTTACATATTGATTTACGTAATTCAGTAAATGAATACTATCAACAAATTGCGGTCGATACACAAGTAAGTGGGACAGGGACCACGTTTGACCTTTTGTTTGTATAGAAAGAGTGTTGGTTGAGGATGCCCAGACCGCTCTTTCTGGGACAAAGCTTGTTGAATGTGTGGCTGCAATCATCTTAATTTTTTTATATAGTTTCTTTATCTTTTTTTATATAAAAAAAAATTAAAAAAAAATTATTCATTTTTTTTTTATTTTTATTTTTATTTGTCATTTTATATTTTTATATTTTCATATTTTAAATTTTTCATAGTTTGGATTTTATATTTGTATTTTTTGAAAACGACGATGAGATGAAGTTGGTGAGATGTATGGTATGTATGCTGTACGCGGTTCAACGATTTGAATGCAACCAGAAATCATGGATTGAAGGCGGAACTGGATGTTTCCGCCACCATTGTTCTCAAATGGAACAAGATCATTTGCCAAGTATTTTCCGAAATCGTCCGACACATCCTTTTCCGTGCGTTTGAATTTGTCCATGTGGTCGGTATACGTGTCGCGCGTAATGATTGAAATTCGACAACCATTTTTCCGTTCTTCTTTTTGGATCCGCATCAAGTATGCCAACAGAATAAACAAGTCATCGTTCAGTCCGGCGGGAGTAGTAATGTGAGGCACGTCGCGTAAAATGGCGTTGATGCGCGGAGCATAGGATGGGTTGCGCCGTTCATCCGTGTGTGATTTGTGGATGACAACAAGCGGACTGCATCCGTTTCGCCGAACAAGTTGAATCATGGTGTTCAGATCATCGGGATTCGGATTACCGTTGTAAGAATGCAAAACATTTCCGCCATCAATGATCGCATCATACAATGGCGTCGGTTGATCGAGTTTTTTGATAACAGTTAGATGCTGTTGCGATTTATTTTTTGGATCTTTTTCCATTTGAGCAACAATTTTTTGAATGTAGTAATCGCACTGCGTGAGTGTGTATCTGGACAAACTTGCTGAATCAGGTTCGACCACTTCACCTCTTTCACCCGGTGCATGCGAGTCATACAAAAACTTACCGTCCAAGTAACGAAACAGAAACGCGAGTCGGTTCTCAATCATGAATCGAACATCTTTGACGTCGAGAAGCGCGGCATCAATGTATCGCGTGAACAAATGCACGCAGTATTCGGGATCAGGATTATAAATCATGAGTGCAAAGTAGTCGCGTTTCATGGAAAGTCGGTCAAACACGGAAGCAATCCGCGCATCATCACGTTCAAAAATCGCAAATCGTAGCACCATGGTAATAATGCCCTTTTCTCGTGTCGTGTCAATTAATTTTTCATGCTCTTTCAGCAAGACGCGAAACTCGTCCATTTTTCCATTTTGAAGCAGCTCGTTCATGGTTCGCTGAAGTCTGCCTAATTCCTTTTGTGTCATTGTTGTTGCCATTGTTATGACTCGACTCGAAATAATAGAAACACTCGAAATACTCAAAACACTCGAAATAATAGAAACACTGTAAAATAAAATCAAACAAAATATTTTTTCAATTTATTTTATCTTGCATACATGAGACCGCAATTTCCACCAACAAATGTCAGCATGTTGAAACGCTCCTCAAAAACCGTTAAATTATAGTTGTAATCGTAAATTCTCCACGTTGGTTTATTTACGCCGACAGGAACTTGGGTTTCCGGATCGCAAATGGTAAGGAACTGCGCTTCCGGATCAAGCGGCGGATAAAACGTGGTAAATTCGAGTTCAATCGTAGAAAATTTGCTGGCATTGATTGCGCCGGACGGTTGAAAATCGCTGGGTTCTGTATTCAGACAAAAATTATAACAATAAAGACCATCGGGTGCTGAACCACGACTGCTGGTATATTTTTCTAAATAATTATAAATTCCAGCATCCAGTAAATTCTCTCTATATTTTCCATCCAATAAAATGCCCAGGTTTAAAAGAATGTCTTTTTGATTTTGAACGCTGAATGGAGGCGTAATAAAGTAACCGGTGTTTGCAGGTATTGGCGGTGTCACAGATGATGACACCGGATTGAATCCTGGCCCAAAACTACTCGGATAAGAAGGGCACTGTGAATTCCATATAATTGGACTTAAACCAAAAGGAGCGGGAATAAGTCCGTCGGGTTTATACTTGTAAGGCCAATTCGTGTAATTCCCCCATTCGTTTCGCAAATACGCGTCGCTTCTTTGAAAATAAAACATCCAGCTGGCCACCATGCCGAGTGTGCTTTGCAGCCATACGCGACGACTGCCGGTAACATTTTCGAAATCCCATTGATACACGGATTTAAACAAATACTGTTGCGGCACGGTTGCGAATTGTTTGGCTTCATCCGCTGACAAAAAACAATACGTGCACATGAGATGAATGTCGGCATTCCAGTCGCTGCGCGTGGAAGTGCCGTAATCCAGTTCAATATTGGGAGGCGGCTGAATAAACCGATAAAATTGTTGCAAATTGTCGTTAAAATTGGGCTGAATGTAGTTCGGTGTCACATATTCCGGGAAATACGGTGGTTCCGCATTTGTGGTGCTGGGTGCGGCGGTAGCGGCACCGGTGGCCGGATTTGAAACGTCGCGAATGACAAACAGTTCACGAATGGAGCGCAGAGTGATATCAATTTGAAGCTGGTTATATTGCAGAGCAACGAGCGGAAATGCCATCTTGCTGCTCAGAGTGAACCACGCGTTAATAGGGATATACAGTTTTCGGAACCGAATGGATGGATCAACGCCTGCTGGATCGTTCGTATAATTATAAAAGGCATTGGGATATTTTCCATTATTGGATGAGAAAAATGCAGGGTTATTCAGTTCCGGAATGTTGCCTGTCATGCGATTATACAAATCACGCTCAGTTCCGTTGAAATTTCTCTCTACGAGCGCTTGCAAGTATCCGCCTGTAAGTTTCTGAAGCGTTTGGCCGCCGACTGAAATTGTGATTTCTTTTATCATTTGTGTGCCAATATTTTCGATCCATTTGAATTCATACGGTGTCCACGACTGTCCGCAACTTTGAGGCGGTAAAATTGGACTCCATATGTTTGGTAACGTGACAACCAAATACGTGTCCATTAAAAGCTCGGCATATCGAGGAATATAAAATGTGAATTTAGAAGATTCATTCAACCGCAAATTTCGTTGCCCATCGAAATCAATTCTAAATTTTTGCAAGCCGAAATTTGTATATTTTGCATAAGTTGTTTTAAAGAATGTTTTTTTAGGATTGGAATTGAGAATGACGTTTTGGTTACCGTATGCGACCAAATTTAATAAACCTCCTGCCATGATTTATTTTAGTTATGAAATATTAAATAGAGAGAAGAGAGATATAAATAAAATGCTATATAATGTAGACATAATAATTTTAAATTGTAATTTGTTCAATTAAATAATTGAATATTTACATATAATTTAATAATTTAAAATATATGTAAAATATAAGATTTAGTATTTTATATACATTTACATTTATAATTCATAGACAATATTTAAAATATATTTGAAAAAAAGCAAAGTATAAAAAAAAATAAATATGTCAACAACAACTCCAGGGAGCGAGGCGATTTCAGGTGTTGCGAATGCAGCCAATAACTTAAAATTACAGCTAAGTTCATATATTTCACAAACGGATAATACAACGCTCATTCATATTGTCGGGACCACGCTCGTGATATTTATAGCGGCATGTATTGTTTATTATGTGTATTATAAAATGACACTGCTTCCAAAGAGCTGCCGGCGTTTAAACGGTAAAAAAACGGCGGCGCTAAATTCAAGCTGGATAACAACGGCTTCTTCTGATCCGTCTTCTCAATACTTACTAAGAGACTATTATGTAAAAACGGCATACAACTCTTGTTCTACGGGTAATTTTTCGAATGACTATGTAAGTGTGTGCGCGCTTCAACACGCAATCCGAATGGGATGCAGGTGTTTGGATTTTGAAGTGTATGGTAAAAATGGACAGCCGATCATTTCCACTTCTCTTAGCGATGACAAGTGTATTAAGGAAACTTACAATTCGGTACCATTCGATGAAGCCATGAGTACCGTTGCGACATCGGCGTTTAGTCCAAGTTCAAACGTGTGTCCCAATCCGAATGATCCGCTTTTACTACTCTTTCGAATTAAAACCAATGATGTGGATGTACTAAACAGTATGGCGGATGCTATCAAGTCGAATCTGAACGACCGACTGATGCCAGAATACAATCATGAATTTGGCGGGAAAAATATATGTGCTGAACCGGTAAATAAATTTGCTGGAAAAGTGGTGATTATTGTGGAAAGCAATCCGCTATTGTACCAGCCGGGCGCGGAACGCATGTATGAAATCACGAATTTGACGAGCAATGCATTTTTGAGAATATTGACCGTGTTCAATGTTCTAAACAGTCCGGACATTACGGAACTTACATCATTTAATAAACAGTATATGACGATTGTTCTTCCGGATCCTTCGATGTCGGCGCAAAATTATGATCCGATGCCGCCATCATTGGCGGGGTGTCAGTGCATGGCACAGTCGTTTCAGCTGACGCGAGATGGGAACTTGGCGGTTTACAATGACTGGTTTGAATCGGGGCCGATGAAGAGCGCATTTTTACTCAAACCGGCGAATTTAATGTTTGTTCCTCAAACGATTCAGGCGCCGACGCCGCAAAACCCGCAGCTGTCGTTTGCCAGTCGGCCATTGCAGTCAAATATGTACAGTTTTACGATTTAATTGGAAGTTATTTATTTAAACTTATGAAATATCATATATAAATAGTTATAATCATTTTATTTTATAGAAAAAATAATTATAAAATTGAAATAAAGATATATGATGATTAAACTATAACAATACAAATACTTGCTTCGAATGCAAGAATCAAAAGAAGAATCAAAAGAAGAAGAAAAATGTAAAAAAAGAAAAATTGTAATTAAACCCAAAACTAGCGTTATTATTATAAAAGAAGATACTGCCAACCTTACTGAAACGAATCGTGAGTATTTGAAGGAAATATTCACAGAGACCCAATTGGAAGAGTTGAAAAAGAGGTACATGATTGATGAAGAAAATCGAGAAAAAAATATTTACAATTTTATCGATGCGTACCGCTGTATGATCAAACAACAATTCAATCAAGAAACATGGCCATCTGGGGATTACCAGCTATTGAATCGGCTTACTGTAAATCCAGAAAAGGTAAAAGTGGTTTGGAGTGGGTGTTTACAAGCGCTGCGGCGTCTTCCGAGTGAGTCGGTTGGACACATTGTGACCTCGCCGCCGTATTATAATGCACGTGAATATTCCACATGGCCGAACTTACAGGCGTATTTGAACGACATGCGCGAAATCATATTGGAATGCTATCGAGTGCTCGACAATCATCGCGTATTTGTGTTCAATGTGAGTGACGTGGTGGACAATGATAAAATGGATAAAATCAATGCGTTTGGGTTTCGAAAAATACCGCTGCCTGCGTATTTTATATCCATGTTTGAGGAATGCGGGTTTACGTATGTGGACGACGTTATATGGGACAAGGGCGAGGTCCAAAGTTCGCGGCATAAAAATGGAAATAAGCCGTTTCCCTTCTTTCAGTACGCGTGCAACTGTTACGAGCACATTCTCATCTTTCATAAGCATCGACTGGAAAAAGACGTCAAGTATCCGTGCAACGACTGTGGCAGCTTGAATGTAAAGAGTAATAGCTACACGTTTCGCGGACTGCGTTCATGGGAATGCAAAAATCCGCAGTGTGAACGCAGCGAGTCGGACCGGGGAAAGCGGTTCTCATTAAAAACAATTATGACGCAGAATCCATTTCGGCAGCAAGAGAATGTGATTCCGAAGGAGCTGGTTCAAGAATGGCGACGAGATATTCGGAAATTGTCGCCGGTGATTAAAATAAATAATAAAAAAGAAAACAAGCTGGGACATACTGCGCCGTTTCCGATGGACATTCCGCTCATGAGCACGTATTATTACAGTTATCGCGGAGAAATTGTGTTAGATGTGTTTGCTGGCAGTTTTACGACGGCGATTGCAGCGCAAAAGTTGGGTCGAATTGGTGTGGGATTTGAACTGCGTAAAGATTTGTTTCGGGAGTGCATTGTAAAAAATATTACGAGCCATGAGTGCGAATTAGAAGAGATTGAAGTTGAATGAGTAAAACTATGAATGCGAGAATGTTTACTGTTTTGATTGAAATTGGTTTGATTGAAGTTTGAACAACCCGAGTCTTTTTTCTATTTCGTTCCAATACTGTTGAGTTGTAAATGATTGTTGTTGCATGTTTCCGAGATGGGTGTCCCAAAATAAGTTTCCGGGTCGATAGTCAGACAACATGACATTTTGTTGTTCACACCAGCAAATTCTGTGATTGTTTACTGCGTCATTATGACTTATGTTGACTTGATCATCTTTATTCAACGTTTTATCGCAATCAAATGCGTGAATTGAAATGTATTCGCGAGTAATCGGACTTATAAGTTTTCCATCATAAATATTTTCTAGTTCATTTAAATGTTCCAAGCATGATTTTCCCAAATATATTTTTGATTTTAAGTAGTTTTCAAGTAGTTGTTTATATTTAAAAATGTCATTATCTGGAATATATATTGAAAGATCATGAATGTAAAGTAACTGCCAAATTAGTGATGATATAATATCGGTGACTACACCGTCATTTGACATAAACCCTTTGGATGTTGTAAAAATCTGGGGTTCTAATGTATGGCTTTTAAAACTTTCTTGAGAACCGCCGGATACGTTGTAATAGTAATGCCCTCCCCAATTCATATTACCCTTATTTTTATGTTTTACCTTTACACCATCTATTTCTTTTATGTCGTACACTGGTTTCCAATTGCGCGCTTCAATTTCTTGTTTGAATCCATCGAGTTCAATGCGCTGTAAAGATGACCCAGATGATCCGTTATCTTTCACCAAAGTAATAATTGAAACAACGGGCTGTGTTGACATTCCGCCAATATGGTCAAGTAAATACTGATCGAGATGGTTCAGCACACTTTTATCTGTATCTCGAATGCGCTCGTATTGTCGAAATGGAATATCAACTACAACTCCGTTCACATGCGTTTGAAGTTGATCAAGTGTGAGATTATTTTTAATTACATGTAGATAGTCTAATATTATTCTTGAGGTTTGACTCACGCGTTTTGTTGTGCAGATTGAGCATGTTCCCGCCTTGTTTATATTTTTTAGTTTTGTTTGGACACTACTTGGTAATTTAGATTTAATTTCATCGCAAATCTTCTTGATACTTTTCCATGAACGTGCTGCTTGCATAAATTTATTTATGTATTGATTTGTTTTTTTTCGGTATATTCTATTTTCTTGGTATATCTCTTATAATTTTTATCATTTAGAAATCAATTTTTATTATAATTCTCATTGTAAAAATTTTACTATTATAAAAAAATTTTATAATAGTAATATAGTAATCATAAATAATTATTTTGAATAAATGAGCGAAAAGGAGGTAGAGCGTTCTTTAGAGATATTGAAAAAGTCACAAAAGGAGATTGAAGTATCACAGGGTGAGACGTTGGTGAGCAATCCGACGATTCAGGAAATTATTTCAATTGTTGAACAGTTTTTAATAAGCAAAAAACTTATTTGCTATGGAGGAACAGCTATAAATAATGTTTTACCAGAAAAGGACCAATTTTATGACTTGAAGAGAGAAATTCCAGACTACGATTTTTTTTCGCCACATTCGCTGGATGATGCAAAAGAGTTGGCGGATATATTTTATAAAAAGGGATTTAATGACGTGGAGGCAAAATCCGGAATGCATACAGGGACGTATAAAGTGTTTGTGAATTTCATTGGTGTTGCTGATATTACGTTTATTGAACCGGAACTGTTTAAAAGTTTGATGCGCGAATCTATCGAACGCAAAGGAATATTGTATGCACCAATTAATTTTTTGAGAATGTCCATGTATTTAGAGTTGTCGCGTCCAGATGGCGATGTGAGTCGTTGGGAAAAGGTGTACAAACGCCTGCTTCTTTTCAACAAAAACTTTCCGCTGAAAGGAGACAACTGTTTGAAAAAGGCAACAAGCAAAAGTTCAGCGCCATCAAAAAAAGAGGAAGAAATTTTTGATATTGTGCGCGATGAAGCCATTTCGGAAAAGCTGGTATTTTTTGGAGGATATGCGTGTGCATTATTTTCTGAACATTTGAAGAAAGCTGAGCGCTCCATTCTGTATTCTTCTGTGCCATCATTTGATTTGTTGTCGGAAGATGCTAAAAAATCGGCACATAGGTTGAAAGAAAAATTGGAGAAAACGGGACACTTTCATCATGTGATCGTGGAAGAAAAAGAAGATTTTGGAGAGCATGTTTCGGAGCATTATGAAATTGTGGTGGATGGTAAAACGGTGGCATTTGTATACGAGCCGTCTCCCGGTGCGTGTCATAATTACAACGTGATCCGCGTTCAAGGAAAGGATGTGAATATTGCAACTACGGACACGATTCTAAGTTTTTACTTGTTGTTTCTATACATTAATCGTCCATATTATGATCGAGACCGTCTGCTTTGTATGAGCCAATATATTTATGATTTACAGTATGATAATTTAACGAATAACGAGGGTGTATTTAAACGATTTTCTAAACCGTGCATCGGTAAACAGGTTACGCTGAAAGACATTAAGGATGTAAAATCGCACATGTTCCACAAGTTGAAAAATAAAAAAGGGACGCGCGAATATGAAGAGTGGTTTTTGAATTATAATCCGATTGAAAAATATAAAGTTAAGGAATTAAAAGGAAAAAATGCTATTAAATTTGATGAAAAAATAAAGGATATCAATAAATTCTCTCCATCGTATTCGAAACGTAAAGACAGTGGACGGTTAAAGACGAGGACGAGAACGAGGACAAGGGCAAGGACCGGGGTAAAGGCAAGGACGAGAACGAGAACGAGGACAAGGGCAAGGACAGGGGTAATGGCAAGGACGAGAACGCACAAGGTTATAATTAAATAATTATTAATTATTATAAATTTTTTATATTTATATATAATATATATATAATATATATATTATGTTTGATTTTAAGGATTCAAAGTGCAAAATAGTG
>Ga0172366_10003976_pt1 | contig 11655 bp, 9 predicted proteins | sample LakKivSesite69cm_FD_114533 | JGI IMG/M metagenome (GOLD analysis project Ga0172366, IMG submission 114533) | Sediment microbial communities from Lake Kivu, Rwanda - Sediment site 69cm | ecosystem: Environmental > Aquatic > Freshwater > Lake > Sediment | place: Rwanda: Western Province, Lake Kivu...
AAGTTCCTTGAGGATTCAAGAGCAAAAGGCAGCCTTTGCTCCATTGAAGGAAGAGCAGGGAAAGGCTGATGAGGCTCGCTCTGATACCAGTAGGCAACAGACGAGAAGTCGTCAGAGCGGTCGTTGGCATGGCCGTGCTCGATGGTGACGCGGATGGATTTCTTAAAGGGGATGGGGTCAGGGATATGAAAGCGGTAAACCGTCGCTTTAGAGCCTACTTGAAAGTCTTCTTCCTGGAGCGGGCAGCCGTAGAATGGATTCTCATCCTCCCTCATTCCCCAGGCATCAGAGAAATAATCCTCAGAGCCTGTGCCGTGAAGGGAAGGCTCTGCTTCACCGTCGACATAAATCATGTCATCGCCTTCTCCCCACCACCCCATCGCTGTCTGCAGGATGGTGAGGTTGCAGCCGACATAATGCCCGTGGCCAGTAGCTTCGAGAATAGCATAATTTCTTCCAGGCTGGCACGGAATTTCCTGACGGTATTGAGCATGAAAGTAAGGAGTATCAGGGGAGAGGGAGGGGAGTTCCCTGTAATCGACATAATAGTAGAAAGCACCGACAGCTCTTGTGCCCTCGTTGGTCACCGTAATCCGCGCCGACTTGAGGAATGGCATGTACCAGTAACAGTTCCTTGCCCGGCCTTCGGATGAGCAGTTGATGGGAATGGAGCTGAAGTTGCGGTTCAATCCATGTCCCACGCCAAAAAAATCTCCTACCGGCGCCTCGACCGACGGCGATGCCTCGCCATCCCAGTACATCCTCAGGATGAGCTTTCGTCCGTAAAAGGGCTCGGCAGAGATGGTGAACCAGATATGGTGGATGGCTCCTGGTCCCTTGATCTCGGCCAGAACCGCTGTCTCTCCGGGCTGAATGGGTATCGCATCCCTGTTGCCGCCGCTGCGGTCGTAGGAAGAGATTCTCTTGCTTACGTAATCCTGGTGCTGGCCGAGCCTGATGAGCAGGTTCTGACCGAAGAGGAGAAATAAGGCTCCGGAAAAAAGCAAAAAGATGAAGGCGAACAACTTTGATGTTTTTTTTAAATAGTTTTTGGGCATATTTCCTCCTTATGGAGAGATATAAAGCGGAAAGTCATTTTTAGAAAACGTATCGTCTCTTGTCTCAAAAAGGGGCAGGCAGCTTTTAAAAAAGAGCCTGTCTCTTTTTATATTTTGATGCCTGGAGGCAAAGACCAGTTCTTCGATGCCAATCGAAATCATAAATTTTGTGCTGCTAACTGCGGGTACGGTCACTCTGTTTTTGGAAGGCCTGATTTCTGGAAGAAATTCGCAGCCGGAGCTATTCTCACTTTCTCGGCCCTGAGATCAAGAGAGAAAATCTGAATGGTCTTATCCTCTTCCAGGACTTCCCTGGGCATGTTGGGGTTGGCATATTTAATCGGAGACGGAGCATTGGCCACCAAGGCTTCTTTCAATGATTTGGCGTCTTCGGTGATGATAGCGATGTAAACGTTGCGGAAATTCAAATATTTTTTGATGGCGCGGTTGACATCTTCACGCGTGATGGTTGGAAGCCTTTTCTGGACTTCAGCCAGAAAGTCTTGATAGCCGTAATAATGAGAATCCATCTGCCAGCCAAGCCTCTCTCCAAGGGTTTGGGCATAGAGCTTGGTGTAGTTGAGAAGGTAGGTGCGGGTCAATTCAAGCCTCTCTTCGGAGATTCCTTCTTCCACCAGTTTTTTGAGCTCGATAATGGCCTGGCGCAGAACGAAATGCCGGTTGGAGTTTGCCAGCGGCCTGATCCAGATCGAGAAATACTGCTCCTGCCGGCAGTAATTTTGAGCTGGAAACTTGTCCCGTCCCTGGATGAAATAGTCAGCATAGGCATAGTCGCCGTAATTCTGGCCTCGCTCTTCCCTAATCTTCTGGAAGAGGAGGGAAAGATGCTGCCTGTGCTCTCCGAAATGGGCAACAGCGATCCACAGCGGAAAATAGTCAGGGCTGGCCTTTGAAATGGCTATGGGGAAGCCCATGGAGATGGCAGTCGCCGGTGTCTTCTTCTCGGCGATTAAGATTTCAAGGCCTTTGGGCTGCCGCTGCGCAGGCAATTTCAGCTTTGGCGTTTGGCCTTCAGGAAGAGCCGAGAAATCTTTGACGACCTTCTCCGGAAAATCTGCGGGGTAGCCTCCGGCGAGGCCGATGGTAATGTTTCCTTGGAGGAAATGCTCTTTGTAAAAAGCCTTGATATCGTCTAAAGTCAGCGACTTCAAGGATTCAACTGTCCCTGCCTCTTGGTGGCCGTAGGGGTGTCCCTCATAGATCATCAGGTTCAAGATTTCCTTGCCAAACTGCTCGTCCATGTTGCTGACCAGGGTTTTTTCAACAAAATTCAATTGCCTGGTTTTTATCCGGTTGAAGTCTTCCTCACGGAAGCCGGGGTCAAGGAGCATGTCTTTGAAGATAGCATAATATTTGTCCAGGTTGTCGATATGAATTGTCCCCACAAAGACAGACATCTCCTTATCCACCAAAAGCCCAACATAGCCAGCCATCGGATAAAATTTTTTCTGGATTTCCTTGAAGGGCAGGGTTTTGCTGCCGCCGCTGGCCAGCATGTTGAGCGTCATGGCGCACAGCCCTTCTTTTCCTGCCGGGTCGCTGGCCGAGCCAACGCTGAGCAAAATTCTGAAGCTCACCAGCGGATTTCCCTGCAGAGGAAGGAGCTCGGTGGAGAGCTTCTTGGGGCTGACCTTGGCACAGGAGAAAGCCATGAATATCAGGGCCATGACCGTGATTCCTAACAAAGAATGATTGGCGTTGTTTTTCATTTCGCTTTCCCTCCTGTTAAAGTGGCCACTGTGCTGTTTGTTTTATTGAAATATTTTTTGGCCATTTCCTGGATGTCTGCGGTCGTCACTTTTTCGTAGAGGTCAAAAAGCCTGTTCAGGGTTTCAGGGTCTGTCGTCAGGCTGATATAGCCGGCGAGCATTCCAGCGACTCCGTCAGTCGTCCCCAGCTCATCGGCAAAGGAATATTTCAAGTTTGACTTGACATCGGCCAGAACATCTTCCGGAACAGGTTCTCTCTTCAGTCTCTCCAGCTCTTTGAGTATCTCATCCTCGACATAGGGAAGGTCTTTTTCATCCTTGAGTGTGGCGTTGAAAACGAGGAAATAGGGATCACGACGGTCGGAGAAGCTGGCGCCGAGGTTGAGGCATTTCTGCTCCTCGATAACCAGTTTCTGATAGAGCGGAGAAGAGCTGGAAAAGGACGTCTGAGCCAGGAGGTCGAGGGCGGCCTTGTCGATTTTTTTATCAGAGTAGGCCGGGCCGTGGAAGGCGATGGCAATCATCGGCGCGGTCTTTGCCGGGAAGTCAAAGTGCGCCCTCTTGGCTTTGGTCTGGGGAGGTTCCACAGGAGTGACAAGAGTATAGTTGGATTTCTGCCAGTTGCCGTAATACTTCCTGACGTAATCCATCAATTGAGCATGGTCAAAATCGCCGGCAACTAAAAGAATAGAGTTGTCAGGCGCATAAAAGCGCTTCTTGTAGAGCTGGCTGTATTCAAACTGGTTGGGCATGTCCAGGATGTCCTTGAGATAGCCGAGGGTCGTGTGCCGGTAGGAATGCTTTTCAAAAGCAGTGTCTCTTAAGAGCTCGGAAAGGCGCCGGCCCGGATTGGAGACAGTCGAGTAATACTCTCCTTCGATGACCGGAGCCTCTGTTTTAATCATCTCCTCGTCATAGTAGAGATTGATGAACCTGTCGGCTTCTGTTTTGACCACCTCTTCCAGGTTTTCCCTTCCAGCGAAGACCACAAAATAGCAGGTGTAATCATCGGTCGTGTAGCCGTTTGTGCCTGCTCCCAGCTTGGTTAAGAAGTCATTGTAAGCCGCAAGGGGGATGGTTTTTGTGCCTTTGAACATCATATGCTCGAAGAAGTGGGCAAAGCCCGATCTTCCAGGCTCAACTTCATTCCTCGACCCGGAGCGGACAACTGTGTAATAGGAAATTATATAAGGATTGTTGAGGGGGATGGAGATGACTTTAAGCCCGTTTTCCAGCTCTTCTATTTTGTATTCATAAGGAAAGATTTTTGAGCTTTGGAGAGCAGCAGGAACGACAAGGAGAAGGAAAACGGTGAAAGCAATGGGGATGAGTTTATTCATTTTTGCCTCCTTTTGGAATTTAGTTTTAAACTCGAATAATCTCTTGTTTTTTAAATATATCAAAAGCAAAATTTATAGACAAGTGACATTCATTTTTAAACAGCATTTTAATGGGCGAGGGCTAGCCTGAGCTTTTTATTTTGCCTTCCAGCCAGCCGAGCTTGATCGGAGATTTCTGGTCTCTGGACGTGTAAGGTTTGATGTCGAGAATCGGAGTTCCCTCGATCATGTCGATTCCCGAGACTTTAATAATGTTTTCCTTTCTTTCGAGAACCTTAACTACGGTCATTCCCACAGGATTGGGCCGATTGGGGCTTCTAGTGGAAAACACTCCGCGTAGGGTGTCGTCGAGAAGCGGCTTGGCATGGAGTCTATATTCTCGAGATTGATGAAAGGCAAAGATAACAATGAGATGGGAAAAACCCTCAGTGTCTTTTAACCCGGCTTCATATTCCTTGAATATTTCAAGCTCTCCCTGAATGAGGTCGAAGCCGTCAGGGTAAGCGAATTTTTTGTGGTCAACATCTTCTTTTTTTTTAAAGGGAGAATGAATAACGCCGATAGGCTTAAAATTGAATGGCATCGATCTTCACTTCAAATCCATATTGCTTTAGAGGAGAGAGATAAGCCGGCTAAAGCCGTAGCATTTTGAAAAGCTATATCTTCTTCCAATTCTTTCAGAGTCGACGATAGAGAGAAAATTTAATCCTAAACATAAGCCAGCCACATTTCGTATTTTTTAAGTTTACCGCAGACGATATCCTTGTAGGTTTTAGCCAGCTGAAGGGTTATCGCTCCAGCCTTGCCCGAGCCGATGACGTATTCTTTCTTCTCTGCTTTAAGGTCCGAGCAGTCAGTCACATGGATTATGGGAGCAATCTCTGCGGCTGTGCCAGAGAAAAAGGCTTCATCAGCCTTGAGGAAATCTTCTTTGAAAATGGGGCCAATTTGTGTTTCATAGCCAAGGCCTTTGGCCACTTCAAGAAGAGAAATGCGGGTTATTCCTTCGAGCACAGATTCTGTCTTGTCGTTGGTTATCAGAACCCCTTTCTTGATGATGAAGACGTTTTCTCCCGGACCCTCGGCTACGTTTCCTTCAAGGTTCAGAAAGATAGCTTCATCGAATCCCTGAGAGCGAGCCAGCATGCCGCAGATTGCCGATTGGACATACACTCCACCCAGCTTGGATGTCATGTCGAGCTGGCTATGGTGGACTCTTCTCCAGGGAACGATACAGGCACGAACTCCTTGCACTGACTTGTCGCCAAGATAGGCCCCCCATTCCCAGGCGGCGATGACAAGTTCCACAGGGGAGTACTTGGGAACAAGGCCCAGGTTTCCATAGGAATAGAAAAGAAGAGGTCGGATGTAAGCGGCTTCCAGTTTGTTTTCCTTCACGGCCGATTTAACAGCGCTGGCGATCTCCTCTTTGCTGTAAGGAACTTTCATGTGCAAGGTTGAAGCAGAATGAAAGAACCTGTCGATATGTTCCGGAAGTCTGAAGATGGCAGCTCCTCGCGGGGTCTTGTAGGCCCGAATTCCTTCGAATACCGAGGTGCCATAATGGAGGGCATGAGACATGAGGTGAATCTTAGGCTCAGACCAATCATAGAATTTCCCCATATACCAGAACTTTTTTGCCCCAGGAAACTGGGTGTTATCAAACATAATGGCTCCTTTTATTATGACTTTTATGTGATGGAAATAATTTCCATTTTTATTGATTTTATTCGTAGGTCCCTAAAATAATCTGCTCATCAACAGAGAATATAGTTACCATAATTGAAATGAAATGAAAAGGGATAATCACAAAATTTTTTGAAAAGTAAATTGTCACTAAAAATTCTGAAGAGTTGTTCATTCAACTCGCTGCTCGCTGCCGAAAGCGGCTTTCTCCTTGCCCATTGAATCAACTTTTTATCATGAACTCCCAGGCGCACCAGACACCAGGGGGATGAGGGTCAGGAGGACAGACCAGGCAGGTCGTTTCAATCCGGGAGTCGATGGTTTTGGCGAAATAGCCGTATTCGACAATCCCCACTGTCTTGCAGGGGAAATCAGGAAGATCGTGTCTTTTCCTTGCTTCCTGGACGCGGCAGGTCTTCATCCGGAAGACGCAGCGGCTATCGCTCATTTCTGTGATTTCCTGGAGATTGATGTGAGCATAGAGGCGGAATTTTAACGCCTGGACAAGCGCTGGGATCCCGCCCCCAGGCTCCAGCCCTAGCCTTTTCATAATTCTTTTGGCCTCGATGACAGTGAACTTTTCCCAGGCCTTACGGTCAAGCTCTATTGCCGCTTCGGTTCCGTATTTCTCCTCGGCGAATCTAAACCAGAGGCCGTCATGGGCCAGCCAATTTTTTGAAGCGTCGGCCAGGAGCCCAAGCAGCTCTTCTTTTGAGAGGTCTTTGACTTCTTTCATCTCAATTCCTATTGGATAAGGCTGGATGTCTCGAAAACACGCCGCTTTTGTCCCAGCGATGACTCGGAGGGGGAACAGCTTCGCTTTCCCCCTTCCGACGGTCGCCTCGATTCCATCGAGGCTCCCTGCCTCCCCTTCTCGGGCTTGCGCCCTGCGACCGAGGGGACAAATCCCCTCGGCTCCCCCACTGATTTGTGGCAAGCCACAAATCAGCAAAAGCGGCTCGGTTTCAGGCTTTGCTCTCCTCTCCCTTCGGTCAAGGAACCATGCCCGCTCAGCCTTCAAACGGTTTTCTCAACATCCAGCCTTATCCTCTTACATTAATGAGCGATCATTATGACTTTTCGTAATAAGTCAGTCCTTTGTGGGCAATAGGTCTAATTTTATCTTTCTCCAGTAATGAATGAAGGTGCTCTTTAATTATCTTTTCGTTCTCGCCCAATGAAGCCTTGATGTCTTGAAGAGTCACCGGCCTCCTCTGGATCAAGGAGAGAACGGCTCCTTCCAAATTTTCTAAGCAAGGCTTCTGCGGCTTCTTTTTGAATTCAGCTATGATTTCGCAGTCTTTTCCAAAAAACTTTTTTATTTTCTCAAGCTCCTTGAGGCTTAAAGCGCGCGCAAATTTTTCAGCAGGAGGACGGACGACCGTATTGAGCTGGACTTTATCCGGCTTTATTCGAGCCGCAGCTTCTTTAAGCTTTCTGAGATGAAAGGCTGAATCATTCACTCCTTTGACGAGCATGACTTCCAACCAGATTAAGCCTTTGAATTCGCGGCGAAATTTGACCAGCCCCTCGATGATTCTGTTTATTTTTAGCGAAGAATGAGGCCGATTGACTCTGGCCAGCATCTCCTCTGATGCCGCATCCAGTGAAGGAGCGACCAGGTCCGCAGCCATCAGGGCCTTTCTGACGCTTTGTAGGGCAAGGAGAGAGCTGTTGGTCAGGACAGCCACAGGAATGGATGTCATCTTTTTGATTTCTTTAATGAGCTTCCCGATGGCTGTATTCAAAGTTGGCTCTCCAGAGCCGGAGAAAGTGATGCAGTCGATCTTCAGTCCGGAAGAAATTTTTTTTAGGATTTGGGAAATGATTTCCGATGAAGAGAAATATGCCTTTCTCTTGACAGATTTTCTCGGAGTCCGGCCCAGTTGACAGTAAATGCAGCTAAAGGAGCAAGTTTTGAAGGGAATAATATCCACTCCCAGGGAAAAGCCAAGACGCCTGGAAGGGACAGGCCCGTAGACGTGCACCTTGCGGCCCTTCGTTTTTCGAATTCTCTTGCTTTTTCTGATCAAGGTTGGCCTCTGTAAATCTGGATGAATCGATTCAAAGAACGGTCGTATGTTCTTTCAACATCATCCGGGAAAAAGCAGGCAGGAAGCTCTTTCATGCTCCAGTGGTACCGGATGCATTCGCAGCAGGTTCCCTTCCGGCTGCAAGGCTCCCAGCTGCAGTTGCAGTTTTGGAGATTCTTTTTGCTCTGGCATTCTTTCATGGCTGACTCCGTCCGGAATTTAGGCTCTCTGGCTCTTGTGATGTTTTATTCTTGGGCTCGCTAAGAATTGTTAGCAAATGGGCTAGCATTTCATCTCTATTTACATTTTTTTGAGACATTCATACAAGAGCATTAAGTAAAATGTCATTGCGAGGCGCGAAGCGTCGAAGCAATCTCATCCAATAGTCGAGATTGCCACGTTGCCATCGATCGCTCGCCATAAAAATATAAAAAATTTAATGCCTTTGTATTAAGTATCGAGCTTTCAACTTGAGAATTCAAAATTGGAATAAAGTCTTTAAATGAAAAAGTATTATAGCAAAAAAAAATTTAAAAAAAACTTTTTCTTCACGGTGTAAGTATCTCATTTATGAGCTATCCATCGCTCCTTTGGGGATACTTCCCTTCGGGGCCAAAATTTGTTAATGTTGAGCTAAAGATTGTAGGGAGCCCTTGATTGACAAATAAAAATCATATAAAATTATAAAAAGAGAAAAAAAATGAACCTTAAAAAGACCATTGTCTCCTTTTCTCTCCCTTTATTCCTTTCTTCGGTCCTTTTTTCCCAGAGTTTGGTTGATTTGACTAAACAAGAGAAAGAAAGGAGGAAAAGCCTAAGAGGCCAAAAAATTACCGTTATCACCGATGCTAATTTAAAAAATCTCAAAAGAAAGGCAGCCGTTACCTTCATCACAACGGCTTTTCCCGCCGGGGGGACTCCGACTGGAGAATCACCTCTCCCTTTAGAAACAAACCCTGCACAAATGGCACAATATCCTCCCGACGTTGTTCCGCCGCAAGAACAAAAGGACATCAGCACGCAAATTTCAGAGCTTGAACAGAAATGGAACTCTCAAAAAGAGTATATTTCTTTACTAACGACAAAGATAAATTCGCTGTGGCAGGATTACTACAGTATGGATGACATGATGGATAGGGGAGGAATCCAGAAGGAAATTGCAGAAACCTCTCAAAAGCTTGAGCAAGCCCAGCAGGACGAAGCCAAAACAAGAGAAGATTTGGAAAAGCTGCGCGGACAAGTCAAAAAGTAAAACCCACACTCAGCAAAAAAGCCAGGATTAAGGGGAAAAGTCGAATTTTATTTTATCTGAAATAGAGGAAAGAAATCTGAGTTCCTAATGTCCTCTTATCCTTTGAGCCGGGAATGAGCTCTGCCGGAACAAATGTTTTATCTGTTTGGATGATGAGCGGGAATTTATCCCCATCGCCAAGAATTTCCTTTTTGACATTGTATGACTTCTCAAAAAGAATGTCCGCTGCCACAAACTCATCCAGGATAGAGCCGCCAACCTTGAAAAGAATCTTTTGACTGCCTACAGCCTCTTTCCTCACCCCGCCTTTTACCACCAGGAGTGCATCCCGATGAGGGTTGTCGATGATGCACCTTGCCTCTCCGGCTGTCCACCTCCAGCGCTTAAGAGCAGCCTCAGGATTTATTTCGTAGTCATACCAGCCATCTTCATAGCTGATCTTTGGGGCATCAAGAGGAGGGAAAACCTTTAATTTTTTCTCATAGACTTTCCTCATGGGCTTTCCCGGAGTGCCGGCAGGAAAGGAAAAACCAATGGACAGTTTTAGAATTTCAAATCCTCTGGACTCAGGGTCATTGGCATCGATAAAAGGAGGGATATAAATCCTCCGCCGAAAAGCGTATTCCTTTTCCGGCTCCCATTGTGAGAGGGGAATCTCGGGTGTGGGGCTATCGTAGAAGATAAGGTTGCTTCTATGCCAGAAATGGACAAAAATCTGGCAGCCCTCTTTTAACTTAATGAAATTCTTCTTTGTCGTCCATTTATACTGGATGTCTGTGATCAGATTATCGGTAAGTTTTTTTTCAGAGAAACTCACTTCGAGGCTGACTCCTCTGACTTTTTTTTCGCTCTGACATTGAAAAGAGGCAAGGACTGCCAGCGCAATGAGAAAAATAAATATTCTTCTCTTGATTTTCATCCTTCTTTCCAAGGAAGCAATCATTATTCTTTAAAATTACCACTGAAACTATCACAAGATGAAACATTGTGTCAAAAAGGCAAATATCAAATTACCTCTATCTTTAAAGCCTTCAATCACAGAAAAAAAGATGCAATCATATTCCTCTGGAAACTTGAAAGGGAAAATCGAATTATAGTATAGTGCCCAGAGGATGAAATTCCCTTTTATTATCGTCTTCTCCTTCCTTCACCAAGGCTTTTGTCAGATTAAAAATTGGCTTTACCGCCTGAGAATCTTCAAGCCAAAAAGACCGCCGCTGCCGGTGATCAGCGTCGGAAACATCAGCTTTGGCGGGACGGAAAAAACTCCGATGGCCATCCACCTGCTCGAATTTCTCGTCCAGCAGGGCTTGAAACCTGCCCTTGTCACGAGGGGTTACAAAGGAAAATGGGAGAAGAAGGGCGGCGTCCTCTCTGACGGAAAAGCCATTCTCGGAAGCTGGCAGGATTCGGGCGACGAGCCTTTGATGGTCGCCCTGAACAGGCCAGATGCTGGCATCTTTATCGGCAAAAACCGCCTTCTCTCCTGCCAGAGAGCAAAACAATCCGGTTTTAAAGTTGCGATTCTGGACGACGGCTTTCAGCATCGGCGCCTCCAAAGAGATCTGGACATTGTCCTTTTTGACCCGGCTCGAAAAATTGCGCTTCGAGAGCCACCCTCCTCCTTAGAAAGAGCCGACATTCTCTTGCTAAAGAAACACGCCCCTTCCCAGAAAAAAGAGATTGAAGCGAGCTTTCCTCTGGCAAGCATCTTTGAATATTCTGTCAGAAGCCAGGGACTCTACAGAGTGGGAAAAAAAGAAGAGGCAAGAATCGAAGACTTCAAGAGGAAAAAGGTCATTGCTTTTTGTGGAATAGCCTGGCCTGAAAGATTCGTTTCAACTCTGAAAGAAGAAGGCATTGAGCCTTTATGTTTTCTTAAATTCCCCGACCATCATCCCTATCCCGCATCTTCTTTGGAAAGAATCAAGGAAAAATATCAAGAGCTCGGTGCTGAGGCCATACTCACCACTGAAAAAGATGCGGTCAAGCTTATGGACAAAAAAAGCTTCAACCTATTGCCCATCTATTATCTAAAGATTGAGCTTGAGCTCGATAAGGAATTTCACCCGCGGCTTGTTCAACTCCTCAAGAACAAGAGCATAATCTTCTGAAATGTCAGGAATAAAAGAGCGATGGCAATTTTTTCTCTTTAAAGCCGTCAAACTTCTCATTGCGCTGCTCCCTCGTAAAATATGCCTTTTCAAAGGAAGGATGCTCGGATTCATTATCTATCGCCTCGATAAAAAGCACCGCCTGATTGCCCTCTCCAACCTGAAGACCGCCTTTGGCGCAGAGCTCGAAGATTCTGAGCTCAGAAGGATAGCGAGAAAGTCCTTCGTTCATTTCGGCCAATTCGTCATGGATTGCATCAAATTCCCAACTCTCAAAGATAAGCATAAGGATGCGCTCATCCAGGTCGAGGGAGAGGAGAATCTTGATAGAGCGCTCCAGGAAAATAAAGGTGTCCTGCTCTTTTCCGCCCATTATGGAAACTGGGAAGTCTCTCCTCACTTCCTCAAAAAGAAGGGCAGGCTGAATGTGATTGCTCGTCCT
>Ga0172366_10003977_pt1 | contig 11654 bp, 6 predicted proteins | sample LakKivSesite69cm_FD_114533 | JGI IMG/M metagenome (GOLD analysis project Ga0172366, IMG submission 114533) | Sediment microbial communities from Lake Kivu, Rwanda - Sediment site 69cm | ecosystem: Environmental > Aquatic > Freshwater > Lake > Sediment | place: Rwanda: Western Province, Lake Kivu...
ATGGCGAATGGCGAATGGCGAATGGCGAATGGCGAATGGCGAATGGCGAATGGCGAATGGCGAATCTGCGAAGCTACGAATGGGGGAATGCTGATTTGCAATTTGCAATTTGCCGATTTGCGTTGGTGTGGCGGGAATGCCAGAACCCGGTCGGGTTTCTGCGGCGGGCCAGGGAGAAGCAGGCCGCCTGGGCCTCAGGAGGTCGCCAGCAATGGGCCGGCCGCCTGGCCCAGTTGGCCGGCTGGATCGAGCGGGTGACGGTGCAGGTCAACCCGCAGGTGCCGGCCTACTTTATCGCGCTGCCTCATCCCGTCGCCCGCCTGTTGGGGCAACCGTACGAGAAGGCGCTGGCGGAACTGGACAGCCGCTGCCGGACCGTCGTCCACGGCCTGGCCACGCTGGGCATCGGCGGCGTGCGATTGAGCCACGAAAAGATCCTAGGATTGGTCGCCGTGTTCTACCACCTCTCCCTGCCCTTGTTGCACGTCCCGCCGGAGCAGCGGCTGCGGTCGTTGATGGTGGGGGGTGGAGATGCCGCGGAAGCGTGGTAGGCACCGTACCACGTATAGTGGGTTGTGACGTTCGCCCGGTTCTGGGTACCTTCGCCCGGTGGCGGGAAGCCGTGGGGCACGGCGTCGTGCTCCGTCTGCCCGAGGGAGTGGAGGATGTGAACGACCTGACGCAGCAGCCGGACGGAGAGGCGGTTTGCCACCGGCTGGTGGAGGCGCTGCCGAGTGACCCTGGCGAAGGTTCCCAACCTTCGCCAGGGCTCGGAAGTCACGGATAGCTGCGCAGCGCCAACGGCAAGTAGATGTCGTATTTATCGGCCGCCACTACAGTACACGCCGAGACCTCAACGGGGTTCCAGCCAGCATCGACAACCGCTATCGGCTCAATGGTCACATCATTGGCTGAGTTAGCTGTACCAACCACTTCCCATACAATTGTTCCAAATGAGACAAGGGTGTCCTGTGCCTCCCAGGTCGTCACTTGGAAGCACGCAATTCTTGTCTGTCCAGAGGCATACGAAGCTGAATCGGCAAAACAGTTAGGATAGAACTCTGATTCAGATGGGGTCGAGAAATCGAGGATTTTGAGCACATCTGGATCGTAACGAACCGTCAGGTCCAGAGCTGCGACTGCCCCGTTCCAGGAGGACATCCTCAAGTCAGTGGTAAAGGTTGAACCTGGAACCAGTCGAGAGGGTGGCGGGTCCATTATAATCCATACATAGGTGTTAGCCAGAGCCTGGTCTGTCAGCACTACTGTAAGGAGCACAACAACAAACAATACCACTATAAGGCGAAAGGTAATCATCTCCACCTCCCTTTGACAGGACATCAACGCTAGAAGTGCACCGAAAACATGAGCGGCACCAATCCTGGGGACTGGACGAGCAATGTGACGTTGATCAACATCTGCAAGAGTATCACTGCAAAGCAACTCACAGAGACTATGCGGACCACTCTCTGCCCCCATCCAGAAGCCCCTATGAAGCCTCCCACCAACAAGCAGCAACCAACTGCCCCAAGGGCGAGGTTGAAGGAAGCCAACGAGGCTGCCATCAATAGCCCTCCGATGCAGATTTCCCACATCCTTGGTGCACGCCATATAACGCTGCGTCCCAGTAACCAGTGACGCGCTGAATCCGTCAAACCAAGAGAGCCTGCCTTAGGGAGGAGGACGCGTTCACCTGTGGGCGGTGAGAAGGTTCTCCCTAGAAGCAAATATCCAAGCACCCCTCTCCAGGACACGACCATCAGAGACAAGTAGGGAACAGTGCTGAGAAAGAGGAGTCCGGCGGCGCGAAGTTTCCCCTTTACCCCAAGAGCTATACAGGCAAGAGCTGGGGAAAGGGCACAAAGAACAGAGAATAACTGGAAATCCCAGGACCACAAGGGGACAAACCGATCGTCAAGTGCCCTGACCGCAGGCAAAGTGAACTGTTGCCCGAAAAGCGAAACAACAGGGGATTGCCAATTACCAAGCATTCCTGCAAGACCAAGGCTGCACAAAGCCGCGAAAAGGAGGCACAATGCAGGTACGTACAGCGGTGAGCACCACAGACAAAAATCAATCTTTTCTGTCAGGCTGAGTCTCCGGCTCCGTAGTAGCAGTCTCAGGTACTTACGCATCACTTGTGTAGTCCCGATGATATAACGCTCATGCTGTCTCTTGAACGCCAGATAGGTAGCGGGGAAGTCCTCATAGCATAGCAAGTCCTCGAGGAAAGTCCCGCGCATTCCCTTTTCTCCGAGAACTGCAGAGAAAGCAAGGTCTTCGAGGACGACCTCTGGGAAGCCTCCAACCGCTTCCCATGCACTGCGGCGTACCACTGCTCCATGTCCCAGGTAGAGAACAAACCCATATCGGTTCCGTGGCCGGCAGTGAACATTCCAGAAGGGTAGAATTGTCGCTCCTATCTCCCGAGCAAAGCCCGAATCTTGATGAGGGTTAGGCGCGTGGTTTGCCTGCACAAAGGCGAGGCGAGAATCCCTTATGTATGCCATCGTCCGCCGCAGAAAGTCAGGGGGCAACCTTTCATCGGCATCCACCACGGCGAAAAAAGGATAGCCTGCTGCGGCCCCGCGCAGGGCATAGTTCAAGTTCCCGGCTTTGAACCCCTGGCGAGTTAGCCGGCGCACGAGGGTGGTTCTCTCTGGATGAGCCGCATGGAAAGCCTCCGCAACCGTACGGAACTCGTCTTCCGTGCTGTCGTCAAGCAGGAATAGGTGAAAGTTCCGGTAGTCTTGCTTCAAACAGGAAGCAGCCGCCTCAGGCTGAAAGTCGTTGCACGTTGGGTAAAGGATTGCCACATCTGGCCATTCGTCGTCAGGGTGGGCCAGGGGACAAGACAACGATGCTGAAAGAAAGGAAAATAACACTACAGCAACGTAGTAGGCGGCAAGTAACCAGAAGATGACAAGCATAGCACAATATGCAGACAGCAGAGCAAGTTCCATGATGGTTCTACCGCTCGCAACCAGTCGCCAGAGTCGTGGGCCATAATACGCGAGTGGCAGAATCCATAATACCAAACAGGCCCCAATCATCAGAGGAGATTTCCGTGCGGCTTCCGATCTTGGCTCGGAACGGACATCCTGGCTTATCTCTTGCGCATCCATATCTCGTTGCATCCTGCTAACCTCCGACGACGAATAACGCGGAGGATTGCAAGCCCCAAGCCGACGACACCCAACAGACCAATGCCAATTAGGGCAATACCTGTGGGAAGCGAGGTAGTTTGGCCGGCCAACATTTCTGTCTCTGCACTGAGCCGTGGCACATTCTCGGTGGATGTCAGGGGATGACTGGAGACGGGACTCGTTGGCTTTTCCGCTTCCCCGGCCAAATCCCCTCCGGTCTGCGTTGCACTCGGAATTGCCTCACTTGAGTCAACTCCTTCGAAGCGGATTTCGGCTATGTATATCGTCCCGCTCGTCTCTTCCCATTCGAAGTCAAACTGGAGAGCTTCGAGGTGCGATAGATCCACGCCCTGAGAAGCGAACTTTCGCAGAGGCAGCCGTATCTCCTGCCACGAAGTAGTGAGCACAGGGAACTCTCCTGCCCTCAGGCAGCGACGAGTCGTCCCATCATCCAGATAGATGTTGGGCTTTTCACCACCCTTCTCACCCCGAATCTTGATGACCAGGTTCTGGAACGTACGGGCATCAAATCCAAGGAGATCTGTCTCCCAGATGGCGTAGGAGAACCTCCCCTCGCCATAGTCCAGGCCTATTGTGCCGCCATAGGCGATTATTACTGTGCCTATGACTGCTGCCTGCGAACCAGCTCTGTCCTCGTGATAGCCAGCAGAGATAGCCGCCGCTCCCTTTTCCACGGTGCGGAATCCACCACCCAGGAAGTTGTATTCCATGGGATAGCGGTCGAAGTCGGCCACCACCGCGAAAGCTGACTCTCTACGGAACTGGAGATCATCCAGGAAGATGACACCTTGCCCACTTGAGATACTGTTCTCAAACGTCACGAACAATACGTCCATCAGAGAAAAGTCAGGTAGGCCACGACCACGGAAGGCGGATAGAGGAATCGTAGCCGTTCGCCATCCATCCTGACCTGGAGCACCAGCGTATGGTTGTAGTGGCACCCTGGCCTCGACGCCCGTCGCAGCGTCACGCAGCCCCACGAACATCGGTGGAACGTCCGTCGCAGTGTGCAATCGCAGTGAAAGCTCGTCCATTTCTGCCAGGTTAGCTGCCATAAGTGCAGTCCAGTAGCCACAGTAGGTGTTGCTGTGCAGGGTGTCGAAGGTCAGTTCAAGGACGCCATTGTGTCCTGCGGCAGTGTCTTCTTGGACTTCGGCTGTGATATCGTCCGCCACGGTCGCCTGACAGTAGTTTGTCCCAGGGTTCGAGAACGTGTCACTGGGGCCACCCACCAGGTTGGTGGGTTCAGCCGTGTCAAAGGTGTCTACCATCAACACATCAGACGTTTCGCGAACAGGGTCGGCAGCTATTCTAAAGTTGTCAATGTAGTAGGTCGCCCCACGTGCATTGTGCCCGAATTCCAGCTTCATATACCCGCCGACATCCCAGTCGGCCATCATAATGGCATCCACCCGCGTGTGCCGCGTCTTTTGACGCAGGAGGTCGTAGAGATTCACAGATGCCGCATGCCATTGGTCATCGGCCACAATGCCCTCGATCCGCCCCAGGTTGGCGATGTTTACGTCACGGTTGCGGAAATTGACAGGATCGTCCGTGAAGCCCAGGTTGTACCATCGGCCATTCACCCGCAGGTAGAAATCCGTCTTCACGCTGTGGGGTATGCGATAGTCAAAGCTCATTATGGAGTATTCCTGCACATCAAGAGGTTGTTCCAACACGGTGACCGCAAAGTTACCCCCCTGGGATTCGTTGACGAGTGCCAGAGCATACGACCCATCAGAAGTGACCGCATTGTCCCGTGCCAAGATCGCCCCCACAAATCGATCGCGGGGCTTCCATTGGCCCATCCCTTCCTCGAAGGTATCGTGGACAAGGACTCCCGGAGAACGTGGTGTGCTGAGCATGTCAGCAACCGCCAGGGTTGGCTCCTCCTCGGCTTGAGGCTGCGAGTGACCAGCGTTCCGGGGATCAAACACCAGAGCATAGATCGCCTTGGGCGTTGGCAGCTCAATGAGGAAAGCGCTGAATATGCCGTTGCCTTCATCAAACGAGTAAACCGTTGGAAGCCAGAGCCACGTCCCCTTCCCGACGTCGTAACGGGCAATGCCAATATGCCCGGCATTGCGTCCGGCCAGTTCCTCCTTGCTTGCGCCAAACTCCAGCGTGATATCTTTGGCGAAACGATCGCCGGGTTCGCGGATACGGTAGACCGGCCCGATCAGTTCACTGCCTTCAGGCGCTGGAGGCGACTCCTCCCCCACCTCGGTCAGCGGCAGGATGGTGTAGACACGGAAGGGATGGGTGAGTGACTGTTCCGGGAAGTGCATCACGACCCGCTTGTCGGGGCTGATGGCGGTACCTGGCAGGCATTGAGCAATGACCCGCCCGACCTCTCCTGTCACCCGATCCTCCACCGTTTGACCGTCCTTCCCTTCGACCACCAGGCGGATGGTGTAGATGCCGTTGAAGTCGGTGGGGTCTTCGGGCGGGTGCCAGGGCAGGTGAACCCAGTTCTTCAGCCCCGTGTTCCAGGTGGCCAGGTTGCCACGAATATCAATGTCACCCTGCATGAGCCGCATCTCGGCAATGCCGACATCGGTTGTCGGCTGTGGGGTTGCGGACGATTCGATCAGGTGCCATTCGGTGGGATTTCTGCCTTCGCCGTATTCAACCCGATACCCCTTGAATTCCTTCCCGCCGGCTACACCAAAAATGGGAATATCTGACCGCATCAGGGCGCCTTCGATGGGGACCGTGATCTTACCGGAGAGCTGTTCTTCGCTCACATTGAGATAGGTTGCATGCAGGGCGACTGCATCCGCATCAGGGGGAAGCTGGATAAAAGTGGGGCATATTCCGCCGCCTAATGAACTCCACTGCGACGTCGGAAGTTGAACTGGGTTTGGAAAACTAAATCCCGGTCCTTGTGCCGGTCCTGGGTCAATCATAACATCGTGCGTGCCTCTAGCCCATCCTATTTGCGCTACAACAACAGCAACAATAGTGGCAACAGCGATTATGGACTTTACAGCTGGATAAGCGGCAAAGAACAAGAAAATGCCCCTTCCATCCGGGTCCGAAAGAGAGGTGGGAATGTTCAAAGCGTATGAATATAGGTTCAGCCCGCCAGTGATATTGATTGGATCGGGAGTGATGAAGCGTCCCAGAGTAGGAGAATAGTACCGAAAGCGATTGTATTGCAGACCTGTTTTGAGATCATAGGCTACCCCTGTAAAGAGCCAGGGATTGCCCAAGGTGCTAGTTGCCAGGGGTTCCCCGAAGACACGATATTGGTAATGCTCGATCGGATGTCCGGAAGCGTTGAGCAGGTCCGAGATGCTGAGCATCGCATCCTGAGCGTAATAGTAAGAACTGCCACTGCGCTCCATGCGAATGACCTCATCCAGAACGTTTCCCCAGGCGTATCCCGCCACCGTCTCATGCGTTGTGCTTTCCTCAATAGCTACATGAGCACCATCCCGAAGGTACTGCACGGTGCCCTGAGCATCGCTGCGTGCGTTGCGCAAACCAAAGGCGTCATAGGTGTAGGTGATGGTCTCGGTGGGTATACGCACGCGGACAAGCCGGTTCTCAAAGTCGTAGTCGTAATACGTCGTCTGTCCGCCCTCGGTCGCGGAGATGAGGTTTCCGTTGGCATCGTACCCGTACGCCGTGGAGCCAACGATGCTGTACTGGTTGAGATTATTGACTGTGTAGGTTATAGGTACACCATTTTCTACAACGGTCAGCCGATTGCCCATCGAATCGTAGGCAAATTGGGTTGTTGATCCATCGGGATACGTAACGCTGGTCAACTGGTTCAAATCATCGTACGTGTAGCTTTCCACACCTTCAATCGTTTCCTTGGATAGACGGTAGCCCGCGTCGTCGTAGGTGTAATCGAAACGGGAAATGACGCTGTCTGAGGAATCGTAGTTGATCAGGTGGGTAATCTGCCCCGCGGCATCGTACTCATACGTGGTGTAGGCTCCGTTGCCCAGGGTCTTTTGGGCGCGCCGATTCGCGGCATCATACTGATACTCGACGACCGTCTGGCCCACCCCATCGGTGATCATCACTAGGCGGCCGGCAGCATCGTATTCGTAGTTCAGAACCCTGCCGTCCGGGTCAGTCATGCGAGTCCGCTTGCCGGCGGCGTCGTATTCGTATTGGAAGGTGCGGTTACCAAGATAGGTGGTGCGGATAAGGCGGTCTACCGAGTCGTATTCGAAGCTGATGACACCTGTGTCATTTGCGGCACTGGTGAGGTTCCCCGCGATGTCATAAGTGTAAGTGATAACACTCTCGTCGGGATAGGTCTTGGAGAGCAATAGACCACGGGTATCGTGGGTAAGCGTGATCACCTGCCCATCCCTGTTGGTTTTGCTGTCCAAGGATCCGGATTCATCGTAGGTGAACTGCTCAGTGGAGCTATCTGGATAACTGATGGAGGTGAGATCCCCGCTGTTGTCGTAGGAGAACGAGGTGGTGATGCCCCGGCTGTCCTGGAGCCAGGTTATCTTGTTGAAGTTGGGCTCATAGCCGAAGTTAATGGTGTTGCTCAGGGGGTCGGTGAACCGAATGACGTTACCACGGCCGTCGTACGCAAGATGGTAGGTACGGCTAAGGGGATCAGTTACCTCAATAAGGTTGAAATTGGAGTCGTAGGTATAGTGCGTCATAGCGCCCAACGGATCTATCACCGCTGTCGGCTGTCGCTGCTCGTTAGCCCGGATGGTCGTGACCCCACCCATAGCATCCGTGATGTACGTCGTCCCATCGGCATCGTAGGAGTAGACGAGGCGACCAGTTCCTCCATCCCCTTCCATTGAGGCAATCCTACCCTGGGAATCGTAGGTGTAGTACAGGTGAGTACCATCGGGGAACTCGATGGAAAGCAAGCGGTGGTCGCTGGCCTCCCCTTGCCCAAGGCTGTAGGTGTAGGAGATTACGCGGTTGCCAGGGGCCATCACGCTGAGCAGATGGGTGCCAGTATCGTCATAACCGTAAATGGTTTCCCGCCCCACGTGATCAATGAGACGAGAGATACGGCCGTGCTCATTGTACTCGAGATGAAAGCTCTGACCACTGGTGTGTTGTACTTCGATCAGTTGGTCCTCCGCATTGTAGGTTGCGGTGATACGGTTTCCATTCGGGTCTTGCATATAATCCAGGCGCAAGTCCGATCGGAAGCGGTAGACAAAACCTTCTTTCTCACTGAGTTGGAAGGTGCCATCAGGATCGCGTGTGAGGACACCGTAATCGCCCGGCGAGGCGGTATAGGTGCCATCGTCATTGCTCTCAAACCAGCGATTGAAGCCATCCGGTCCGAGGAAGGCAATGCGGCCATCGGTGAACTCCTCAAGGTGGACATCGAAGTTATACATCCAGCCACGCCCCAAGGGGCCAAAAACGGGAGCATAGGCAGAATCCTGCGGAAAGACGCGGCGAAATTCCAGGGGAATGCCCGGTGCAGGGGCGAAAGCGTCCTGAAATTGAGCCAGGTGGGCGATCTCGAAGGAACGGGGACTCAGAGGCAACACAACCTCTGGTTGAGAGGAGTTGTTTAGACTGGCCTGAGACAGCGCGCTCTGGTTTTCTCGCGGAGTCTCCGATTCTGTCAATGTCACATGGATCTCATAGTCTGGGGCAGGGGAGAGGCCGCCCGTGTCCCAATGATAGTAGAGAGACCGACCATCGCGCTCAAAGATCAATGGTTGATCGCCCGAATCATACCCGGTGCTCGGCGATTTGATTCTTACCGTGCCACCAGTGACATAGAAGGGGAAGAACCGCTCAAAGACCTCAACCCGTATGAGGGAACCTGCATAGATCTTGCCAGGCAGCCCATATTCCGCAGTAGCCGTCACAACACGTGAACGCCCCACCACCCTCTGTGCGATGGCCAACGCGTCTTCCACAGTGATCTCTCCATCTTGCGTGGCATCCGCGTTCTCTGGGTAGGGCAGCGTATCTGTCTCACCAACCACATATTGGGTAACTAGTCTGGCATCTTCCAGGTCAACGACCCCGTTACCATCCACATCCCCGCGAGGGGCCTGTAGAGCAAGGCGTACGAGTGGTTCGAGTCCGGGAGCTGCATAGACTGACCCTCCCTGAAGCAGGGATGCCGGAAGAAGAGCTATCACGAGAAAGACGCGCAGCCAATCCTCCAGCTTCACAAATGATAGATGCTTCAGCATTGTACTCCTCCTGCCCCCTGGCTCTAGGCAGAGTTGGCTAGCCTGACAAACAAAACAGCCGACCACGCACCGGGATCGTTTCCCGGAATGGGGGTCGGCTATCAGTCCTTCATGCTACCCTCCTCGGTGACTTACGATTGCAACGAAGGCTGCAGCAGTGCCACACTTTTATGCTGCTATTGTACTACAGATTGGCGCAAGAGTCAACACCCTGAGGTTGGCCAACTATCAGACTATCCAGGGGCTCACCGTACATAAACGCCAGCACTTCGCGCTTGTGGGCTTTCAAGCGGCCGCGTAGGTTCCTCAGGGCACTTTGCCTCACCCGTCCCCGTTTCTTCGAGCACTGCCTCTCATCTGGCGGTGGCGGATTGGCCTGCAGACCCTTCAGAGCGGTTACCTGCGGGAGCGACGGGCGTCGTTCCTGCAGAGCAAATGACGTGCATATTGGAACTCACGAGCGGTGATATAGCACGGCAGATACCCTGTTCCGCTGCACCTATCGCCCATCTGTGTGAGTGACAACTGAACGCGAGAGCGGGCTATCCGTCAGAACGGCAAGCCCAGCCTGCCGCCGGACGAATGTCCGGCCCTTGCGGGACAAATATCTCTCCCAAAACCCGTACGACGATCAACCCTCAATCGCCGCTGGTCGTGTTCGACGTCAGCCGCGTGCGTAACGAGGCGCTCAAGGCGCTGCGCATGCGGCGGTCGTCACGTTCTTGTGGTCGCGCTGCTGCGCGGCGACACTCCCACGCTGGTGGTGGTAGACGAGGCCTGGCACTGGCTGCGCTATCCGCAGGCGGCGGCAGAACTGGAGGAGATGGCGCGCCGGTTCCGCAAGCGGTACGGGGGCTTGCAGTTGGGCACGCAACACATCTACGACCTGGATAGCAGCGGCAGCGCGCAGGTCATCCGCGACACGGCGGACCTGGCGCTGCTCTTCCGCCAGCGGGGCAGCGCCACCGGGGCGGTGAGCCGGCTGTTCGAACTGAACGAACTGGAGCGGCCGCGCACGTTCGGGCACTTGCTCAGAGGGGAGCGCCAGTTCCCGTTTCCAGCGTCGGATCTGCGATTCACGGCTGGTGCGGCGCAGCGGAAGCGGCGAAGGCGTACCTGGCCCAGATGGCGGTCTGAACGGCCAGGAGCGAACGGCCATGAAGTGGCCATTCTACGGAGCGATGCCCGATCAATCGGGCTCAGGAACCCCGTTCACGGGGTGACCGCTCCATAGCCGTGGCACTTGATGCCACGGCGGCCGCGCACATTTACTGCACTCCCCTCTCACATTACCCGGCGGCGGGCCGTAGTTCCACACCGGCAGTTTCTTTCCTGCCCGGTATAACTCACACCAGGCTGACCGTGTCCTGGTCAATCTGCATGTGTGCCCGAGCGAACAGGCCGTGGATAGTGCGCAAGGCCGTCATTCACGATTTGCGATTTGCTATTTGCTATTCGCCACAGGGAGATGTATACTGTTCCTGCGCCGCCGATCACAACCTGGAAATGTAACTTAAAGGGGATTCGTCTATGAGTGAAATTTTGCTCAACATCCAGATTGAGCCATTGGAGGAGGGTGGCTATCTGGCGACCAGTGCAGACCTACAGGGGCTGATTGCTCAAGGCCGGACAGTAGCCGAAACAATGGAGATCGCCCAGGACGTGGCCCGTAAGCTGATTGAATCCTGCCTGGAACGTGGAGATCCTCTGCCACCCAAGATCCTGGCAGCCATAGGCCAGGAGAAACGCAAGACCTCGGCCAAAATACCAGTGGGCGTCCCCGTGGGAACACCTGGCCTGTGACTCGGCTACCTGCGCTGACCTACCGAGAAGTGGTGCGACGTCTGCGGGCTGCCGGGTTCGTTTTCGACCGGCAGGCCAAAGGCAGCCACGAAATCTGGTACAACCCGGAAACGCGCCGCCGTACCACCGTGCCTCACCATCCCGGCACACTGCCGACCGGGACCCTTCACGTTTCACGTCTCACGTTTCACGCTTCACGTCTCACGCCCCCACGTTCCTGATGCTCCCCAAATCGCCCGTCTTGGCCGCCCACAGCACCGGCCCCATGTACTCGTCCACCGTTTCCGCCGTAAGCGGCGCCGGCATGTTCTCCAACTTCATCTTGAGTTGTGGATTCCTGGCCGCGGTCAGGGCGCGCTCGATGTGGGCGTCACTAAAGCCCGGCACCTGGCTCAGTGTGGTCGGGAAACCGATGCGCTTCTCGAAGGCGATCATCGCTTCGGCCACGGCCAGGCCCAGCGCGCGCCCGCCCAAGTGGTCCACGTCCGCCTGCGTGTACCCGGCTTCCTGGAATAGGCGG
>Ga0172366_10003978_pt1 | contig 11654 bp, 11 predicted proteins | sample LakKivSesite69cm_FD_114533 | JGI IMG/M metagenome (GOLD analysis project Ga0172366, IMG submission 114533) | Sediment microbial communities from Lake Kivu, Rwanda - Sediment site 69cm | ecosystem: Environmental > Aquatic > Freshwater > Lake > Sediment | place: Rwanda: Western Province, Lake...
CCTCTCAGTTTTCTCAGGACTTCATTTCCGCTAGGTGGATATGAGTTTTCAATAGCGTGTGCAACTGTGTGTGGATTCTTGATTCGCGATATCCTTTCCTGCTGGTTAACGTAAGCGTCGTAGATGGGTGAGCAGCCAACGGCCTGAGCACAGACCATTTTGGGCAATTCTTTGATTAACCCACAGGCTTTGAACTCCTCAAATCCCTTCAGTATGCCCCTGATGTTCCCTCCTGAACTGGTGGGAACGACTACATACTCAGGCACTTCAAAGTTCATTTGCTCGCAAATCTCAAAAGCAATTGTTTTGGAGCCCTCAACCCTGAATGGCACGTCAGAATTAATGAAATAGATGTCGTTTTGTCTGCCAATCCGCAGGCTCTCGAAGTAAAGTTCTGAATAATCGCAACGCACTTGCGTCAAAATGGGCTTGTGAATGGCAATGGGATTGAGTTTTTCGGTCGGAATGTTGGCGCTTACTAGAATGAATGTCTCCAGGCCGGCTCTGGCGCCGTAGGCGGCTACCGAAACAGCCATGTTCCCGGTTGATACAGCTCCTATTCTCCTGAAACCCAGGCTAATAGCGTGTTGAATGCCGGCAATGGTTCCCCTGTCTTTGAATGACCATGTGGGATTCTGGCTCTCATTCTTGAACCAGATACCCCGAATGCTCAATTCAGAGGCGAGCTTCGCTGACTTCACTAGCGGGGTAAACCCTTCACCAAGAGACAGTTCCTTGTCTATCTTGGCAAAAGGTAGGAAGTCGGCATACCTTTGCAGAATGGTCTGGTTGAAGATACTGCCGTCGTTTATTCTGCCCTTGCTTACTCTGGCTACTTCCAGAGGCTCGCCGCAAGTGTCACAGCGAGGATCGACCTGGTCAATGGGGAAAGTCTTCTTGCACTTGGTGCAAACAAGGCTAGTTTCTTTCAGAGCTGTCCTGTCCGCTGCGGTCATTCCGTCCTTCTCCAGCGAAGCCATAGAGCCCAGGTCGTTGACAGCACTGCCAGCACAGCAGCGTAGATTTCCAGCTGGACGAGGGTGAAAACCCCTGTCTGTAACAAGACAACGCTATAGTTCAGTAAGCCGTGCAGGGCAGAGGCTATCAGGTAGAACTGCCACCCCCAATCCTTGGCCAGGCCATAACCAGCCAGCGCAGAAAAGGCGGTATGAGCGGCCACCGCAAAGAACCTCTCCCAAAATCCACTCAGTGCCCAGAAGCCGCCGGTCTGCACTGCCTCCCAGGTCCAGCCAGAGGCGAAGATGGTATTGTGTGCCCACTGTGCTTCAAACATACCGAATCCTGCTCCGGCTACAGCGCCTATGCCTATTCCCAGTTTAGTGTCCATATACCGGGCTCTACGCCACCAGTAGACAACCACCGGCACCAGCTTGGCGCCTTCCTGTACCAGCCCGCTGAGCAGTATTTGTGGTATTCCGGCAAGCGGAAGCCAACGCAACAGAGTCTCCTGGCTCCAGAAGTGGTTCAAGGCTTGTCCAGTCCAGGCCTGGAGTGGAATCTGAATGAAGGCAGCGGCAGCTAGCGTTAGAATGGCGCTGCCTACCAGAACTGCCCAGAGCCAGGGTTGCTTAAGCAGCGGTGGCCAGTAGCAAGCGAGCCAGATTGCTCCAAAAGCTACAGCAAGGCCAATCCCGAGGATGCTGGGATTCTGGAAGAAAGAGACGAAGAAGCCCACCATGTACTCAGTCATATTTCCCTCCTGCATTTGCCCGAGCTACGCCACTAGCACCGGGGCAGCTCGCTATTTGATGTTTGCGCCGTCTCCGGTTGCTGACAATGATACCGTATCGGTGTGGGGAATCATAGTAGCTATTCTCGACTTTGCGCCAGAATTCCTGTCCACCTTGCTGCAGGCTTAGAAGAAGTCTGTTTTTGCTGTGTTGCTGGTTAGGGTCTGCTCTTAGAAATATCTGGCAATTTGCGGTGGCGCGCCTTGGCTGCTTCTTCTGATGAATCCTGTTCCTTAATAGGTGGATATGGTTCCTTCCCAGTCTACAAAGCGGTGAAAGCCGCCCATCCTCCCGATTGCGTCCTCTCCTAGTCTCAGCTACAGACGGTAAGCATTGAACAGCACCATCCTTAGCCCGATAGTGTTGAACTCCTGGAGAACGGCCGTTTTGACTGTCTCCTGGCCGCCCAGCGGCAGAAATACCGGGGTAGGGACTGACCCTTGAGGCGAAGATAACTGGGCAGACCGGGCTTCGTTACCTGGACAAGTTTGTGCTATACGGAAGCTACTTATATTGCTTATTGTTCTATCTCCTCGATTTGCAGCATTGACCAGTGTCTAGGCTCATGCTAGAATCGCTCACAGTCTCATAGGGGAGGTTGCAGAGATGAGTAGTACAGGGCATATTCAGCAGTACGGGTATGCTGGCAGGGTGCTAAGAGTAAATCTAAGTGAGGAGCGGATTGCTGTGGAAGAAATTAACCATGAAATCTTACGGGATTTCATGGGTGGGGTTGGGTATGCGGCTAAATTGCTGTATGACGAAATCCCGGTGGGCATCGATCCGCTGGGCTCCGAAAACAAAGTGGTATTTGCAACCGGACCTTTGACCGGCACAATAGCTCCCGGCGCAGGGTCTATCGAAGTCTGTTTTAAATCTCCACTGACTGGAATTTGGTGTGAATCAAGGGCTGGTGGGGAATGGGGTGGTGCTTTGAAAAGGGCGGGCTATGATTTCCTGGTGGTAGAAGGCAGAGCCGAGGGACCGAAATACGTCATGGTTGATGATGATAAGGTGGAGATAAGACCGGCAGAGAGACTCAAAGGGAAAGCAACGTCTCAAAAAGAGAAGATTATCAAGAAAGAAGAGTTGAAGGACGAGAAGTTTGAAACTGTAGCTATAGGTTCTGCGGGTGAGAACCTGGTGAGGTTCGCCAATATCATGGCCGGGGAACGGGCATTCGGTAGAGGAGGCGGAGGCGCAGTGCTGGGCTCGAAGAATTTGCTGACCATTGCGGTGAAAGGTAGCGGCAGAATTCCTGTTGCTAGTCCAGCTGAGTTCTCGCTAGCCTGTAAGCAGACCAGGGAGAAAGTTCTAGCCGACGCAGGGAGAGAAGACTGGACCATACATGGGACGACCAAGAGCCTGGATGGATGTGACGCCCAAGGGGATATACCGACGAAGAACTGGAGGTCCAACTCGTGGGGCAAGGGTAAAGCGCTTTATGACCACTTCAAGAGAAATAATCTGGTGAAGGCCGGAGCGTGCTACAGAGGATGTGTAATGAGGTGCAAGAGAATTGTCAAGGTGGAGTCTGGCAGGTGGAGGACTCCTCAGCATGAGGGAGGAGAATACGAGACCATGGCCGCTTTTACTTTTTTTGTGTTGAATGAGGATGTGGATGCAGCGGTCCATGCAGACTATCTGTGTAATGAATACGGGTTAGATAGCATATCTACGGGCGCAGTTATCGCTTTTGCTATGGACTGCTATGACGGTGGCATCATTAGCCGGGAAGAGGCTGGTGGTCTGGACCTTAGCTGGGGAAATCCTGAGACTGTGATTGAATTGGTCAAGAGGATAAGCAGCAGGGATGGTCTAGGGCTAGTCCTTGGTGAAGGAGTCAGGCGTGCTTCTCAGCAGATTGGCAAAGGCTCGAATATGCTGGCAATACATATAAAGGGGCTTGAGGGTCCGGCACACGATGGGAGGTCGGGTAAAAGTCAGGCCGTAGCCTATTGTCTGAGTAACAGGGGCATGTGTCATATTCATCCATTTGAGACCGGGGACTATGACTGCTTCAAGAACAACTTTGGACTGATTCCCTATGGCATTCCCGACCCTCAGACTGTGGACCGGTTTGCCGAAGAGGGCAAAGGTGAAATCGTAAAAAAGCTGCAGGACTTTGGGGTAGTGCCTGATATTCTGGGTTTCTGCAAATTCTACGTGTATGTTGGCCTGGGGCTGGACGAGATGGCGGAGATGCTGTCGGCACTAACTGGCTGGGATGTGGATGGTTGGGAACTTTTGCGTGTGGGCGAACGCGTTTATGACCTTCAAAGAATGTTCAACGTCAGAGAAGGTATAACCAGAGCAGATGATATACTTCCCGAGAGATGTCTCAAGCGTCCAGAGTTTGGAGCTTACGCTTCGGTCAAAGAATGCGAAATAAAGAATCTCAGTGGGATGTTGGATGAATGCTACCAGGCAAGGGGATGGAGCAAGGAAACGGGGGTACCGCGTCTATCCGCATCTCTGTGACTCCTTGGGAACGACGTCTATCATGGTAGCCTTGGCCACCATAATTGGGTCGTCCAGTGCATCTGCGGCTGAAGGCTGCCCGGGAATATTGGCAGAGGCGATGACCTTTCTTGCCTCTAGCTCTACGGTCCTGGAAGTATTGCCCACCTCTGTAATCTTGCCTGTTGCTTCGATGAAATCGCCGGCGTGGATTGGCGCCAGCAAGTCCACGCTGGTATAGGCGCGGAGCAGGCCCTCGTCACCGTCGTATCTGATGGTTATCTCGGTGGCCACGTCGCCGAAGATGCCGAGCACCCAGGCCCCGTTTACCAGGCCGCCGGCATAGTGGACATCCTTCTCGCTGACTCGTACCCTTAACATCACTTTTTCGCCAATGCCTATGCTCCTCTTGACTTTCATTTTGGACCTCCTCGTATCTTATATCCATAATATCACAGCTTTCTAGAGCCAGGAGCTAAACGTATTGGGATGGGAGCTATACGGGTAACAGGGAAGCGGAAGATGGAACTTGGTGCCGCTCTTCCAGAAATAGGAGTCCCCGACCAACCAGTGATAGAGATTGGCATACATGAAATAAGGGTGCAGGCTCAATCCAACCCCGCCGGTCCTATCTCCCTCTCTGGCCAGGAGACTTTTGACCGAAGCAAAGACAGGTGGGGAGAACTGGTTCTCACCGCTTACCGCCGCGATGGTACACGAAGTGACTACGTTAGCAACCTGAAGAAGTCGGAAGGACCTGGATGGGGAGAACAGCACACTGAGTATTATGCGGTCAGGCTTCACGTAACCGGTTCCTCGCTGCAGTGTTTCAAGACAGCCACCTAGGAACTTGTCCTCCCCTGCTCCATCTCCGGGAGGTCGAGGGACGATGACTATTCCATCCGACTTCCGTCTGCCGAGCAGCTTCTGGACACGGTCGAGGAACAATCGGGCGACATCCAGTTCCGGGCCTGTTGCGTCGGTAGCTAGGGGACAGCTGCCATCTTCAATGACGGCAATTGCTGTGGCCGCGCTATCCTGAGTCAACTTGAGCACCTGGATGAAGAATTGCCGTCTCTTCTCCTCGTTAAGGTTGCTGTGCATCCAGAGATGCTGTCCCGGAGACCAGTTGAACTCCTCGCCAGCCGGGAAACCGTAATCGGCACACAGAGCCTCGATTCTGCCTTCGAGCTTGCTGATTGCTTCACCAGGCAGACAAATTCCGCCGACGGCGACTAAAGGCCCCATGCCCTCGCGAGTCGGCTGTTCTTGTCGGCTGTCATCTGCGAAGACAAAGTCCATTCTAGTTACCACACCAGCGTTGGGTGAAATAGAGAGAAGTCAATTGGCGCTCTGATTCCACGAGGCCCGCTAGGATTGTAGTATAGGTCGGAAGCCTGCGTGCGGCGGCCGTTCATCTGACCGTAGCACCCAGCTGGCAGCCCGGCAATGCCACCCTTATGATGATTATTGACTTCTGCCACATGTTTTCTCACCCGATGTATAGTGAGGTGATGCCCATTTTACTTGATGTTTTGGGACTTTGCGAAGTGCAAGCCATAGCGTTTTCTCAGCTATGCGACCTACAGGGTAAGGTTTGCCAGGCAACTGGAGGGCTGCGAACCCGCCCGTTGGCTAAATCTCTCCTTTTTCTAGTAACTCTTTCAGGTTCTCTCCTTCTTCTTTCATGTGTTTTTTGATTGCCTCAACTCTACGCCTGGCAAATGTTGAGAATAACCAACCAAGTCTGAAAGAGAGCGTAGCAGTGAAGATGCAGCTTCCGCCTTTTGGTTCCATAACGAATGACCCGTCAGGACAGACAATAGACGTTGGAAACAGGAGTTTGTATTCGATTTTTCTATTTGGCTCTAGCCCTGTGCCGAGAAACCTCATTCTGTGCAGTTGTCCATGCAAATACTCCTCAACATAAAGGACCGATCCTATCCCGAATGGCTTTCCTCTACACCATCGGCATGTTACATGGTCTTTGTGCCATCTCCTGAAGTGTTGTTCAGAAGAGAATACCTTAATCAAACCGTTGAATGTTTTCTCTGATGCTGCTTCTATCTCTATTGAATCTCTTAGTGTTGCCATACTTTGACTCGTAAGCGATGACGACTCTTACCCACACGTGCCTCCAACTCCTGTGCATTAATCTCTATGTAATCATCCCGTTGCAGCGGGTAGATCTGGGCACAGCAAGGCGTAAGGCACCACTGGGCTAGTTTGTACCTCCCGCTGATTCCCTCGTTTGCCGGTCAATCTTCCCGAAGTCATAAGCGGCAATAGCTAAATCGACCAGATACCAAACTCCAACACCACCCAGTGTTATCAACTTTACAATGCCCCATCCGACCTGCCCTTTGTAAAAGCGGTCTACACCGAGGTAGCCAGCTACGAAGGAAATTATGAGTACGGTTAGCTGTCGCCTCCATTCATTCCTTTGTTCCATCGTGCGCCTCCTTTCTTGTTTCCCTGATAATTATACCCATTGCATCATTGCTGGGGCCACGCCAGTCTTGTTTCTTGAGTGGTCAGTTCGGGAGGCGCTTCGCCTTCGGGTCGCAGTGGCGTCATTGGTTTAACGAAGGGGGACTCCGTCTACACGATTTGCCCTATTCAGGCATGCAAATCGACGGGGCTGATACGTTTCTTGTGGCCGTCGTAATCCACCCGGTATATTTGCAGGTCATCGGCAAAATCCCGGACCCAGCCATCAAGAGGGAAGTCGTCGGTCTCTTTTATTGACAGTATATACTGGACATCGTAACTGGCGGCGAACTCCCTTATCAGGGAAATGAAACGTCTCAAGTGGTTCTTGTCCAGGTTATTGGCGGCTTCATCTATGATGACCGGTAGTCTGAAATATCTGGCCAGGGCGGTGAGCGTGGCCAGGCTGAAGAAAGACCTTTCGGCACCACAGGGATGGGTTATCTCCCTGTCTTTGTAGGTGGTCTGGCTGAGCTGTAAGCTGTCTTGACCCATGTCGATGCGAGAGTTCACCAACCCTTCGGCGGCGAACTTGTTATTTATTTCGATTATGATTTCCTGTATCCCCTGTATTACCTCCTGCTCGTCGAAAGCGTTCTCCAGGATGGCGTTGAGGGCCTTATCAATTCCATCAACCACCGCCGGCACACAGGTCAAATCAGCATGCTCGGCGTCGTTACTTTCCCAGTCAGCCCTTCTCTGCCTGGTGAGTTCAGTCCAGGTGGCCCTATATCGCGGTATATCTTTCTCCATATCGGTGAGCTTCAGCAGGAGGCTATCAATGTCGCGAGTACTGAACTGGTCCGTTTGTATGCCTAGCGACTTCGTTTTCTCGTTCGCCTCGTTCCTGTAGCTTGTCTTCTTGAGGGATAGAACTTGTCTCACCGCCCCCAAAAAGGGCTCCAAGTCCCCTTGACATTCCAGTTTAGGCAGCTCTACCGGCTCCTGGGCAAACAAGAGTAGCTTGTTATGCATATGCTTGACCAACTCTGAAATCTTCTCCTTCTCTTTCCGCTCATTCTCCATAAGTGTCACGCTGTATCCGCTGATGTGGGTAAGCTCGGGGATAAATTCATTGTTGAAGAAGCCTTCCGCCCTGTCCTTATCCTCACATATAATCCGCAAATTCTCTATCCTTTTCGCCAGAATTTGAGCATATTCCCTTTTCTGCTCTTCAGGTGCGTCGGGTATGGGTTCGGGGCTCAGTCTGGTGAAAACAGGGTCTTCATCCATGAGCTTTAGTGGTATGAGCCCGTGAACGGTCTCTACCCCGGTCTCAGAACCAATCTTGACCAGGTCAACTTTGACTCTGGGAGCGTCGCCGGTAGCAATCTGCCTTGTCAGTAGCCTCAGCACCTTCTCCTTGTCGCTTTTGATTTTGGCTGGATTATCAGCCTTGAAGTCAATCTTCTCCTGACTGGCCAGAGAGAGGGCGTTGGAATAGCCGGTTTGCGCCTGAGCGAGTTTCTGGTGAATAGCCCTGGCACGTTTATCCAGTTCAACATCATAAAACTTGCCTGGCTCTGGTGGCATGGGGGCGCCGAGCTTCGCCTCTCTCATTCCGGTCAGCAGCAGGTTCAGGTGTTCCTTGTCCTGTGAAATCTCCTCTATCTTCTGAAAAAAGCTCACTGTAAGCTGAGAGCTTTCAGCAAGCAATTTCTCCACGTCATCGGCCACCTGTGCCCGCTTTCTCATCTCGCCAATCCACTGTCTTAGCTCGCCCTTCTCAAGGCTATCAATATACCCTCTCAATTCACTGGCGACATTGCTTATCTTCTCTGCTGTCTGACCAGACTCATACGTGCGGAAGGCGCTCAAATCAACGGACACGTCTGCTAGCTCCTCCCTTAGACGTGCAACGAAAGAGCCGTAATCCCTTTCTATGTCGGTGACCCTGGCGGCAGCCTCTTCTCTCAGCCTTTGTGTGCGCTGTTTAAAGCTCTCGGTCAAGACCTTGGCATTGCCAATTTCCTTAAACAATTCGCGGATAACGGCATCAATGTTCTTCTCGCTGAGGTGGTTGAAGCCCATGGCGCTGTCAGGGGCAAACAGGGCATTGAGCAGCCCCGCCTTGAGCTCCTTGTCTACGGTCTTCTTGAAATCAAGCTCCCGAAAACCATCAGCTTCCTTTCGCAGTATCCTGTTGTTGTCCCTGTAACGGTCGATTTCTCTGTGGATTTGAAACTGCTGGCCATCGTGCTCGAACTCTATGGCGATCCTGCCCGAGCCTTCAGCGGGAGCAAGCTCTTTAGACGTCACCAGCTTCAATTCGTCATAGCCTGAGGTTCTCGCCGGACTGACTGCTTTGCTGAGGAAGGCATACCTGAGGGCGTGTATTATGTTGGACTTACCGGCCTTGTTTTCGCCGTAGATAACGACGGCCTTGCTCTCCGGGAATAGCATGGAGCCCTCCAGCTCCATGACGTTTTCAAAATTGACCCTGGCCAGCTTCATTTTCTATCTCCTCTTCCAGAGTGGGTCGACTCTGAGCAGAAAGCCATCCAGGTGCTCCGACGAAACGCCATAACGGGGGGCAGCTAGCTGGAGAAGCCTCTGGAAAAGAAATCTTCCCAGGTTGCTGTCCGCCCTCCTGGACAGATTATCGCTGGTAAGTATTTCATCGAATAGCTTCTGGGCTAAATCCCTATCCGGCCAGGGCAGGGAGTTCAGCACCTTTGCTTCCAGCTCGGACAAAGTTATCACCTTGTCCAGTCCCTTTAACTCAACTCGCTTCGTTGGCTCCTTTTTTGGTTTGATAGCTATCTCCACGGTATTCGCTTCAGGATACCTGTTGGTCTCTCTGGCCAGGGTGTCGGCAAAGGTGACTCCTTGAGCGGAGACCCATACCCATAGCTTGTCCTTGTCCTGTCTCTTCATCAAGGCTGAGTAGACTTCGTTGATTCCAGTAACGACCTCGCCTGGGGTATCTCCCATGACCTCCACCTTGACTATACTCTGTATCGGGGTATAGCGCTCGAATGAAACCTGGTCATTGTCCAGCATAAGGTATCCAAACGGGGAGTCTCTGACTTCAGGGTTGTCCAAATCGCCTGGCCACTGGTACTTCACGGTGAAGGCATTCTTCAGCTCACGTGATGGGATTAAGGCCGGCAGGGAGTAGAGGTTAGGTATGTCCAGTGGGGCATGGGCGTAGTGATGCATGTGGCCATTGAACACGAGCGAGAACCTCTGGCCAAGCTTCTGGAACAGCTCTGGTTCAAGTCCGGGGATACCCCAGGGCACGGTCTCGTGCATGATCAGTATATCCCCGTTTTCAGGGAGCTCTTCATCGGGGATTGTATAGTTGCCCTGTCTGTAGCGGCTTTCCAGGAAATACACATGGTGGTCGCCGATTTCTCGCTCTCCATCCCGGACGAAGTGGAATCCATCTCCCAGGGAGTCCTGAAGCTCTTTCAGCATAGGGGCAGAATCGTGGTTGCCTCTGAGGGCATAGATTCCATATCTGGCGCATTCCATCAGGCGCTTCAGTTGATTGCGGATCTCAGGCCAGTACTTAGCTGCCTCAGAATCGGCTATCCAGTCTCCTCCTTTTTCTCTCTCGTCAAACATATCGCCGGCAAGGATAACTGCATCGGGTTCCTGGGCGATGACCTGGCTGATGACCTGGCTGAAATTCTGGAGTGAGATTTCGCCGCGCGGCGACCGGTAGTTCTCGTCCCTGAAGCGCTCTGCCTGGATTAGAAGGTGTGCATCGCTGAGTATGGCTATTCTGGGCATGGCTTGTATTGCCTCATAATTCAAGCATATTATATGTCAATAGGGGCGAGGCTGCTTGCAGGTCCCATGACAACAACTTCGGGGTGTGGACGTTCCACCGAGGACGATGGCTGAAACTGCCACAGGGCGTTCATCGCACTGGTATTCCGCTCGTCCGTAGTTTCTGCGTTTGCACGCTCTGCAAAGTCAGGCTTGACCGACTCAAATGGGAAGCGGCCTAGCCACCGTAGGCTTCCGAATCCCATGCCGACTTGGCCGCCTATTCCTTTAATGCCTCGATTCCACTCCCGGTAGGAGGAGAAAAGTTTACCCCTCCTTTTCAGTTCTGGCATCCATGCCAAGCAGATGCATAGATATTGCCCAGGTAAGCCATGCAGGCATGCCAGCCAGACAAGCGACAATTGCCAGCAATAACCAGGATGTTGGCTCCAAGCCAAGCGCCACATTAGCGGCATCAGCAACGATTCCCAAAATAGCAAATACAATGCCCATGAGGAGACTGACGTGCCCCATCAGACCCATGGGACTAAGAGTGGTCTTCATCTCTTCACGGTCCTTGAAAGGTTTCTCCCAAGGTTTCGCCATGTGTATCACCTCCGTTTCTATTTAGTCTTTCTTTTTGTCGGCGTTTTGCCCGCTTTCGCTCTGTCAGGGCGCCCGGTCCGTACTAAGATTGACTGTCTTAGCCCTGCTTCTGTGGCATTGGCATGGCCATGTATAGCTCGACTTCGTGGCTCTGTTCGACTGCCTCCCACTTTGGCATGGAGGCCTGTATCTCCGGGTCGGCCATCGCCTTCTCGGAAAAGGCCGCCATTGCGCTGAAGCTATCCCACTCGACCTCGAAGATAATGGTGTGCAGGGAGTCGCCTCCACCAACGAACGGGATGTACGCTTTCATGGGAAGCTTGTCGCGGGGTATTTCCGCCAAGCGACTCACGATAGCCATGTACTTGTCTAGAAGCTCCATCGTCTCTGCCATCTTGCCGGGGAGGATTCTCATAATCCCTCGCTGCATTACTTTCATTGCTTCACCTCCTCATCTTTACACTTCCATACTGCCTACCGTTGCTCTTGAAAGACTGGCTTTGCCGAAAGCGCCAAAGCCGCTATCCACATGGCAAGGAAAGCATACATGAAAGGAGCATACGGAGCCCAGAGCGCAATGCCAAAGCCCAGACCGATTCCACCGAAAACCAGGATTGAGAACCAGGCCCA
>Ga0172366_10003982_pt1 | contig 11650 bp, 13 predicted proteins | sample LakKivSesite69cm_FD_114533 | JGI IMG/M metagenome (GOLD analysis project Ga0172366, IMG submission 114533) | Sediment microbial communities from Lake Kivu, Rwanda - Sediment site 69cm | ecosystem: Environmental > Aquatic > Freshwater > Lake > Sediment | place: Rwanda: Western Province, Lake...
ACCAGAAGGAGAGGCCGTTGGCCACCATGGACGCCGCGACCGCCACGATGCCGAGCACCTTCAACACACGTCGAGCACCAACCATAGTAGGCAGATCGCACCGAAGTCGTATATACATATTCAGAGTAATCCTCGCGCGTGGCATGTCATGACCGGCGAGACATTCGATCTGGAAGCCGCGGCGAAGGCGGCGTTCTCCGCCATATTCGCGGGCGAGAAAACCGTGAAATTCGGTGGCAAGGACTATCCGGTAGAGATTTTAAAATCCAGCCGCCTCAAGTCGGTGAATTTTGGCGAATATCAATGCATCGAGCAGAACCCGCGCAAGGAATCGCAATGGGCGCAAAAGGCGCGCGAGGGACACCAGATCATGTGGATGTTCAAGGGGCGCGCCTACATCGCGAGGGTCATGGACGGGGAGTTCACGCTGCTCGGTAAAAAACGCTCCTAGAATTGCCCCTTCTTTGGTGAGGGAGGGAAATCACCTCGAGTCTCATGCTATATTGATTTTTTGCAGCAACCGGTCCTTGTCTTTTTCCTTGATATTCTTCACTTGACGCAACTTCTTGATAGCGCGGTTTGCATCGTTTTTTTTCAGCAGATCCACCTTCACGAGGAATAACAAGTATTCCGAAAGGCGACCGCATCGGACATTGAACGCGTTCAAGGCCTCGAGTTCGGGATGGTCGTCGCTGATCACGAAGGCGCGCGGGTTCATCCGTCCTAACCCGATTATCGACAAGTCAGCATCGTCTAATTTTTTCTCGGAATATGCCTTGTACTTGTCGATCTCGATTGCTTGTATCGAGAGCTTGGTATAATCGATGTAATCCTTCAAATAATACTTTAATTCCGTGATCAACTGATGAGTGGCATATGGATCATTCGCATAGATCAACTGTTTCAAAGATACCGTGTTGGATTCGTCAAGCAGCTTGATCTTGAGCCAGGAACAAGTATCGAGTATTAACATGATTATGCTATCACTTCATAGCAAATGTTATAATAAGCAAGTACTATTAAATCATAGACATGAAACAGATAAACTTCCGCCTGACCGATGCGGAGTACGAACGCGTCGACATCGTGGCGAGGAGCCTCGATACGACCATTCCAGCTTTGCTCAAGGATCTGGGCCTGAAAGGGCTCGCTCGTGCTAGCGTGGAAATTGCTTTAAACCTCTACAAGTGTGGCAAGGTGGGCCTGAAACGAGCCTGGATCCTCTCTGGCTTGGAATTCCACGAGTTTCTTGCTTTACTTCAGGAAAGAGACATCGACCCTGTCATTCCAGATACGCTTGTTGACAAGATGGTCGAAAACGTCGAATCTCTCACGTTCGAGGAGATGTTCCCTGGTAAATCCAAGGATGAGCTGCGAAAGCTCATCCTATCACACGATGGATGAAACGAGGCGGGCTGAGAGCGAGGTCTATCGGCATCCCGAGGGCAACCGGCGAAAATCATTTAAATCCCTCTTCATGAAATGACATGCCTTTCCACGTACGGCTCGTTCGTATCTCGTGGTGGGGCCTAGAAAACCGGTGTTGTTCAATCGCGGACCGCTAGCTTAGCCTGGTTGAGCGCACGGCTGATAACCGTGAGGTCCTGGGACCGAAAAGCAATTCTCGAGATTTTAATTGCTCGGTATGCCCAGGCGGTCCACCATTTTTTCTTTTTTGCTGTTTTTATAAAAATCGACGAAGATCCATGCAAACCCGCACTAGATATCTAGCAGGCTTAATATAGGAACAACTCGGTACTGCAGAACGGGCACTTTTCCCTCGCCCGGTAGACGAGATCCATCAGATCCTTCGCGTGGCGCTCGGTTCCTTCCGCCGCGTAGAAAGGACATTCCTCGACCGACAGTACAAGCCCGCTGTCGGCCATAAAATCCTCGATGCGCTCGCACGCCTTCTTCAAGCGGCCGATGTCGATGTCATCAAGGTCTTCCATCATTTCCTTGACCTTTCTGACCTTCTCCAGCAGTTCTACACGTTTCGCGTCGGACATGGTTGTGCACGCCTCGTCGGGTGGTCATGCTGGTAGATATAGCGCGTGGCTTATATCGTTGAAGGTAGGTGCCGCGCCCCGCCGCTTGCCCTTGTTGCTCCTCACGTGAAGGTTTAATGCTCCCGCATTGCATGATCCCGTCATGTCGCGGGATCGAGTGGACGACATGCTCGCCGAGAAGGTGGACAAGCGGCGGGAGCGCATCAAGGACAGCTCCGACCGCAAGGCCCAGGAGGCCGTGATGTCCCCGCGCGTTAGCAAGATCCTGTTCGACATGCAAGGCAAGGGTAAAATCCAAAAACTCGTCGGGATCGTCAACGCCGGGAAGGAGGCAAACGTCTACAATGCCATCGGACCCGGCGGGCGCGAGCTCGCGATCAAGATCTTTCGCATCAACTCGCAAACCTCGAAATGGATGCATGACTACATCGTGGGCGACCCCCGCTTCGCGAAATACCGGAAAAAGGATTCGCGCGTGCTCATGACGACGTGGGCGATGAAAGAGTTCAAGAATCTCAAGCGTGCCAAGGAGGCGGGCGTCCCGTGCCCGGAACCCGTGGCCGTGCGGGAGAACGTGCTCGTCATGGAGTTCATCGGCAAGAACGGCACGCCTGCCAGGCGGCTGACCGAGGTCGAGCTGAAAAATCCGGTCAAGCATCTCAACGTGGTATTGCAAGGCATGGCCGACCTGATCGCCAAGGCGAGGCTCGTCCACGGGGATCTCAGCGCCTACAATATCTTGTACGACGAGAACAAAGATCAAGTATGTTTCATTGACTTCGCCCAGGGCGTCTTGATGGATCATCCCAACTCCCGCAAGTACTTCGAACGGGACGTGGACAACGTGCTCGGCTATTTTGCAGACATCATTCCCGCGGATCTCGATCGCAAGGCGCTTGTTGATTCCATCATCGCAGGGAAGCCAATAAAGATCGAGTGAAACCATCTTATCCCGCGCGCTCGTATAGCCAACCAATACCTTCCATTTTCGACGGATGGATCCCCATGGGAGATGCAAAGACTCAAGGCAAAGCCCTCGTGCTGGGCTCGCTCGCCTTCGATTACATCATGGATAGCCCTGAAAACTACTACGAGGCCTTGTCCATCAAGCACGACAAGAAAGAAGTGCAAGGCACATTCATGAGCGTGAAGAAGGTCGTGCACTTCGGCGGGACTGCCGGCAACATCGCCTACAGCATGGCGCTCCTTGGTGGCAAGCCGATCGTAGCGGGATGCGTGGGCAAGGATTTCGCGGCGCTCGGGTACGAGGATCGCATGAAGAAAACGGGCGTCGATCTCCGCATCGATTTGATCACCGACGACTCGACGGCATCGTGTTACATCTTCAACGACGTGAAAAAAAACCAGATCACCGTGTTCCACGGCGGGGCGCTCAACTGCAACGAGCAACTCGACCTGGAGAAGATAGTCAAGAAGCAGGACGACGTGCGGATCGCCATCAACGCGCCGAACAACATGCCCGCCATGGCCAAGTTCTCCCGCCAGCTCTCGCAGATGGGCATCCCCGCCATCTTCGACCCGGGCCAGGTGCTCAACGCGCTCACGCCCGACCAGTTCGCCGAGATCCTGTCCAACTCGCAAGCTTTCATCTCCAACGAGCACGAGCTCGATGGCGTCGCCAAGCGGTTTGGCGATGCCACGCGCGAGGCCATCGACAAGCTCGACTGGGTCATCACGACCCGCGGCTCGTCGGGCTCCACGATCAGGGTAAAGGGAAAAGTGACCGAGCTGCCCATCGCCAAGGCCAAGGCGGTGGTCGACCCGACGGGAGCCGGCGACTCGTTCCGCGGCGCGCTGCTCCACGGCATCACCATGGGGCTCGATATCGTGCAATCGGCCAAGCTCGGCGTGGTCATCGGCTCGCTCAAGGTCGAGCACGCGGGCGGGCAGCTGCCCTCGCTGGACACCAATGAATTCAAGCGGCGGTACAAGGAAACGTTCGGCGAGGAATGCCCGCTGTAAAGTTATTTCCAACTCGCCTTCTCTCGTCGACCATCAAGGTGAAATCACCACGACGATCCTCCACGTGCCCGCGTGGCTCTACCGGCAGTTCGATGCCGACCCGTCACGCGACGTGCCAGCCGAAGCGTATGGCGGCTGGACGAGGACCGACGTCGACCTCGATCTCGGCCACACTGCCCTTGTCGTCATGCACGCGTGGGACACGGGAACGCCAGACAAGTTCCCGGGCTGGTACCGCCACGTGGAATACCTGCCCAGGGCGAACCAGATATTGAAGGACGTGTTCCCGGGACTGCTCGCCGCGGCACGCGGCGCCGGGATGCGGGTGATCCACGTGGTGAGCGGCGGAAATTATTACAAGCACTTGCCCGGCCATGTAAATGCCCGCCGGCTCGCGTGGTGGCAGCAGTTCCTCGCGTCGCTCGGGGGAGGGCGCGTGCAGCATGACGCGTCGAGGAAAAAGCTAGATGAAGTCCGCGCTGCGTACGCGGGAGGCGGCGAACACAACCAGGCGGACATCAAGAAAGGGTTCGAGCGCCTCGACTTCCCGCCGGAGGCCCGGCCGCTCGACACCGAGGCCATTGCCGAGAACACGCCGCAGCTGCTTGCCCTTTGCAAGAAACACCGCGTGAGCCATCTAATTTACTCGGGCTTCGCTATCAATTGGTGTCTGCTCTTGTCCCCTGGCGGGATGGCCGACATGTCGCGCCACGGGGTCATGTGCAGCGCGATCCGCCAGGCAACGACCGCGGTGGAGAACAAGGAAACCGCGCGGGGCGAGCTCGGCAAGGAAAACGCGCTGTGGCGCGTGGCCCTGGCATTCGGGTTCGTTTTCGACCTCGACGACTTGGTCGCGGCATGCAAGAGTACAAGCACGTGAAGCCGCCCGGATGTCGCTTCTCCGGATGGATCCACGTTCAATTTTAAAAGACAAGGCGCGTTCAAGATCCTATCGGTTCCATTCCACCCTCACCCCGATCTTTGAAAAGGGAAGATATGATGGGGAAATCATCGAAATGGAACGAGATAACATCGGCTCTGCTAATGTAGCCAGGTCCAGCATACAGGGCTTTCACCCCTGGAACCCGGGTTCGAATCCCGGGCAGAGCATTTCATAAAATCTCAATAAATGGGCGTATAGTTCAGGGGTTAGAACGCTTGACTTGCACTCAAGAGGCCGCGGGTTCAATTCCCGCTACGTCCACTTTTTCTGGTTTTTTATTCAAGAATTCCAAGATTTAATTCCGGTCGAACCTGATTTTTAATGGAGATGCTAGCAAGGTTCACCTTTGGTCCAGCCTTACAGCTAGTGCCATCCGACTCGTCATCATCCAATACAAGAACTATTTATTCCCTTGATATCATTGATAGCTTGATAATATCATATCATTGCTAGATGGAAGTCATGGAACAGTTGAATTTCAGGATATCAAAGGATGAAAAGCGAGTGATTGAAGCAATAGCCGCAGAAAGAGGCGTGAGCACTGCTGAACTTGCGAGGAGGTCTTTACTCAAGGAAATCGAGCCGATCCGTGTAGATCTAGCTTTTAAACTCCTTTCGGAAGGAAAAATAGGCAGAAAACGGGCATGGACAATATCAGGCTTGTCCCATAACGAGTTCTTGATCGAATGGACGAGAAGAGGGGCGGAAGAGCAGATCCCTGACGAGTTTATCGAGAAGGAGCTCGATATCGCCCGTTCCATCGATCTGAAAAAGTTCATGAGGAACCAGGCTGACAGGTGATCGGTTGATCCTCCTCACCGACACGTGTTTCTGGAGCCATGCCAAGAGCTTGCACGATGGAGGGATCCTTGATGCGAGGGTGTATCTCGCCACGTTTCGCTGGGGATACACGCCAGCCGTGCAAAAAGAGATAAAACATTTTAAGCTTGACGATTATGCTCGCGCCGACACGGCAATCGTTTTCCCCGTTTCAAAGGACGAACGCCAAGCATTCGCCAAGCAATCACCTGCAGCGACCGATCTGGATGATGCAGATCAAGAACTGATCATTACTTGCCAGAGGGAGCAAGGCTTGATTCTCTCGGACGATGGCGAGTTCTTGATGGAATGCGCGGCCATTGGCGTGCGAGCTATCTCGCTACCGGTATTCTTCTTGAAGCTCGTGGAATCGGGGGACTTGGACAAGAGGTCGGTCGCTCGTTGCTTGAAATTCTGGGAGGACCAGCACCGCTTCAAGCTCAAGCAGCTCGCCAGGTGGAGAAAGGGGCTGCAAGAGATTAAATAGCGTTCGATGACTAGAAAGAAAACGACAGATGGCCTCCGGATGCGAAAGAGCAGCGTGGACAATCATCAGGGAAGCCACGCCAGACGATGCGCCGGGCATCGCCCGGGTGCACGTGGACACGTGGCGCGCCACGTACTCGTCGTTCATTCCTGCCGAGTACCTCGCGCGGATGTCGCACGAGAGAAGCACCGGGATGTTCCAGTCGCTGCTCAAGCGGAATCCCCCGGGGACGAAGACGTTCGTGGCAGATGCGGGCGCCGGCACCGGGATCGTCGGGGCAAGCACGGGTGGATACAACGATCTCGGCCACGATGATTACCAGGCAGAATTAATAGGCATCTACGTGTTGCCCGCGTTCCAGCGCCACGGTATCGGCCGCCAGCTCGTCAAGGCGGTGAAGGATCACCTCTTGCGGCTCGAGGCACGGGGCATGCTCGTGTGGGTGTTCGCGGACAACCCGAACCGGTCGTTCTACGGGCATCTCGGCGGGACGCTCGTCGAGGAGAAATGGGAGGAGACGGGCGGCAAGATGTTGAAGCGGCTCGCGCTCGGCTGGAAGGACGTCCGCGACGTGAGGGTGTAAGGCGCGCGAAAGGAAAAAGAGGAAAAGTGATTCAGTATCCGCGGCAGGGGTACGGCTGCTCGCCCTCGCTGCTCTGCCAGCCCCCGCCAGGCTCCGGCCCCCCGCGAAGGAACGCGTCGATCTCCTCCATCAATGTCTGCGTGAGCTCTGCACGCTCGCTCGCGAAGAAGACGACGGGATATGACCACGTCGTCGTTGTCACGGCGATGATAAATCGGTGCTTGAACGACGCCTTCACCATAAACGATCCTGGCCCATTGAATTCGGCGGCCGGACACGCCCGGATCACGACCTTGTCGAGATCCCAGGCGATGGTCATGTATTGACCCATTGCAGCATACATGCCATGCCTATTGTAATTTCCTTGCGTAGCATACGGGTTAGGAGTGCACATTTGCAGTTTATTCGATACCTTGTCGAGCTCGATCGTGAACGGCTTCGCGAACTTCGACGCGGTCCAGTACATCATCCCGGGAATCAAGCCCATGACTGCCACGAGGACAATGGGCAAAATAACGAACACGGGTGTCATTTCCAGCATCTGGGGTATCATGATGCCGAACAAGACGGCGATGTACACGGCCAGGATGATGATAATCGCGATACTGGAGCCCATCATCCGCTTCATGGCCAGCTTCTTGTCGGCGGGGCATTCGACGATGAGGTGCGTGTCGCGACGGGCGACGACGCGGTAATCGCTCCCGATGGGCGAGTAAGCACCATAAGCGGTGGACATGTGAAGTCATCCTCGATAGGGAGGAATTCTCCTTCCCAAAATGCTAACCCGTGTCCCCCTTAAAAAGTTATCATCGATGAATTTCATAGGAAAAATATGGAGATTACTTGAACCGCGTCAGCGCCTCGAAGTCGAGCGTGGCGAAGTAGTCATCGGGCGTCTCGGCGCGCCGGATCTGGATCACGTCCCCGCTCGGGCGCAGCAACAGCTCTGCCGACCGGAGCTTGCCGTTGTAGTTGAAGCCCATGGCATGGCCGTGCGCCCCCGTGTCGTGTATCGCGATGATGTCGCCCTTCTCGATCTCGGGCAGCATGCGCTCGATGGCGAACTTGTCGTTGTTCTCGCACAGCGACCCCGTGACGTCGTACTTGTGCACGAGGGGCGCGTTTTCCTTGCCGAGCACCGTGTGGTGGTGATAGGCGCCGTACATGCCGGGCCGCATGAGGTTCGCCATGCACGCGTCCACGCCGACGTAGTCCCGGTACGTGTGCTTGATGTGGCGGACCGTGGTCACGAGCCAGCCGTAGGGGCCGGTCACCATGCGCCCGCTCTCGAGCACGATGCGCAGCGGGTCCAGCTTGGCCTTCACGATGATCCGCTCGTACTCGGCCTTGATCCCACGAGAAACGCGATTCAAATCGACGGGCACCTGCTCCGGCTTGTAGGGGATGCCGATGCCCCCGCCAAGGTTCACGAACTCGATGCGCACGCCGCACTTCTTGTTGGCCTCGACGACGAGATCGAACAGGATCCGCGCCGTCTCGACGAAGTAATCGGGGTTCAGCTCGTTCGAGGCGACCATGGTGTGCAGCCCGAAGCGCTTGGCTCCTTTCTGCTTCACGATCTTGTAAGCCTCGATCAATTGCTCGCGGGTGAGCCCGTACTTGGCCTCCTCGGGCTTGCCGATGATCGCGTTCCCTTGCTTCAAGGGCCCGGGGTTGTAGCGGAAGCACACGAGTTCGGGAATGCCCGCGCTCTTCTCCAGCGCGTCGATGTGGGTGATGTCGTCCAGGTTGATCACCCCGCCGAGCTGCCTGGCCTTCACGAACTCCTCGGGCGGCGTGTCGTTGGACGTGAACATGATGTCCTCCCCTGTGATGCCGACCTTCTCCGAGAGCAGCAGCTCGGGCAGCGACGAGCAGTCCGTGCCCATCCCCTCTTCCTTCAATATTTTCAAGATGAAGGGATTCGGCAATGCCTTGACCGCGAAGTGGTTCTTGAATCCCTTGACCCACGAGAACGCCTTGTACAGCGCCCTGGCATTTTCGCGGATGGCTTGCTCGTCGTAGATGTGCCACGGGGTCGGGTACGTCTTAATCAGCTCTTGCACTCGTGCCTTCGACAGCGGGAACGCTGGTTTCTTCTCGACCATGGAGGGTCAACCTCGGCTCGATAGATGCAACTCAATGGGTCGAGGGAATAAAAGCTTCACCCAGGGGTCAATGAACCACGTTTTTCCCCCCGTGGTACACGCGCGCAAGCTTTGAATTGCCAGCAAGCAGCACATGACCGTATGGATCGCACGGATGGTCGCGTCATACCCTCCAACGTCGTCATGGAGGAGTACATGAGACCCGCCCTCGAATACTACCGAAAATTGCTCGGCAAGATCGCGCCATTCTATTTCGACGAGTCCCTCGTGAAGATGGTTGCCCTCCAGCAGCTGATCGTCTCGAAAAACTACCAGATCACGAGACATGATGCCAGGGAGAAAAAGAACACCGAGTATATCAGGCGTTGCGTCGCCGGCATCGCGAAGCCGGCCGACTTGCTCGAGATCATGGACTCCTGGCGCGCATTCGACTTGTGCCTCACCGCCCCGTCGTTCGCGAACCCGGCGCTCGCGGCCAACATCCGCAAGAGTTACTGCCGCGTCGGCACGAGGAGCTTCGACTGCCACGGCTGCTCGAAGGTCGTGTGCAAGCACAACATGATCTGGGATCGATCGACCATCATGCTCGATTTCGATTCCCACGGGAACACATTGGAAGGCGACTTCCACGTGCTCGATGAGGCTTTTGCCAAGCTCGGCGTGGCTTACAAGATCAAGCTATCATCGCTCGGGGGGCTGCACGTGAACGTCGGGCTGCCGGAAACGGGTGGTTCCACGATTTTCGACAGGAGCGTCTACCATTATTGCCTGGTAAAGGAATTGCATGCCGCCGGTGCACAGGTCAATGACAACGCGCTCGACCCCATCCCGATCATCCGTGCGCCGTTTTCCCTCCATTACAAGCGCCTCACGCCCTCGCTCCCCGTCGATGCCGCCACCGTGCACGACGCGATCGACGCGCTGGAGGAGATCGAGGCCCTCCCGATCGAGCGCAGGATCGAGGCCGCCTCGACGCTCGCTTCCGGATGGAAGGGATCCTGGGAGCCTGGCCACTCGGATGATGCACCGTTCGTCGCATTGCTTGAAAAATGGAAAGATAAGGCCATCACGGCGATTTACCGAGAAAAGCAGCAAGATCGCTCCCCCCGGACAAGCGTCGGGGATTACCTGAGAAAGGGGAAGCTCATGGCCCCCGAGGACGAGCGCGCTGCCATCGAGCTCCTACTCCAGGAGGGGAAGGAAAGGGGGCTCGCGGAGAGGATCGTCGCGGCGCAGAAACGACGGGAACCAGAACCGAAGGATAAAGCCATCGTCGACAAGGAGATCTTGCTTGAAAACCACGCGGACGTGCCGCGCCGGGTGCTCGAGATTTCCCCGCCAGTACTCTTCCTCGTCATCGACAACGCGACCATGGATGACATGAAAGCGATCACCGGGGCTACCCCCTTGCAGCTGTCGACGACGTGCAAGAACACCGACGAGGGCATGAGCTTGCTCTTCAAGAATTCGAATTTGTTGAAAGCTTATGGACAGCGATGGCAATGCAAGACGAAATACATCGGAGGCTTGTACACGGCCTACAACTATTGCGGTGGTGCCGACGTGATCGTTGCCGTAAAGATGGAAAACGTGTGGGACAGGGACATGAAGATCGTGGCCGAACTGGATCGCGTGTTTGCAGAGAATCAAGATAAATTCGTCGCAGCGCACTTGCTCGGCCTTGATTTTTGCAAGGATAATGATATCGACACGAGCGGCGCGATGCTCGTCTTCAAGCGCATCGTGAACGCTCTTGTCGGCACCAGGTTCAACGTCGTGCTCACGTCCGACCATTCCGGGAGCGACCAGGTCCCCTATTTCGAGCTCGCGACCATTCCTCGGCAGAGCGGGGAGGGAGTTGCGTGAGCGACGGGATTCGTGCCGCGGCTGGCGACGCCCCCGCCGGTCTCGGCTTCACCTACAACAAGGCGGGCGGCTACGGGTTGCTGCTGGCAAGGTGCAACTGCTGCGGCGGGATGTTGCACCTCAACATCACGCGCCACGGGTACGTGACCCTCGATTGCGAGGACATGGACGGCACCAACCGTGCTCCTTGCAAGCACGCCGTGAACGCGGGCGGGGCGGCGGGGCACTGGGCATGGACGTGCGCTTGCTCGCAAGAGATGCTGGCTCGCGACTGCCCGAACAAGCAAGCAGCCGCCGTCGCCGGGAGGGGACGGATCCAGGGCGACATCGAGGCGTTCTTGTACGCGGCCGCCATGAGCAGGCGATTCGTCGTGCTCGATTTGCGGGACGACGGGTACGCCGACTTCGAGCCGGCGGTCGTCGATGCTGCCAACATGTCGTTCACGATCGACGGGAAGGGGAACCAGCGACCATACTTCGTCCTCGTCCGCCGCTTCTACGTCGACGGGGAAAACGTCTCGTCTCGGTTCGTGTTTTTCAAGAAGACCATCGTGACAACCGTGTTGGCAGCATTTACCAAGCGGCTCTTGTCATTCCTGGCCACGCGGGCGAAGCGGTTCCCGCTCGCGGCGTGGATCGAGGCAAGGTACGAGTTGCTTTGACCTTGAATGATTCCCCCATCATCCCGACCTGCCGATGATTGATTTATTACCATGTAGATTCGTATTGATTAAGTCCGTAGATCCAATAAATCTACTACATTCCTTCTCTTTATAAACGTGCGCTTATTTTTTTCGTTCGATGGCAAGATGAGAGCGAATGAAGCCGGCTGGATTGCAGTCAGAATGATGG
>Ga0172366_10003984_pt1 | contig 11648 bp, 12 predicted proteins | sample LakKivSesite69cm_FD_114533 | JGI IMG/M metagenome (GOLD analysis project Ga0172366, IMG submission 114533) | Sediment microbial communities from Lake Kivu, Rwanda - Sediment site 69cm | ecosystem: Environmental > Aquatic > Freshwater > Lake > Sediment | place: Rwanda: Western Province, Lake...
GTATTCGTGCTCCCACGATCCGGCCTTGTGGAATATCTTTTCGATTTTTACGTCCGGAATAGCCTTCTTTCCCTTATCAGTCAGGACCAAAACTTTTATTCTCCCTTTTTTCGTCGAAACCGGCCGCCAGGATATCAACCCTTTCTCAAGAAGAGAACTCTGGACTTTATTTCCCTGATAGCGATTGATTCCGAGCCGCTGGTATCGCGCGACCACGCCGGAAATCGGATTTTTAGCGATATCGACAAGGAAATTCCGTTCTTCCTCGGTTAGAACAACCTGTTTTTCCTCTTTATTAACCAGACCATTAACCGTCCTGATAAGCCTGTTTATCTCCTTCTCGGCCCTAACAATCGCGCTTTCGGTCTGACAACCATCTGTTTCGGCTCTGATTTCATCATCGGAGACTATTCCCTTCTTGATCGGGAAGAGAGGAAAGCGGACGAGAAACGGCTTGAAATACCTCCCCTGAAGCTTAACGATCGCGGTCCCTGTCTCAAGCTGGCCGAGAAAATCTACCTGTTCCTTATCGAGTAGAAGAGATTCCGAAATCGTGAACATGTCCGCCTTGTGTTTTAGGCCGAAACAAATCGTCGTATACGTGTTCCCGAGTGCCGGCATCGAAATAAGGGAGGGATGCTGGTCTATCAGGATGATCGACTCCCCGAGCTCTCGAATCTCACGGAGGATTATGTCCGTTATCGCCTCCGTTCTGGTCATCTCCTGTTTCTTCCGCAAAAGAATGTGATGCGCTTCCTCTATGACGATGGCGTGCTTGAAGGTCTCCCTTTCGCTTTCGGCAAGCCTGTAATGATGAATCCAGAGGAGCATGGCTTCAATGAAAAAAGTCTTGTCCGAATTGGTCAGCGAATCGAGCTCAAGGATGACGTTTTCCTTCAGCAAATCGGCCAGAGGATACGGCCTGCTTACGTTCAGAACCTTCCCGAACTCGCCGAAACAGAGAACTCCGAGCGTTCGCAAAGTCGAATCCATCCAGAGCGCTTTCCTTCCCTTTACCTGCATTTTCTCAAGAATCGAAAGTACGTCGCGGAAAGTCGGAAATTCCCCCGCATTTCCGGAATAGATCCCGATATCCGAATAGGCCTGGTCGATCGCTTTCTGGAGTAAAAAGGCTACGCCTTCGCCCAAAAAATAGGCATGGCACATCACCTCGATCATCTTCTTAAGCCACTCCTGGGGCTTCGTCCCGGAAGGCGGGATCAGAGGATTGAAAAACAGCGGAGAAACGTTTCTTCCAATGGTATAGATTTTCGTTCCCCTGAATTCGTCAAGAGTCAGGAGGTCGCGATAATTCCTCTTCCAGTCGAATATCAGGAAGGGCTTTCCCTTTTTTACGAGCTCCCTGAGCAGCAGGAAGGCGCAGTTGGTTTTCCCAGAGCCGGTCGTCCCGAAGATTCCGATATGTCTCAGCCATTCGTTCTCCCTCAGTCCGAAAGGATGATATTCCCGGTCTCCGTAAATCACCTTTCCCAGACCGTATTCGCCATCTATCAGCTCTTTTTCGGGAAGGCTCAGCAGGAGCTTTTTGTCGTAAGTCTCATCAAGATATTTAGAAGCCAGGGAATAGAGAATCCCGACAATTTCCGCCCTCGACCTTGAATCCGTCTGAGTGTTGTACGCCAGCCAGAGAGAATCGATTTCCTTTCCCAAAACAGGCTTCAATTTCCTGAACAATCCCTCTATATCATTTTGCCACGTCATTCTTTCCTCCGTTCTCCACGAGCTCCGCCATGCGCTTTAAAGCCTGGTACTCGAACACCATTTCCCGCTGGGTATTCCTGAGAAACAGGATGTCCTTGAACAGGGAGATTTCAGAAATCCTTTGTTCCTTCCTCAGGCCGAGAACTTCTCTTTCGAGGTCCAGGCGACGGATGTCGATAGAATGCTTCGTTCCAGGAGCGTAAAGGGAGATCTCTTTCAGAAACCTTTTGAGGGCCTCGACATCCTCCCGGATATTTTCCACAGACCTTTCGTGCATAGCTTTTCTCATCTCCAGATAGTTATTTAGTCTCTCAAGCTCCTCTTTGATCACCCGGGCCTTGTCCGAGAAAAACGATATCACCGGCTTCCTGAGCTTCTGGTTTCCGTTTAGGATTTTGATGATTCCGTTGTTTTTCCCTTTCTTCGGCTTTCCCTTCTCCTCCCCGTTCTCCTGCTCAATCAGCGAATCGAGCCCGTCGACGAGCTTCCTGGACAACTCCCTCGACAGGGACGACCGGAATTCAATGGCGTCGGAATACAGCGGCTCGGCGCTCTTTAGGTTTATGTATATGCGGGGCTGTTCATACCACTGGTCCTTCTCGGTATCGAAGAGTTCAAGCTTTTTTTTCATAGAAACCACCAGAAACAGAAAGAAACTAAGGGAAGAGGATTAAAATTAGGGACGGGAAGGGGATGCGGATAAGGCGGATAAGCTATTTTCTCTTGTATAAGCGCGGTGCAATCTCATCCACACATATCTTACCACTTTCCCTGTATGATTCGATCTTCCTCTCTAATGTTCCTGTTTTGAACTCTATACCTGATATTTTTTTAAGGCCAGAGGAAATCTCTTCCAGGGAAAGAGTATCAACAGCAGAAAATAATTCTGACAGATATTTATCAAGATGCCGGTAGTAACGGTGGTAAACCCTGTCATATCGCTCTCTTTTCTGCTTTCTTGCCATCATTTTGTATTTTTCGATAATTTCATCCCAGGGTTTGTAATATCTTGTAATTGTTACCGGATGCAGGTCAATCGCGTATTTTTCATCGACGAGCCTCTTAATTTGCCTATGGACATATCCTTCCTCATGCTTAGTTCTGATAAAATCAGCAATCTCCCGTGTGACTTTTCTTCTTCCTCCCCTTCTTTTTGCCATACTTGCATTTAGAAATCCTAACTATAAATATTTCACGCTGTTAGAGCCGATTATTCACTTGACACGCTTTTTAAAAAAAGCAAAAATCATTAGGGGGATTAGAATGAGTTATGAAATCGAGAAAGAATTTCAGAAGTTTGTTTCTGGGCTTATCGACCGTGAAATAATCACCAGAGAGGAGGCCGATCACATAACGGCTTTCGTGGAGCTTTACGTCCGTTTTCAAGAAAAGGCGGGCAGAAGCAAAGAGGAGAGCTATGCTGAGATTGGAAACGAGATAGGGAAAAAGCTGCTGGAAAATATGATCGAAAAGGGGGAAGGCAGGTTCCTGGACCAAAATTTACTGGAATTGTTGAAGAATGTCCCGGGGATAAAGCTCTCGGATATTAAAGGAATTGGGCCTTCCCTGTTGAGCAGGGAAAGATTGTTCCAGCTGGCTGTATTCGGGCTCACGGACGATAAGTTCATAACCACTGGCTATTTGAAGAACAAACCGGATGACCCATACATACCTACGAATCTCTGCTTTGCTTTTCTGAACCTCGGCAACCTAGTGGATGATGAGGACTTGCGCAACATCGTTCTTAATAAAGTGCTTGAGCTGTATGGATTGCGGAGAGGAAGCTATTCCTTAAGAAAAGGCATTAGCGAAGAAATGAGGGAGGAATTCTATCTGCATCTGAAATATCTCCTCTTCAGGATAAAGAGCACGTTCAAGGAAGGCATTGAAAATCTCCAGGATTCTCTTGTTTTCTACAACCGTTCTCTTGCCCTCTACTGTCCTGAGGCGGGCAGCATGAATATCTTTTCGACGAGTTCTGGCATTGTAATTCCTGAAGAATACCGGGGAGACCCAAACAAAAAGAAAAATCCATACAGAAAGAAATACTTTGATACGGGGATAGGGTCAACAAATGCTTATCAGCTTCCAAAACATTATCAGTGGGACAGCGAGCTGACTGCAAAGAACCTGTGGAAAGGATATCTAGAAGCAAATAAGAGCCGAGGGTATAAAGACGAGGCCGTTGGTGTGCTCTCCAGATTTTTGCAGGTCCCCAATCTTGAGATTACAGAAGCGCCGTTCAGGGATGAGCCCTGGAAGGTGTTCTTTACGCTGGTTTCGGATAAGACTCTCGTTCTCTCCGAAAGGGGGGAGTCAAGGAAGATCAATCACGGTTTCATGGTAGACGAGGATTTTCTTAAGAAAAACAGAGAGGTATATGACGAAGTTGCTGCATTGCTAGGAAAAAGAGAAAACGGTATCATCGGCAACATCAAATCCATATACAAGCGGGGGGAATTCAGAATTTATAAACGTCTGGACGAGGTCTGTAGCACACCCAAAGAGGCAAAAGAAATGGCAGGGGATATTGTTGAGCTCCTTCTTGAAAGAGGAAGGCTTCTGGAAAAGAAGGAAGAACTAAAAAAAGCCCTCGTAGCTATTACGCCGCCTAAGGAAAAAGCGGAAGAAGAAAAGGCATTTGCAAGATTATGGACTCAAGTAACAGTTGACCACATAAATGGGGATATAATTTCTAAAGGAAAATTCGGAGATATTTTGAAAAGGAAAAAAGATATCCCACTTTTAATAATTAAGGAAGGAAAGACAAATTATATATATGTTTATGGAGAAGTAAAATTTCTTGTTTCTGATAAACTCAATTTGATTGAATTTTTTTTAAAAAATAGAGGGCATGGAGGCGACATTCTGAACTTGTGGGAGAAAATTTGGAAGAACAAATCTGAAGCAGAAGTATATAGACAAAAACTAAAAGAAACTAAGAATATCAAACAAAGAGCACAATTAAACTTAGAAATCTCAGAAAGAACCACTTTTATAAGGAGGGAGATTTCTGAATTAAATGAATTCTTGCGGGAAAAATTAAAGACAGAAATACTGAGCAAAAGAACAAAACAATATAAATTTACTCCTATTTTTGAATATTATTTAATTGAAGTTCTTCATCCTTAATATAAGGCGCGAAGGGCTCAATTCCATATTTCGCCATTATCTGATTAAAATATTCTACAGATTTTTTACCCAATCCCCAGAATCTGGACCGGCAGATATACTTAAATCTATAAGACCATCCGTTTTCTTCAACATATTTTTTCAGATCTTCCAAAGTTTCAATCCCTAGAGATTCTTTAGCTTCCCGAAGACCTTTTTTAATGGAGGCTTTTTCTACTTTTTTCACTCCGGGCTCATAATTTAGTTCAGATATCTCAAGAAACTCGGGTATTGATGTGCTCAGAGAAAGTTCTTTTCTCCTGATTCTTTGATTTTTTCCTGTATTAATCTCGTAAATTGGTTCAAAAGGCTCAATTCCATATTTCTCCATTACTTTGTTGAAGTATTCGACAGAACTCCTGCCCATGTGCCCGAATCGTGCCCAATGCTTGTACTTATAACTGGAAAGCCAGCCATTTTCCTCTACGTATTTTTTCAGGCCTTGAAGAGTCCTTATTCCTGAATTCGCACATGTATCACTAAGTATAGCTTTGCGGATTTTCGCTGAAATTAGCTTTAATTTTCTTGTTTTAGGCTTAAATTCAGGAAGGGCGAGAACATTTAAAAGATTAGTATCGAGAGAGATATTTTTAAGGTTATCATCCTTTGTTTCATTCTTAATACTCTCCGGATCCATACATTAAATTTGATTTGAAATAAATATGTTTTTTCGCACAAAAACGGGACATAAACGGAACTTTATCGGAACTTTCTTTAATTCTAAATATCTGGTTTGCTAAAAATGACGAAAACCATTGGAGGTCAAACATGAAGAATCTCTCCGAACAAACGGTCAAGAAGATCAGATGTCCCATTTGCCAGAAGGAATTCGAGGCAACCGTAATGAATTTCCTCAAGTGTGAGGACAGGTGCGGCCGGTGGATCTGCAAACACGGGGAGTGTCTGAAGAAGTGCGAGACTTGCGGCATTAAACTCGTATGCCTCGATTGTGCCCGAAAGAATCGCGAGGAGTTTTACACTCCATCCGTGAACGTCAGGCGATGCCGAGAGTGCCAGAAATTCTGTGCCACGTTCTTCGTTCAGAACTGATTTTCAAGGAAGCCGGAATGGAGTATTCCTTTGGTTTCCTTCTTGTCTTGCTTGCGACCGTTTTTCTTCTCTTTTGCTATGGGGGATTCATTATCGGCGCTTTCGAAATGGCTGAAGCAGTGAAGGACCCGTTTCAGCATGCGTTCGCTTCGATATTTCTGGGCGTTTGCACCTCTATTTTTTCGATCTTCCTGATCATCGGCCTCAAATGGACTCCGGAGCTTGGTCTGCCGGAAACCTGGAAGATCTGTTTCGGTCTTCTGGTTTTCATCGGGCTCGTCCTGGGAATTCGCATCGAGTTCACGGGGAATCTTCTTATAGACGGCCTTCTCATATCCCTGGTCGTGTCCCCCGTATGTTTCCTGATCGCCAACGGCATCGGCGTGTTCTTGCGCCAGTGGTTCAAGGCGTTTTCGTTCAATACCCTTCTTGTTTTGTCCGGCGTGTTTTCCCTGCTGTTCAGAATCCTTTTATGGATAAAAGGAGGGACGGGAAAATGAATATCTTCAAAATTTCGTTAGCGTCGGGCCTGCTCCTGCTGGCCCTGGGTCCTGGAAACGGATTGTATGCCGCCTCGGGTCATGAGGCGATCCGCAACGTCTACAACTGGTCTTTCTTCGTACTCATGGCTTTCTTTGGCTTCTGTTCTCTTTTCGTGCCGGTCATTTATTCTGATGCCGTGGACGAATCTTCGGATTGGGAAGTGCCAAAAATATTTGTTTCCTTCTTCTTCTCGGCTTTCGTTACGGTTCTCATCCTGATGATCGTTGACGGGGTCAGGTACTTGCTTATTTTCGGACTCCCTTCCCCAGTTGTACCAGTAATCATGCTGCTCTTCACAATGGTTCTGTTTTTGTCCGGGGAGTTCCAAGTCAGCGGAAACGCGTTGATCGACACCTTCTTTTTCTCTATCGGATTGCTTCTCGTATCCTTCCTCTTCACGCTCGGGCTGAAGGTGAATTGTCTGCTCGGCTTCCCTCACTTTTCAACAAAGGTATTTTTCATCATGTTCGCCGTTCTGTTTTTGATTTTCAGGATAATTTTGTGGGCAAAAAAGGCTTGATAAAAAGGAGAAAACAATGGCGAGGGAATTTCAGATAAGAAAGTCCACGGAGACGGTCGATCTGGCTCCGGTTCTGGAGAACATGGCCGGCCTGGTCAGGAGCGCAGAGAAAGGAGGACCTGTATGCGAGCTGCTGGCCAAACTGTCCGAGCACGACGTCGGTATTGCCGCGATAAGCGCGCAGCTGAACATACGGCTGGTGGACAGACTGACCGAGTTCTATTCAAAGCAGTGGAAAGAGTACCAGGACGTGCTAAGGATCGGAAAGCTTTTCGGCTTCAGAAAGTGGGAAAGGATAGCCTCGGAGGCCAGCGAAATGGCGTGGAAAGATGCAGAGATGTTTATCCAGAAGATCGACCAGGTAAGAGAGATCACGGAAAAAATGGTTTCGGGCTTGAGAAAGGACCTGATGAGGTCCTACGTGAGACAGATAAATCATCTCCTGGACGCGGACAAAAGGGATCTGCCAGTGCTCGGGTCGGGAGAATGAAAAATTATCTCCAGCTGAGGGAAATGACGGGTCTTGCCGAGCTCTCAAGGCTCGGCCAGGAAGAAGAAATCAGGGAACTGATCGAGGTCCTCGCGCTTGACGACGACCCAGAGCTCAGGCAGGACGTTCTCCAGATTCTCGAAATGGAAGCCATGCCACAGATGATAGAGCCGGACCCTTTCTTCCCGCCTCCGACCAGGGAGCAGGTCGACATGGGCTCGGTTCTGACCGGGATAACGGTCGATGGATATCCTTTCACCCTCTCGACGAAAAAGCACTTGGTCAACGGAATATTCATAGCAGGAGCGCCGGGAACGGGGAAGACAACCGAGTTAAGGAACATAGCCGTCCAGGTTGCACGGCTGGGGAAAAAGATTCTCTGGGCCGACCAGAAGGACGACAGCGCGTGCCTCATAAGAGCGATACCGGATTTCCTGTACGTCGATTTGAAGGACTTTCCCTGGAATCCCTTCGAACCGGACGAGTACGACGACGATAATGAATGGTATTTGACGATAGCGAACGTCTACAGGAAGAACTTCGGGACCTTCCAGGCGGGGGAATCGACCATATACCAGGACCTGATCGCAGTAAACCAGAAAATCAAGGAAAGGAGGAAAGACGATTACGCCTGTCCCCTCGACCTGCTCGAATACGTCAGGGAAAAGCCCGTCCCGAGAGGATCGGAATTCGCGAGGTACAGGGACAGGGAGATCCTCAGGCTGGGAACGATATGCGATGCGTACGGCCCTTCGATAAGATACAGCAGGGGGGTAAGGACGAAGACGCTTCTGTCAATGAACCTGGGGATAGGAATGGAAGGGAAGAGTCCGGACACCAGAGGATTTTTCGCGGACGGAACGTTCGTCAAGATGATCAACCACAGGCTGAGGAGAAAGGAAAAGAAAGACGACCTGGAAAACCTGTTCATCCTGGACGACGCGAAGATAATCATGGACAAGGGGAAGGAAAAGATATTCGGCCAGGGGGTGGCGATCATGACGCAGTACCTCAATCTCAGCAGGGAGTACGGGATAGGGTACGCCTTCGCCGACCACCATCCGCACCTCATCCTTTCCGGCGTCTTCTCGGTCTCCAAGGTCAAGATGATGATGGCGCTGAGCCACGGAGAGGACACAATGGTGATGGGCGAGGCCCTGGGACTTCCCTACGCGCAGAAGCTCGAAAGCCACAGGCTCGACAAGGGCCAGGCGATCGTCGGGATAAGCGGGGACGAGTACACGGAACCGTTTCTCATAACCACTCCCCACCTCAGGTTCGAAGAGGTTACGAGGGAAGAGACAGCGATGCGAAAGGAAAAGCTCATGCCCAGGCTCACGGAGGGGGTAAGGAGAAGATCGAACCTGATTTACGAAATCATGAGGGAAGAGAAAACGAGGACCGGACTGAGCGGGGACGAGCTCACCATGATCCAAGACATCAACGCGTATCCTTTCAAGGGATTGACCGAGAGGTACAAGACCCACGGATGGACGACCAACAGGGGCCAGAAGGTCGTCAAACAGCTCGAAAACAGGGGGTGGATCAACCTGGTAAAGGCCGGAAAGACCGTCCTGGCCGACCTGACCGAGAAGGCGAGATCCTACATGCAAGAGCTCGGAATTTCCCCAAGAAGATTCCGCAGGGGAGGGGTCCTGACCAATTACTACGTAGATAAAATGAGGGTTCATTTTGAGAAAAAGGGCTACAAGGTCAAAACGGAAGCGCAGCTGGGGAATTGGTATACGGATCTCCTGCTGATCGGTAATGACTCAGAGCGCTGGGCCGTTGAGTTCGCCCTCTCGACGGATTATCAGGTCCACAACATCAAAAAATTATTGCCCTTCGATTTGAGGGGGATTTCGGTCGTTTCGGACAGCGGAGAGGTGATAAAGGTAATTAAAACCAAGGTCAGGCAGGCGCTCAATCCCATGGAATCAAAGAAGATACACTTCAGGCTGGTAAAGGATTTGCTGAAAGTGGAATAGATTGAACACGGATTATCGAGGTTCGTTTTGAACGAAAAATACATAAAAATCAAAATGAAAGGAAGGGGAAAATGTATTACAAAAGAAAATTCAGAGCGTCCAACAAAACAAGATCAAGAAAATTCAATCGAAGAAAAAAATACCACGGAAACCTGGTCGAACTGAGAAGAAAAGAGCCGATCATGCGAGAATCGGACTGGCGGAGCATAATGAAATTCGAAAGAAAATGGGGAGTGATGAGACGGGGAAGGGAATGGCCCAAATTCTGAAAGGGCCAAAGAGGAGAAAATGGCGGAAGAAATCGGAAACGGAAAGCAGGCAAAAGGGACAAAACGGATTCCGCCGAAGAAAACGAAGAAAAAACGGGAGAGTTCGAGTAATAAAAGGGGATAGAAATTAAATTCAATCCAAAAAAAACAACGAGATGGAAAAAACAGGGAGGAAAAAACAAGAAATAAAAAATGAAAAGAAAAAAAGAGGATCTTCATAACAGAGCTTATGAAGACCTTTATAAAATCCGAGGGGGTCAAATTTTATAAATACGGATTTGAGATTTCTCAATATGAAAGGAGACGTAAATCTCAAAATACTCCCCTCAATTGCCTGCTTCGTGATAGGCATATTTCTGTTCTACGCGGGCAACTGGGGAGGAGGTCTCGTGATGTTCCTGATTGGATTGTTTCTGGCGATCATAGGCAGATAGGAAAATGGAAAAACTGCTTACGCCCGAGAGCGTGTGCGAGATATTAGGAATAGAGAAGTCCACGCTCTACTCCTGGACGAGAAGAGGAATGATCCCGCATCTGAAAGTAAACGGTCTCTTACGCTTCCGCGAAGCCGAGATGACGAAATGGTTGAAATCCAGGGAGAGGGGGAATATCATAGGACCAGAGATCGAGGAGTTCCTGAGAAAAACCCGGGAAAAGTGAAATGGCCAAGCTCTACAGGAGAGGCAGGGTCTGGTGGATAACCTACTACCAGGCCGGGAAGCGCATAAGAGAAAGCCTCGGCAGGGACAGGAAAATCGCGCTGGAAAAATACAGGGAGATCGCCTACAGACTGTCAAGAAACGAGCTGGCGGCGGGCAGGAAAATCCCGATAGGGCTTTACGTGAAGGAATTCCTGGAATACGTTAAGTCGAGATTCAGCGGGAAAACCCATCACAACTATTCGATCGCCCTGAAGAACCTCGAAAACCACCTGAAGGAGGAAAGAGCGAAGAACCTCTCGGAAGTCGACATGGGCATGATCGACCGGTACGTCTCGAAGAGGCTCGAATCGCCTTCGAAGCGAAGGAAGGGCATGATGATAGACAGGTCGACGGTCAATACGGAGCTAAAGGCGATCAAGCGCTCCTTCAACCGGGCGGTCGAACTCGGATACCTCAGGGACAGCCCGGCCAGGAAGGTCAGGCTTCTGGGAGCGGTCAGGAAGAACCCGAGATTCTTCAGCGAGACCGAGGTCTGCCTGATCCTGGACGACTGCGAAGACCCATGGGCAAAGGTAATCTACTTAACGCTCCTCTACACCGGCCTCAGGATAGGAGAGCTAGTTTACCTAGAATGGGACGACGTGGACTTCGAGAACCGGAGGATAAGGATAAGGCCGAAGGACTTCTGGAAGCCGAAGGGGAAAGAGGAAAGAACAATCCCCATGCACGACGTCGTTTATTATCTCCTTCTCCGGCTGGAAAGGAAGGGAAGATGGGTATTCACCAAGCGGGACGGGGGACAGGTGAATGTCCACTCCCTTGAAACGAAGTTCCGCCGCCAGTTGGAAAGGCTCGGAATTGCCGGCGCGAATCTGCACACCTGGCGTCACACGTTCGCGAGCTTCCTGATCATGAAATCGGGCAACATCCGGGCGGTCCAGAAATTGCTCGGGCACAGGTCGATCCGAACGACGGAAGTCTACGCGCACCTCAGCGAAAGGCACCTTCACGGGATCGTCGGCCAGCTCCCCCCTCAAAAAATGGGCACAATTTTGGGCACAATCGCTGTTTTGCCGGGAAAGGGAATCGTGCAAGTCGTTGATAATAAAGTGGTGGGCGATACAGGATTTGAACCTGTGACTTCTACCGTGTGAAGGTAGCACTCTGCCCCTGAGTTAATCGCCCACTTTTCACTTTTATTTTAATTAAAACGGCCCGGGTGTCAACCGCAAA
>Ga0172366_10003986_pt1 | contig 11643 bp, 10 predicted proteins | sample LakKivSesite69cm_FD_114533 | JGI IMG/M metagenome (GOLD analysis project Ga0172366, IMG submission 114533) | Sediment microbial communities from Lake Kivu, Rwanda - Sediment site 69cm | ecosystem: Environmental > Aquatic > Freshwater > Lake > Sediment | place: Rwanda: Western Province, Lake...
GTCGAGCGTGGCATCTCGGGACTCGTCGACGCCGTGACCTTCACGACCCGGGTCTTAACCGAGGGAATTATGTCGATTATGAAAAAAACAATAAAAGGTGCAAAATGATGGTCACTTAGTGATTCTTGAATCCTTTGACCTTCTGTACATTATACAAGGGATCACAGCGCAAGGCTTCGATGGTATAAACAGTTATGACCGATGGTGTTTGGTAGGAGTTGCCCGTGACGCTCGACTGGATCGACGCGGCGGCGATCTGGCTGCCGGAGAACAAGCATCGGCTCGATCACTTGCTCCGTGACCCTATCGAGAGCAGCCCGGCGTTCACGCACGCGATGCTCGGTTTTCCGCTGAATAAATTCGTGTTTTGGGAACATTCGAATCCCAAGCAGGTTCGCGGATGGGCTTTCTCTTTCGGGTCGTTGGAGTCGCACACGTGGAACGTCATCCACGGTGACGAGCTTTGTTTCGAGACCTTCTTGCACGGCCTGGATCCCGCGGCGAACCACTTGTTCGAGTACATCCGGGAAGATGAACGCCAGTACTACGCCCGGCTCCTCGGCACGAGCCCCGTACCATTTGCTTACTATTACGAGATCACGAGGGACACGTTCAACGCTCGATCGAAGGTTCCGAACGAGTTCATGGTCCAAGAGCCTTTCAAGCTGCGGGATTTTGACCAGAAACGCGCCCTTGATTGGATACGGTTCCAAGGCTATCCCGCGGAGGAACCGGCGATTTCGGCCTACCCGAGGCTGGATGGCACGTGGATCACCCGCGATGGCCAGATCGTCGCATCCGTTCACGACGGGCTCTCGATACTGCCATTCAAGACCCAGGATGCCGTGATTAATGGTGTAAAGGTGGTGGAAAGCAACCGGGGGAAGGGTATATGTGCTAAACTGCTCCACGCGTTCCTCGGCCGTCTGTTCAGCTCGGGCAAGCAGCGCGCGGGCCTGTTCGTGGACGTTCACAACGATTCGGCCAAGAACTGCTACGAGCGTGTTGGCCTCGTCAAGAAGCAGCTATACTACAAGTTGGAGCTCGATTTGGCGAAATCATCGAGTCGAGTGGCCACCCGAGACCGCAAATATTTCTCTTGAAGCGCCAGCCAGTCCCCGGGCTGCCTGACGAGTACCGCGTCGAAGCCGGCCCTTTCAGCCCTCGCCACCACGTCGGCATTGTCGTCGATCAAGACGGGCACGTGGCCGGGATGCCTTTTCGCGAGCGCCCTGGCCTCGTTTATCTTGAACCGCAGGTAGTTTTCCCAGGTCCAGCGCCCGTGGCGGGATTGGTAATAGACAATCGAGCTGGCAGCGGCGAATTTATGATCATGAAGCCACTTGTCGGTCATGGCCTTGAGCTGCTCGTCCATGCGCCCCGTGACGTAGAAGATCGTGGATCCTGCTTGTTCGAATGCATCCAGCGTCTCCCGCGCGTTCTCCATCGGGAGAACGGTTGGCACCCGGGCGATGTCGAACTGTTGCCCCATCGTGTTGATGGTCCCGTCCAGATCTACGATCAAGAGGTATTTCATTTTCACGCTATTCATGAAACCAGCCTTTAAAAAAACCGAGGTTTTAGCAATAAAACCGCGCCATCGACAGATTCGTGGAACAGCCAAGATTTTCGAGGTATCCGAGTGGGCCTATCCACTCGGGAGGCGATGTCGGGATGGTCGATCCGCGTGATCCACACCCCCGGTCACACGAAGGACAGCGTGTGCTATGTCCTCCCCGGGCGCATCTTGACCGGCGACGCGCTCTTTCTCGATGACGGCGGTGCCGGGCGGGATGATCTGCCAGGCGGCGACCCCGGGGAGCATTGGGATAGCCTCCAGAAGATCCTCCGGCTCGACGGGACACTCGTCGTCCACCCCGCGCACGATTATCGCAACCGCCAGCCTTCCACCTTGAACCAGCAGAAAAAAACCAACCCGCATCTCAAGCCCCGCGCCCGCGACGAGTTCATCGATTACATCACGGAGCTCAAGCTCGGGCCTGCCGAGTGGATGAAAGATGTCCTGGCCGCCAATTACGCGTGCAGCATGGACCCGAACGCCGCGTGGATCCCGGCCGATTCCAGCTCGTGCGAGGTGAAGGGCACCATGACTTTGGGCACCAACGACCAGCAAATCGCGGCTATGACCCCCCAGCAGCTCAAGGCCAAGCTCGATGCCGCCGAAAAGCCGGTGCTCGTCGACGTGCGCGAGGAAGTAGAGCTCGCGGGACCGCTGGGGAAGCTCGATGGCATCATCCACGTACCCATCGCGAATCTTGCCAAGCAGCTGCGCGAGCTGGAGAAATACAAGGACAAGGACGTGGTCGTGGTGTGCAAGATCGGCGGGCGATCGTTCACGGGCGCCCAGATCTTGCAGCAAGCCGGTTTCTCGAATATCTCGTTCCTCGAGGGGGGCATGATCGGCTGGCGAAACGCATTCGGCCAGAAAAACAAGTAAGTGCCGCGATGGCGCGTCGGTTCAGATCTTCTCCCACACCTTCCTGGTTCGCTTCCCTGCTTCTTCGATGGCATGTTGCATCGCGCCGGCGGGGGCCAATTTCAGCTCCACGGCGGATTTCATCGTGGAGACGTGCATCGCGTAGACCTTGCCCCCGTCCTCGTATACAACGAAGCTGCAAGGGAATAGCGCCCCCGCCTCCTTGGACGCGTCGAGCGCCATCTTTGCGATGTCAGCACCGCACACGCACAGCATCGTGTACTTGGGGTAATCGACACCGAGCTTCTGCTTGAACACCTCGTGGATCGGCTTCACCATCATGACCATGAAACCCGCCTCGGTCGCCGCCTTCTCGACCGCCTTCACCGCATCGTCGAACGGCAGTTTGAGTTCCTTCTTCAATACTTCGACCATCGTTCATTCGCCTCGTTGGGTAGTGTTCAGCGGCGCCGTACAAAAAGCCATCGCCTATCGTGCAAAAAAACGATGGTGTTTTTTCGTGCCTTTCCACCTGAACGTGAGAACGCTCGCGATCCTCAAATTATGATATGAAACCACCGTGTTTATCTGCGATGCGGGCAGATGGTTAAACACACCAAAGGGAGGCAATCGAACGTGACAGAGATGAAACAACGTCTGCTCGAGATTCAAAAGACCATGCAGGCGGTCGGGAAAGATGCACCTGAATTCGTTTCGGCCTTCATGGCTTTCAAGAACGCGGCTGAAAAAGAAGGGGTCCTGGACAAAAAAACCAAGAAACTCATTGCCATCGCCTTGGCAATCGCCACGAAATGTGAATGGTGCGTGTCTTTGCACGTGAAAGAGGCGCTCGATGCAGGAGCAAAACCACCGGAGATCATAGAAGCATCTTTCGTTGCAGTCTTGATGGGCGGGGCACCTAGCCTCATGTTCGCGCAAAACGTCTTGAAGGCAGTCGATGGACTCTCCAAGCAATGATATGCGCCTGTGGAAGAGAAACCTGGAGGGCACCGGGGATCATTGGTAGGTAAAGGTAGCCTTGGGACTTTTAACCACGACGACATTCGCCGTCCCGGGCTCGCCCTTCTCTATTCGGCCGATCACCTTGGCCTCGATGCCGCGCCGCCGCGCGGCCGAGATGGCCTCCTCCGCGAATGACGGGACGCACATCACCTCGAGGCGGTGCCCCATGTTGAAGACCTTGTACATCTCCTCCCACTTGACGTTTCCTGCCTCTTGTATCATGGCGAACACGGGGGGCACGTCGAACAAGGCATCCTTGACGTAGCGCAAGCCCGAACCGAACTTCCCGCATTTCGTCATGCCGCCACCCGTGGCGTGGACAATGCCGTGGATCGACGCCTTCATCTCCTTCGGCGACGCGAACTTGGCCAGCATGTCCTTGATCACGGGGATGTAGGTGCGCGTCGGGGATAGCAGTGCCTTGCCGACGGGCATGGACATCCCGGGCACGACATCATCTAGGTGATAAGGGCCTGCATAGGCCAGGCGCTTGTCAACGGCGGGATCGGCGATCTCGGGATACTTGGCCAGGTAGTCGCGGTGTAACACGGCGTGGCGGGCCATCGTGATGCCGTTCGACGAGATGCCGCTGTTCTCCTCGCGCTCGTAGGTTGCCTTGCCCGTGCTGGCGATGCCGATGATCACGTCGCCGGGCACGATGCTGGACGTCTCGATGATCGTTTCACGAGGACCTCGCGCCAAGACGGTCGAGTCGACGATGACCGTGCGGACGAGATCGCCGACATCGGCGGTTTCACCGCCGCAAAGATGCAAGTCGATGCCGAGCCTCCCCATGCCATGTGCAAACTCCTGGTAACCGTCGATTATCGCTTCGATGACCTCGCCGGGGACGAGGAACTTGTTACGCCCGATCGTGTTCGAGACGATAAAGCCTGATATCAAGCCCGTGCAAGCGATATCATCGATGTTCATGACCAGTGCATCCTGGGATATGCCCTTGAACGCGTTCACGTCACCATGCTCTTTCCACCAGAGGTAAGCAAGGATACTCTTCGTGCCAGCACCGTCCGCATGGAAGACCAGGCATCGCGAGCCATCGCCCGTTAAAACGTCGGGAATGACCTTGCAGAACGCCGTGGGAAATAACCCCTTGTCGACTGCCTTGATGGCCGCGTGCACCTCCTCCTTCCGCGAGGACACGCCGAGATCCGCGTAGGTCATCCCTTTTTTTTTCCCCATGCTCTTCTCCCGGAAGGCCTCATTTCAGCCACTTTTTCTTGATCGACTCGATGACGCCTTGCACGAGTTCGGGTGCCAGGCCGATGTAATTGCCGGGATCGAAGATGCGGTCGAGATCCTTGGCCGGGATCCTCCCCTTGATGCGTGCATCGGCCTCGACTCCCTCGCGGTACGTGATGCCCTCGTCGCGGCACCGGATCGCGACCTGGCGCAGCACCTCGTGGGCGTCTTGCCGACCCATGCCGAGCTTGACGAGTTCGACCATGATCTCCTCGGACATGATGGCGCCCTTCGTGAGCTCGAGGTTGCGCTTGACGTTGGCCTCGTCCATCTCGATGCCCTTCATGATCGCCGTGAGCTGCGCGAGCATGTAATCGAGCAAGATGAAGTTCTCGGGCAGCAGCATGCGCTCGACCGAGGAGTTCGTGAGGTCGCGCTCGTGCTCGATGAGGGCGTTGTCCTCCAGCATGGGAATGACGTGCGACGCGATGATGCGGTACACGCCACAGAGGCGCTCGCTCTTGTGCGGGTTGCGCTTGGATGCCATGGTGGACGAGCCTACCTGTTCCTTCTCGAAGGGCTCGAACAACTCGGCGATCTCGGTTCGCTGGAGGTCGCGTATTTCCTTGGCAACCTTGGCGATCGTGCTACCGACGAGCGCCGTCCAGTAGATCATCTCCGCGTGCCGGTCCCGGTGCACGACCTGGGTGGAGATCAAGTTGGGCTGGAGCCCCAGCGATTCCATGACGAGGGCCTGGAGCTTCAGGCCGTTCTTGCCGTGGCTCGCGAAGGTGCCGACGGCACCCCCGAACTTGCCGACCGCGTCCCGGGCCTTGATGTCTTGCAGCCGGTCGAGGTGGCGCGAGAACTCGTCAGCCCAGTTCGCGAATTTCATCCCGTACGTCGTAGGAATCGCGTGCTGCCCGTGTGTTCGGCCAACACAGATGAGGTTCTTGTACTTCACAGCGTGACCAACGAGAACCTTCAACAAGTCGATGACGTGCTTCTCCAGGAGGGCGAACGCGTCCTTCAAGATGATCGCCCACGCGGTATCGACAATATCATAGCTCGTTGCTCCAAGATGGATATATTTTGCCGCTTCGGGCGTGCATTGTTCCGAGAAGCCCCTGACCATGGCCATAACGTCGTGGTTGATCTCTGCTTCGATGGCCTGGACGCGTTCCAGCTTCACGGTCTTGGTGTTGCCCTTCTTTTCCACGTCGGCCACGATCTCTGCAGGCACGTTCCCGAGCTTTGCATGGGCCTTGACGAGCGCGACTTCCACGTCGAGCCATTTTTGCAGTTTATATTCCTCGGTAAACAACGCGTACATTTCCTTGGTGCGGTACCTTCCTTCGATGGCATGAACGTGCATGTCCGACACGTGCGTCTTTTGCGTGAGAGTTCAAGTCATAAAAATTAAAGCGTTGCTATTAACCAGACGGCCTAGATCTCCCGGTCTTCCAGGATGACGTTCAGCTCGCCTTTCTCTGCGTCTTTGGCCCGGAGTAGCTCGTCCTGGTCGATCTCTTGCAGCATCGACTCGAATCCCTCGTAATGGCCCCCGCTCACTTCTTCCATGAGGAACAAGGGCAAGTTGATCAGGTAGAAGCAAATCGGGCACCGGAACACGTTTTCGACGCCGATATTCGATTGATCGGCCCAGCTCACGAGGCACGTGTCGTGGAAAGTGGTCTTGCACGCCGGGCAGCGAACGAGCGCGTCCGTGCCTCCCACGGGGGACGTTGGCTTGAAGCACACGGTGCACTTCATGCTCGGGTCGTAGTGCTCGACGGGTTCCAGCGGGGCCGAGAGCTGCTCGAAGAATTCCTTGTGCTCGGGATCCATTTTAAAGTCTGGTTTCTTGTCCCATGTCCCGACTTTTATCTCGAGCTTGGTCTCGGCCGCATCGCGCAGCATCTGTTGGAATTCTTCGAACGTCGTGGCGGATAGCATCTTCCCGCCCTTCGACATGTTGATCATGTTCTGGACCTTGTCGTTATCAGGGTCGTCGTACATTCCAAGCACGATCACGTCGAGGAACACGGGCATGGGCCGCACCTTGTCGATGAGGTCGGTCACGAGGAAGTCCTTCGTGATTTCAGGGACGGAACCGTCCTTGATGACGAGGATCCGGAAGTACTTGCCGGACACGAGCTTGTATATGTCGAGGATGAAGGTGAGGGCGATGAAAAGGCCGCTCTCGAAGCTTGGGTTCACTATCTGGTCGCGATTCTTCTTCAAGAGCGCGACGAGCTGGTCCCATTTGAACGTGAAGTCCTCCACGTACATGGGGCCCTTCTCGGTGAAAAAAACGATGTTGAACCGGTCGCTGGGATCCAGGGACGACTTGAGCTTGAAAAAGTCTTCCATGGCTTTGATGATGGCATCCATCGAGGTGAAATTCGAGTCGACGGCCAGGAAAACGAGGGTGTCTTCGCTCGGCATCGTTTCACCAATGGGTCAAAAATCCAAGTGCTTCACGTGATTAAACGACACCCGGATCGGTAAAAATCTTCCGCTTGATCCGCTCCAAACATAAATCTCGCAATGATGATACATCATCATAGCAAAGCGGGTTCCGTTTTCAAGCCATCGACAGTAATAGACCGTGAACAGCCGTGCCGATCGAACAAACAAAGGAAGAAATACAGTCGTTCTTGGCTATATTGCAGAAGAAAACAAGGGGCGTCGCGATATTTGGAGAAAGCGAGAAGAGAGGTTTCTATTGGGTCAAGTCCTTGATGGGAATGGGGTACGACGGGACGATCATCCCGATCAACCCGAAGCTCTCTTCTGCGGCCGGGATCCCGTGCTATCCCTCCCTTGACGCCGTCCCGGAGAGTTTCCCCGTCGATTACGCGATCATCGCGGTCTCGAAAAAATACGTCATCGATTGCTTGAATCAATGCATCAAGCACAAGGTGAAGGTCGCATCGATCTTCACGTCGGGCTATTCCGAGGATGATCCCGTTCGTGGAAGAAAGGAGGAACAAGAAATCCTCGAACTTCTCAAGAAAGGATACGAGGAAACCGGCCACAGGCTTCGCGTGCTCGGTCCAAACTGCATGGGGGTGTATTACCCGAAAAACGGCCTGGCATTCCGTTCCGACATGGAAACGGAACCAGGCAACATCGGCGTGATCTCGCAGTCCGGCGGCCTCGCCATAAACATCATCCTCAAGGGCAAGCTCACGGGCCTCAAGTTCTCCAAGGTCGTGTCCATCGGCAACTCCATCGATTTCAAGCCAGCCGAGTTATTGCAGCTCTTTGCGATCGATAATGACACCAAGATCATCGGCTGTTATTTCGAGTCCCTGGGGAAAACCACGGAGGAAAGCCGGTACTTGTTCGATGTCTTGAAAGAAACGGCCAAGAAGAAGCCCGTCGTTATCTGGCGTGGTGGTCGCAGCGAGCGTGGTTCCATCGCCGCTGCGAGCCACACGGGTGCCTTGAAGACAAACAGCCAGATGTGGGACGCGTTCACCAAGCAATCCGGGGTGATATCCGTCAGTTGCTTCGAGGAGTTCATCGACACGTTGGAAGCGTTCCAGTTCCTGTCAAACAAGTACCCGGGCCCCCGCATCGGCCTCATCTCGATCTCGGGCGGTTCCGCGGTGACCGCGACGGACGAGATCATGGACGCCGGCCTCGAAATCCCATTGCTCAACGAGGCGAGCCAGAAGGCGATACTGGATCTCGCGGTCGCCGACGTGGGCGTGAGTACCAAGAACCCGGTCGACCTCGGCAATTCGTACTTCGGGTTCTCGATCATCGAGAAAACAGTCGAGATCATCCTCAACGATCCGAACATCGACACTCTCTTATTCGAGATCTCCACGCACTACATTTACAACGCGACGGTCATGTCGATGAAGGAGTTTCCAGAGATCTACTTTGAAAACGCCATCAAGACGGTCAAGCACGCCCGGCGCAGCACCAAGAAGCCCGTGTTCATCATCATGCCCGAGGTGGCTTACGAAACCGAGACGATCAACAACCGCCAGGTGTTCTTGAAGAACAACATCCCGGTTTTCCCGAACGTGCGCCGGGCGATAACCGCCTTGAAGAACCTTGCCAGGTTCGCGCAATGGCGCACGAGGGAATCATAAATACTTCATGGCCACAAGTTTGGGAAATGGGAGAGTGAAACCGAAGGAAACAAGATAGGGCGGAGCTTGTTGCTTGCTTACCGTCTCTGCTTGAAGAGCGCGATGCCGAGTATGCAAAGCAGCCCGAAGATAGCGATCCACGATATAAGAATCCATGGCTGGTACGGGACGCCCGTGATGATCTCGATGGAGATCGACTTGGTTGCGCCATACAAGGTGAATTCATGGGTCTTGACATGGCCTTGGAATCGCACCTCCACCGAATAATTCCCCTCAGGTAGGTAATCGTAGAAAACGGAGCCGAAGGAGTTGGCGATCTTGACAGGTTGCAAGTAGGTCTTGTTCAAGGACATGAGTGGGCCGAACCTGATACCGTGGAAGTACAAGGTCACTTCGGCGCCAGGCAATGGATTGCGCAGCTCGTCGAGGACGCGCAACGAGACGCTGTAGGACGCGTTATAATTGAACGATGCCGCGACCGTCCCGTTCGTCTTCTGGATGCGCCCGACGATGACCTTGGTACCGTTGCTCTTGGTCACTTCCTTCTCCAAAATCGTGTCGTAATACGTGTAGGTGTCGTCCATTAACGTGATCGAACTCGAGGGGATCACCTTTCTTGTTATCAGATACACGGAGGCATAAGCAACGTCGTTCGCCGTGAACTCGACCTTCTCGACCAAGAGGGTTTTGGGCCCGGAGAGCACCGCTAGTTTATATGTCCTCGTGCGCGTGTTCAGGCGGGATGCTATCCCGTCGCTGTTCCATTTGCCGGCATGTTGCTCGACGAATCCGACGGTCGCGCTGTAGTTAAACTCTATTTTAAATGCCACGCCGGTCGAATTCAAGTCCACGGTTCCAGTTCTCGGCACCCGCCATCCCTCGGCTTCTTTTTCGGGCTGCGCGAGGCGCACGGTATCCTGGTAGAACTGGAATGTGCCGGTGCAGGCATCATCGGAGGGCTTGTAGTGGAAGGTGACGTTGACCCCCTCCGGGCCAGCAATACGGAACCCGAGCGTCAGGTTAGCGCTGCGAGTGGATTGGTTTCCCTCGATGCGGAAGTTGCTGCCGGCTTTCGTCGCCATGGACCATTCCGAGGTCACGAGCTTGATCGTGTAGTTCAGTTCAAAGAAGAAGGAATCACCCGCTTGAACGTTCCGGTTATAGAACACCTTCGCCGCGTGGCTGACATTGAAGTTGAAGTAATGCTTGTTCTCTGGCAAGTTTGTGCCGTTTACATACTGGGTGACATTCGGCCATATGGATGGATACAGCCAGGAATCAAATCCGATCTCGCCGAACGTGAACGACGTCCAATTGCCCACGTGCCCGAGCTTAATCGATTTCCAATTCGATTCAGGGTATTGGAAGGCCCTAAGCTTGAAATATATCAAGGGCGCGTTCAAGCGGACGGTGTAATTCGATCCCCACACGACCTGGGTGCAGTTTATCGAGTACTTGTCGGTGTAATTCATGAAGATGTTCGGCTGTAAGTTGGTCGCGTTGATGGACGATTTCTTGTTGAACGTGGAGGGGGGTAACCAACTCGCCTGGACACCCTCGACACCCATCAAGTCGACAGAAGCCCTGGGGGCTTCTGACGTGTCGATGGAGATCCTCGTGTGATTGACCTTGTCCCAGGTAGGTACAGAGGGGTCGTCGCTCGTCATCATGATGGCATCACGCTGGAATCCAGCTGATGTCCCACTATTTATCGTTTTTTGCGAGTTTGCGGCTAGACCCACGAAAATGCTCATCGTGACGATGATCGTGAAGATGATTCCTGGTAACGCGCGTCGAAATTTCATAATAGATGACCTATACATTACGGTACACGCCATGAACTAAAGATTATGGTACACACCATTGTCTCCAATGATTGTCTGCAAAAAAAGGATGGGGGAATGATCGCCAGGCGCCCGGCTGCATAGCCAGTTCAGCGGATCGGACTGCCTGGCTCGACGTCCTTGTCTGGCTGGAGCAAGATGGGCTCCCCGTTGATATCGACCGCGAGAAGCATGCCCTGTGACATGGTACCGCCCAGTTCCTTGGGAGCCAAATTAGCAACGACGATGATGTTGCGTCCAACGAGTTGCTCGGGCGTGTAATACTTGGCAATCCCCGCGACGATAGTGCGCGTCTCGACTCCGATGTCAACTTGAAGTTTCACGAGCTTCTTGGACTTGGCAACGAGCTCCGCCGATGTTATCTTGGCGGATCGCAGGTCGATCTTCATGAAATCATCAAACGTGATCACGGGTTTAACCGTTTCTGACTTCTGATCCGACATTGTCATTTTCTCCTTGTTTTTTTCTGGTCGTGCTGGCTTTTCTTGATCCATCTGTTTCGAGGCGGGTTGCGCGGGCTCCTTTTTCGTGAAGAGGATCAAGCTATTCACCGTGAGGCTGTTTGCCTTCACCATGCCGCCATCGTGCCGCCACGATGCTTGGGCTGCCCCGCGGTTCGCGTCGGCCACGCCAAACGCGTCGAGGACTTGCTTGCACGTGCCGGGCATAACGGGCTGCAGCCAGATCATCACGATGCGGAGGCCCTCGAGCAGCGTGAAGAGGAGGCCACCGAGCGTGTCCATCTGCCTTGCTTTAAAAAGCTCCCAGGGCTTCGCCTCCGTAATGTATTTGTTCATGTGCCGGAGAAGGTCCCACAGCGTTTTCAATACCCTCGAGAAGTCAAATTCCACGTAGGCTTGCTTCACTTGTTCGAGCACCTGGAACCGTGCCTTGAACTCGTCCTCTTCCTTTGACGGCTTTTCAGGAACGGGGATCCGCCCGTCGAAGTATTTCTGGACGAGCACGATGACGCGGTTGACTAGGTTCCCGAGATCATCCGCGAGTTCCGTGTTGAGCACGCTAACAA
>Ga0172366_10003987_pt1 | contig 11642 bp, 10 predicted proteins | sample LakKivSesite69cm_FD_114533 | JGI IMG/M metagenome (GOLD analysis project Ga0172366, IMG submission 114533) | Sediment microbial communities from Lake Kivu, Rwanda - Sediment site 69cm | ecosystem: Environmental > Aquatic > Freshwater > Lake > Sediment | place: Rwanda: Western Province, Lake...
CAAACCAGGGAAATCTACACCGAGCCAGTGAACATAGAGGGCAGGAGCTCCGGCTTCAGGGCAAAGGCAAAGCTCGTCCCGCCATTCCCGACAGCGAGCCTTCTTCCCCAGGAAGTGGAGGTGGAGGTCACCATAGAGCCACTTTCCACCAGGGTGATGACCGTGCCGGTCGTGCTTGAGGGAAAGCGCGCGAGGTTCTCGCCGGACTCGGTCGCCATAACGGTTGAGGGCCCAGCGAGCCTGCTGAGCGCGTTCTCCGGCACGGTTGGAAAGGTCAGGACCGACACCCTGAAAGCAGGGTCATACCAGCTGATCCCGGAAATACGGCTCCCAAAGGACATCAGGCTGGTAAAGATGGCACCGGACAAGGTGGAGGTGAAGGTGTGGTGAAATATTCTGCCGTGGTGCTCGCGGGCGGCGCGGGAAAAAGGTTCGGGGGGGCCAAGCACACCGCCCTGCTCGCGGGAAGGCCGGTGTTGCACTGGTCCCTCAGGGTCTTCCAGTCCCACCCCGAAGTGGGCGAGATAATCCTGGTTTTGCCCAAGGGCGAAATCGGGGGCGCAGGCGAAATAAGGAAACTTTTCCCGAAAATAAGCGCCATCGTTCCCGGCGGGCCAGAGAGAACCGATTCGGCACGGGCTGGCGTCTCGTCCAGCAACGGGGAATATGTCCTGGTCCACGACGCGGCAAGACCCCTCATCTCGCGCGAGCTGGTCACCAGGGTGATGAGCACTCTGGAACGCCATCCCGCGGCCGCGCCCGCGGTTCCTGTCAGGGACACAATAAAGAGGGCGAAGGGCGAGTTCCTGGTTGGGGGGCTTGAAAGAGGGGGGCTGTGCAGGGTCCAGACCCCCCAGGGTTTCAAGCGCGAGCTCATCGCGGAGGCATACGAGAAGGCATTTGCCGCGGCTACGGACGACACAACCCTCCTGGAGGTGACCCTGGGCGTTCCCAGCCTCCTGGTTCCCGGCGACGAGTCCAACATAAAGATAACCGTGAGGGAAGACCTGGCAATGGCGGACAGGCTCCTGGGCAGAAAAAGGACAGGGTTTGGCTGGGACGCTCACCCGTTCAGGAAGGGAAGGCCTCTGATCCTTGGAGGGGTTGAATTGAAATCCGAAAGGGGCCTGGCTGGTCACTCCGATGGGGACGCTCTCTGCCACGCGGTAATTGACGCGCTTTTGGGCTCAGCGGGCCTCGGTGACATAGGGACGCATTTTCCTGACACAGACCCGAAATACCGCGGCGCGAACAGCCTCTCGCTCCTGAAGGAGACCGTGGCAATGCTGGAGGAAAAGGGTTTCCTCGCGGAGGTGTTGGACGCGACGGTTATAATAGCGGAACCAAAGCTGGGGCCATACATTGCGAGGATAAAGGACAATCTCGCGTCTGTGCTTGGAATCAGCCCTGAACTCGTCTCCGTGAAGGCCAAGTCCGGAAACAGGCTGGGTTTTGCTGGCGAGGGAAGGGGATGCGAGGTTTACGCGGTGGCGGGGGTGAGGGAGCTGGGGGTTGAATAAGGGTGCTAGAAAACCTTATACTATTACCAGAGGAGGCTTGAGATGAAGAAGGGCACCGCCAGGGGCAACAATCTTGTTCTTTATCTGGCGCAAAAAGCCATGGAGGAGGAGGTCTTCATGGGCCTCACCAGGCTTATGAAAATGGTCTATCTCGTGGATCTCGCATACGCGGAGAAACACGGGAAGACCTACACCGGCTTTGACTGGTTCTTCCACCACTACGGGCCTTACGCCAGGGAAGTTGAAGCCGCTGTTAAGGGTTTCATAAAGGAGGACGAAATTGACGGCACGATGGTCAAAGAGATTGTCTATAGGGGCAAGGAAGTCTCAATACCCAATCCAGAGGTAGAGGAGCTTGCCGACGATGCTTTCTATTCGTGGGCACGGGAAAGTTTGGACGATCTCCTTGACTATGTGTATTCAACCCTGCCCATGCGGATCGTTTCTGAACGGGGTGAAAGGCTTGATCTAACCGTAGGGTTTTAGCATTGGCTGAACCGCGCGAAGAAGAAATCGCACGCCTGAAAGACGAGATAAACAATCTCTGGGAAAGGTGGAAAAAGATTCTGGATGGCTGGATAACGGGCAAGGAATCAAGGGATAATGGGCCAAGAAGAATAGGCGATATTGTCTGGGCGCCGGTCATATTTGGCGAAGACCTTAGGGATCCAGTTTATATCCGCTTGAGTCATCCAGCTTCAAACACGGAATTCACTGCCCAATATTACACAACACAAGATAAACCTCCTCCTGATTTATTCTCCCTCAAGAGAGGAAATAGAAGGCTTCATGAGGTTCCCCGTGGACGAGACGAAAGGGAATCTGGAATCCGAAAGGATGACGATATTGAAGAAATGGTCGTCAGGGCCAAAAAGAGGCCTGTAATCCTCTCCCAAAAGCTATCGTCTGGGTCTTGGATGGGTTACGAACTAACTTCACTCCGCAATCCTGATAATCCGCGTGATCAAATCCAAGAACTAAAAAATATCAAGGAGTCCCTTAAACTCAACGATCATGGCCGCTTCTATCTCCATGATCTCAATGATCCTGATCAAAATCTCCATCCTTCCTGGGTAAAAACCACGCCAGTTGTCCTCTACGCGTTGGCCAAAATGGAGTCCACCGGCTGGGTTGTTTCCATGGGACTCCTCAGGCTTATGGCTTCTCTGAATGACTATGCCGATTTCAAAAGCCTCAAAAGTAGTGTCAGTTCCGAATAGATAGGAAGGTGCTTTACTCCGGCCTCGTCGGGAACTCGGTTATCCTTATCTCAACACGGCGGTTAAGGGCCCTGCCCTCCGGGGTGTCATTTGGCGCTAGGGGACGGGTGTAGCCGAAGCCCTCTGAGCTGATTCTTTCCTTTGACACTCCGGAGGCCAGGAGGTAGTTCACAACGGCCTCGGCCCGTTTCCCGGAGAGTTTCATGTTGTAATCATAGGTGCCAACGCTGTCCGTGTGGCCTTCCACGGAGATCTTCATCGCGGGGTATGTGTTCATCAACTTCAAGAGCCTGTCCAGCTCTGGCCTGGACTCCGGCAGGAGATCGGCCTTGTCAAACTCAAAGAATATGTTGTTTATTACGAACGACGCGCCTTCCGCGAGTGGGGTCAGTGGCACATCAAGCCGGTATTCCTGGTAGTCTGACATGCCCGTGAGGTCAAAACTCGCGGAGTAGAAAGCGTATGTCCCGAACAGGGCCTCCCCGGTTATCCCGTAGAGCCTCTTTGAGGGCAGGATTGTGTAAAACTGGCCCAGGCTGTCCGTTGTCGTCCCGAAGACCCTCTTTCCTTCCTTGAGATCCTCTATGCCAACCCTCGCCTGCACGGGCGCGCCCGTCGCCTTGTCAAAGACCCTGCCTTTTATAAGGGTGACGGGTTCGGGCAGGACATCCCTGGTGTCGTCGGTCCTCGGCGGGAGGTCTGCCTGGTATATGTGGTAAATGGGGTTTCTTCGCTCGTCCGCTGAGTCGGCCCTCGCGAAGTAGATAAGGCGACCGGACGCGGGTATGGTGAAAAATAGATCGTTGTCGTGGGTGTTGTAGGGCGGGCCGAGGTTCCTCGGCCTCGTCCAGGACCCGAACTCCTTTTTCGCTACGAATATGTCGTATCCGCCAAAACCCCTGTGGCCTTCGGAAGAGAAGTAGAGGGTCCTGCCATCGCAGTGGATGAAGGGCGAGAGCTCGTCACCAGGGGTGTTCACCGGGGGGCCAAGGTTCTCTGCCTCAGTCCAGGTTCCGTCGGGGTTTTTTCTGGAGACCCATATGTCAGAACCGCCCAGGCCCCCTGACCTGGTTGAGGCGAAGTAGATTTCCGAGCCATCGGCCGAAATTGACGCGTGGCTCTCCCAGGCCTTGCTGTTCACGGTTGGGCCGAGGTTCTGGGCCTGGCTCCACCCACCGAATATCCTCTTGACCGAGAATATGTCCATGTTGCCCATGCCCTCCCTGACACCCTTGTCCTTCGGGAAACGCTCGGTGTAGTAGATCACATATATCTCAGCCCCGTCGCCTGAGACCGCGGAGACCCCTTCGGATTCCGGGGTGTTAAGGCCCCATATGTCCTTGACGCCCGTCCATTTGCCATCGGGGCCGAGCTCGGCTGTCCAGATGTCCTCCCTGCCCTTACCGGATTTCCTGGTGGAGGTGAAATACATCCTCCCGCCGTCAACGGTTATGACCGGGCTGTAATCCCCTCCCTTGCCGTCGGAGAGAACCGCGTAGGCGTTGTTGGGTTCAGTAAGGCCCGGGACAGGCATGACCACTATGTTCGTGGGGGCCCTCCTCATCACCCTCGCCAGGTCATCGTCCTCCTCCAGCCTGGCCATTACCTCGGACTTGTCCGGGGCAAGGACGGCCATCCTGGCTAAAAGGGCCAGGTATTCGTTGAAGCCATCGGTTGCCTTCCCATATTCATAGACGCTCTCGTAGCAGAAGGCCTGGTTGAACCTGGTCCAGGCCGCGGCCCGGTTGTCCGGAGCGCGCCAGAAAGCGGAATCGTAGAGAGCAATGGCTGTTTCCCACTGGCCCATGGCCTGGTAGACCAGGGCCAGGTTGTAGTATGAGGCAAAGGACTCAGGGGCCTTGGCCTTCCACTTGGTGGCCCTGTCAAGGGCTTTGTCCAGCTTTCCCCTCCTGAGCTCGGCCTCAAAGCTCTCAAACCCCCGGAGGGTGTCCTTGCCAACAGGCCCCTTTGGTTCAAGGGCGAAAAAGAGCGCAAGGCCCAGGAGCATGTTTCAATTATAAACTCTCCCGAAACGGGATTTCCAGGAATGGCCTGATAAATTTCAGCGAACCGCGGCTTTTCCTCGGCAGTTTCCAGCAATCCAGAGATAGACGCCGGGTTCCAGTCTCAGATGGGTTTCTCCCTTCTCAATCTGGCAGGAACAAGCAAGTCTGCCATCGGGAGAAAAGACCATCAGATCGGCATCCGTTTCTGAACTGAAGATGAGGCCTCCGTGAACGGAAAAACAGGTTATCTCAGGGGCGGGGCGCGTGAAGCCTTCGCTTATATCAGATGTGGGGCATGCATCCTCTGTGCTGAGGTTAACATTCTGGACGGTTGGGCTGGGGGTTCGGACGGTTGGGTAAGACTGGATAGAGGTGAAGCTGCCCCAGGACCACGAGCTGAGAGAGGGCGTCGCAACCGTTGGAGAGCATGTTTGGACGCAGTCAGTATAGATCCCGGTTGAAGACAGCTTCAGTATGAATGCGTCCTGGCCCCCTGCTCCATAGCCCGCTGTCCTGCCTGCAACAGCAAAGGTTCCATCGCTCATCTGTATAACTGAATATGCCGCATCGTTGTAGCTGGCGGATCCAAAGGTCCTGGCCCACTGTAAGTTCCCGCTCGCGCTCAGTTTGACCACCATGAAATCCAGGTATCCGGCCCCGTAGCTGTTGGTCACACCAGCGAAGACATAGCCGCCATCGCTGGCCCGGAAAACCGAGAAGGCCGAGTCATGCTGGGTTCCCCCGATTGTTTTGGCCCAGTCAAGTGTGGCATCCGGGTTAACCATGAGCGCGAAAAAGTCGGGCCTGCCGGTTCCGGGATCAGGGGCTATCCCGCCGATCACATAGTCGCCCGGGAGAGAAATGGCAAGCGAATAGGCCAGGTATGTTCTGTCCGAATTATAATACCCCCTGTGCCACTGCAGTGTCCCGTCAGACGAGGCCTTGACGAGAAGAACGCCGGTATCGGCTATACTGCTTCCCATGTTATATGCGTCTCCGGCAATTATGTAGCTTCCATCGCTCAGCTGGGCTATGGAACGGCCGGCTTCATATCCGGCGGACCAGCCATATATGCGAGCCCACTGGAGGGCCCCATCGGTGCCTGTTTTGACCACAAGGTATTCATCATATCGCGTAGACGAAAAGGTCTTCCCGGCAAGCGCGTAGCCGCCATCGGAGGTCTGGATCACGGAGTATGCGTAAGCATCATTCGACCAGTCGTAGGCCTTAGCCCACTGAAGCGACCCGTCGGAGCTGAGCTTGAAGAGAAAAAAATCAGCACCCGATCCGGAGCCAAAGCTCCAGCTCGTCCCTGCAACAGCGTAGCCACCGTCCGTGGTATTGACTATGGAGTAGACATTATCATTTCCGGTTCCTCCGTATGTCTTTGCCCACTGGACTGCTCCGGACGCGTTCAGCTTGACAACCAGGACATCGTAGCCACCAGCCGAGGGATATTCGGTGTATCCGGCAAGGGCATAGCCGCCGTCCGAGGTCTGGATCACCGAGTATGCCCAGTTCCAGTGTGACTCACCATAGGCCCTCGCGAAGAGAAGGCCCAGGAGCATGTTTGTTGTTAGGGATAGCCATACCATTTCAGTCCACCTCTTTTATATGGCCATAGATTATACGCTGGACAGAAAAACCGGGGCAACCCCTTCCTCAAGCTTGCAACCGGTGGAGGCCATGGAGTAAAATTTCCGCCGGACAAAAGCTGTTAGGAGGCAAAAGAAGATGACCGGTCTGATAGACTATTTTGTGAAGGGCGGGCCAATGATGTGGCCCCTCCTGGCCGTGGCAATAATAGGCCTCGTGTTCATCCTGGAAAGGCTCTTCGCCCTGTTCATATCCGCGCGGGCCAACCCCGAGAGGCTGGTGCGAGAGGTCATTGAGATCGTAGAGGAAAAGGGCATCAAGGAGGCCCTTGAACACCTTTACCAGAAGAAAAGCCCCGTGGCCAAGGTGCTGGCCGCTGGCCTTGAGAAGACCCAGAAAGGAAGGGCCGTCGTGGAGGAGGCCATGGTGCGCAAGGCCCTCTCCGAGCTCGCCTTCCTTGACAGGGGGATGATCTACCTGGCCGCTTGCGCGACCCTCGGCCCCATCCTCGGGTTCCTTGGAACGGTCACCGGGATGATCCGCGCCTTCCAGGCAATAGCCCTCGCGGGCGAGGTTGAACCCACCCTGGTGGCCTCGGGTATCTCCGAGGCCCTGATAACAACCGCGACGGGCCTGATGATCGCGGCACCCGTGTCCCTTTTCTACAGCATCTTCGCGACCAGGACCAACTCCTACCAGAGAAAGATAGAGGAGGCCTCCAACGCCCTGGTTGAGTATCTGGCGGAGAAGGGCGTAGTCAAGGAATACGTGTAACATGGTCGGCTTCAGAAAACGCGAGAGGGAAGAAGAGGCGGAGATCCCTACCGCCTCAATGGCCGACATCGCGTTCCTTCTAATAATATTCTTCATGGTCACCACCGTGTTCGCCCGCGAGAAGGGCCTGAAACTCTTACTACCGGAGCGCCAGGCCCAGACCGTCAAGCTCAGCGGGGAGAAGATGCTCATACTCTCCATCAACCCCAGGGGCGAGATCTTCGCGGGCAACAAGAAGATAACCCTCCAGGAGGTCCAGACAGAGGTGAAGAAGAAACTGGAGGAGAACCCAAAGGCGGTCATATTAATAAGGACCCACGAGCTTGCCCCCTACAAGCGGATGATAGATGTGTTTGACGAGGTGAAATTGACCGGGGCAAAGGCTGTTTCCCTCGGGGTGATAAAACAGGAGGCCGGGCCATGAAGATAAAACGCAAGAAGGAGATGCGCGTTAACATCCCCACCGCGTCCATGTCCGACATTGCCTTTCTCCTCCTGATATTCTTCATGGTCACAACCGTGTTCCGAAGGGGAGGCGGCCTCAAGATAATATTCCCCACGGCCCGCACGACAGAGCGCCTGGGGAAGCAGAGGGACCTGAGCTTCCTTTGGATAAACAAGGACGGCAAGATGGCCGTGGACGACAATGTGATACCCGACCCCGGAAGGCTGACCCTGATATTCAAGACCAAGATGGCCGAGAACCCCGCGCTCATAACGGTTATAAAGGCTGACGCTAACGTCCGCTACAAGAGCGTGAACAACGCTATAGAGTCCCTGAGGGACGCCGGCGCCCTGCGGGTGGTCTTCGCGACCCTGCCAGAGCTAGGAGAATAGGAATGGGGCCCCCTGAAAAAAGCGTCCAGAGCGAACCGGAATTCGGGGTATATAGCTTGACAGTCCACAGGGTTTACCTGTATTATATAGGAACACCCAAAAACGGGGAGGTGTAGAGATTATGGAAGAGAAAAAAGACGAGCTTGTGAGCCTGCTGTCCGTGAGAAAGGGGATAGAGCTGGAGGACGATTACCCCCGTAATGTGCAGCTTGCTCTGACCGTATCCCTGGTGGCGTTCATCCTGATGTTCATGTTCGTGAAGGGGCTCCAGATAAGCCCCTACCAGAAGAAGGTGGAGAATGTGACCAGGATAGAGGAGATGGCCGAACTGGAGAACATAGAGGAGCCTCCGCCACCACCGCCAAAGCCCCAGGTTCAGGTTGAGGTGGCCGAGGCCGGAGAGGAGGAAACAAAGCAGGAGGAGGTGGAGATACAGACGACCATAGAATTCTCCGAGTTTGAAGCGCCCCCGCCGCCAAAGGTGGAGGAAGTCTATGAGTTCTACGCGGTGGAAAGCCCACCGGAGATGACCTCATTCTCCCAGCCTGAGTATCCCGAGATAGCCAGGAACGCGGGCATAGAGGGGCGAGTCACGATACAGGTCATTGTGGACGAGAACGGAAAGGTCATGCCGGGAACCGAGCGGGTTCTCTCCTCCACGAACGAGGTCTTCAACGCTCCTGCCCTGGAAGCGGCCAGGAAGTGCCAGTTCAAGCCGGGGCAGATGGGGGATAAGAAGGTGAGGGTGAGGGTCAACATACCCTTTGCTTTCAAGCTGAAATAAAGTCAGAATGAGAGAGAGGAGGTTGCGCTGATGAGACGACTGAGTGGGTTTATAACCCAGCTGGTGTTTATGTGTGCACTGGGCGGTCTGGCCTGTGGCACACAACCCAAAAGCGTGCGACCCGGGATGGAGGTCAAGGAGGTTTACGAGTTCTACGAAGTGGAACAGGCCCCGGAAATGGTATCGGCTGTTCAGCCTGAGTATCCCGAGGAAGCCATCAAATCTGGCATGGAGGGCAAGGTAACGATCCAGGTCATAATTGACGAGAACGGAAAGGTCATGCCGGGAACGGAACAGGTTCTCTCCTCCACGAACGAGGTCTTCAACGCTCCTGCCCTGGAAGCGGCCAGGGAGTGCCGGTTCACGCCAGGGCAGATGGGGAACAGGAAGGTGAAGGTGAGAGCCAACATTCCCTTTGCTTTCAAGCTCATGTAAACCATAAACACAGGTAAATGAAGGAAACAAAAGAAAGGAGGTTGTGCTGATGAGAGGAATCACCAGGATACTGGCGCTCGTATCCGCGATGGGAGCCTCTCTCTGGGCCGGTGAATACGGCAAGATAGCAGGCCGTATAACCGACTCGGAGACCGGCGACCCCCTCGCTGGCGCGAGCGTCAAGATAACAGAAACAGGCCAGGGCACGGCCGCTGACGAGAACGGCTACTTCGTCATCCTGCGCGTCTCACCCGGCACCTACACCATCACCTCGCAGATGGTCGGTTATGGTGCCATGTCCTACAAGAATGTCAAGGTGGACGCTGACAGGACCGTGGAGCTGAACTTCAAGCTGGAGCCCGGCGCGGTAACCATGAAGGTCATAGAGGTGATAGCCAAGGAACCCATCATCAAGAAAGATGTCACCGCGTCCGTGACCAACATCCGCGCCGAGAAGATAGCGGCCATGCCCGTGTCCAATGTGGAACAGGCCATACTTCTCCAGACAGGCGTGAAGCAGTATGGCGCCTATCTCCAGGTGCGTGGCGGTCGTCCCGGCGAGGTTGCCTTCGTTGTTGACGGCGCCGAAATACGCAACCCATACACTGGCTACCAAGCCACACAGCTTCCCCTTGACGCCATACAGGAGACCTCGGTCTCCAAGGGCGGCTTTGGAGCCGAGTATGGATCAGCGGCCTCTGGCGTTATAGCCGTGAGCACAAAGGAGGGCGGCAACAAGCCCGAATTCAACCTGAGCGCCAGAACATCCGCACTGCCCGGAGAGATATTCAACTCTAACGAGGGCGACCCCTACATGAAGTGGTTCAGCAAGGACTACATGCGCTCTGACGGCCCCTATTCCTACGACTCCCTCTTCGCTTACGAGAACGCCAGATGGAAGGCCTACGACTCCATGGGCATCAAGAACACCGAGATACCCTCGTTCTACTACAACCAGTATTGGAAGGACGGGGAATACACCCTACCCATAGGCCACAGGGAGAACATGACCCGTTACCAGGTCAGCATGGGCACACCCATTCCCATGACCAAGAACATGCTCAAGGTATTCACCTCCTGGGACTGGACATGGGACGGGACCCGCTTCCCCGGTAACAACACCAACAGGCTCTCTGACCAGACAAAGGTGACCTTCACCCCGACGAACTCGCTGAAGCTCTTCTTCTCCACCGTGGGAAGCAGGCAGCTCCAGGGAGACTACGATCCCGGCTGGAGGATTGCCCTTTCTCACATGTATGTCAACTCAGACAAGAGCAGGCAGTATGTCGGGGGGGTAAACTACCTGTTTTCTCCCAAGACATACCTGGAGCTCAGGGGTAGCTACTACAAGCTCAACACCCACATGGATGTCTATGAGGACATGAACATGGACGGGATAGACGATTACGGTGACCGTAACAACAACGGCTATCCCGAGGTTGATCCCCGTGCTCTCGCCCTCATAGGCAAGTATGTGGACCCCTCGTTGATAAGGGAGTGGGGTCCGGACTCCGAATGGGTTGAGCTCAACATGTATTGGTGGGAATCCCAGATGACCGGGCTTCACCCGTCGCTGGCAGTGGGGCGCTACAACTCCGACTACATCGTGTGCGTGGTAACCGACGCTGATCCCGCCTATGCTGACTGGGTAGGGGACACCATGACATTTGATGTGTCAGACCCTGTTCTGGACAGCATAACCGTTGACACCCTGGAAAGGATAGGCAACATATACACCCCGAACATGTATACCTGGGACCGGCAGGTCTATTTCAACGCCTACTACACCACCTGGGACTTCAGGTCTGACCTGGTCTCCCAGGACTTCGCGAACATGAAGGGCCACGAGTTCAAGATGGGGTTTGAGTTCGTCAGGCACCATGTTAACCGCCACTCCATGGACTACGCCTCAGGCGGCAACATCTACACCGACGAGGTCAACGCCAAGCCCTCCAAGATGGCCCTTTATGCCAGGGACAAGATGGAGTTCCAGGGCATGATAGCCAATGTGGGCTTCAGGTTTGACTACTTCAACCCCAATGGTTGGGCTCCAAAGGACCCCATGCACCCATTTAAGAGCACCGAAACCGTATCCGCTACGGACTCGGTCTGGGTTAACAACCCTGAGGTGAGGGACACCTACCTCCTCCTGGCGCCCGAGCGCGCGCCCTCTTCCTGGTATATAAGCCCACGGGTAGGCATATCCCACCCCATCACCGAGCGAGATGTCCTCCACTTCACCTACGGCCACTACTTCCAGGAGCCAATGCTCAGATACCTCTACATGAACCAGTATTACATGTGTAACGGCGCTTTCCCGCTGATGGGTAACCCCGCGCTCAAGCCCGAGAAGACCATCTCCTATGAGGTCGGCGTGAAACACGCTTTCACTGGCGAGATGGTGGTTGACTTCACCGCATTCTACAAAGACATATCCGACCTGGTCCAGACCGTCCGTTACGACCTGGAG
>Ga0172366_10003988_pt1 | contig 11639 bp, 9 predicted proteins | sample LakKivSesite69cm_FD_114533 | JGI IMG/M metagenome (GOLD analysis project Ga0172366, IMG submission 114533) | Sediment microbial communities from Lake Kivu, Rwanda - Sediment site 69cm | ecosystem: Environmental > Aquatic > Freshwater > Lake > Sediment | place: Rwanda: Western Province, Lake Kivu...
ATCGATAGATCTCGGATCTGCGATAATCAACTTGCTCCCTTTGCGAACAGCACGCAGTATTCTTGTTGCGATCAATGGATGCTGTTCGGTGGTGTTAGAGCCTATGACGAAGATCACGTCCGCATTCTCAAACTCTCCTATCGAATTAGTCATGGCACCGCTACCAAACACTGATGCCAGACCCACCACAGTGCTCGCGTGGCAAAGACGGGCGCAATGGTCAACGTTGTTCGTTCCTATTACAGCTCTGGCAAATTTCTGAATCAGATAGTTTTCTTCATTCGTGGCTTTTGCTGACCCAAAAACGCCTATTGCGTCGCTGCCGTACTCTTGCTTCATGTTTTTCAATTTCTCGGCTATGAGAGAGAGGGCGGTTTCCCAGTCAATTGCTCTAAACTTGCCATCTTTTCCCTTTGCTAATGGGGTTTTCAGACGTTCAGGGTGATGAATGAATTCATGAGCACTCCAGCCTTTTATGCACAATCTGCCCTCACCCGGGCCGCTCTCATCTGGCAAGATTCCGACGACTTCTCCATTTCGCACTTTTAGGTACATTGTGCAACCAGTTCCGCAATATGGACAAGTAGTTCTAATTTTGTGCATTCACATTCACCTCATCTTTTGATTTTGCCTTCAAATAATGGATTCTTCACTTTGTGCGAGTCGTATCCAACTTCTTGGAGGCTATAACCCATCGCTAATCCGAGAAGCTGGAGGTAGAAGAACACGGGCAGGTCATAGCGCGGTATGTCTTTTCTTGAAGCAATCCACTGGCCCATGTCAAACTGATAGAAGCACTGAGGACAAACCACTGTCATACAATCTGCCTTTGCCAGTTTCATATTGGCTAGTTTGCTTCCGAGCAACGCATATGCGCCTTCACGAGATCCGTAAGTCATAAGAGTCCACCCGCAACACATGGTCTTCATGTCATAATCCGCTGGAGCGGCACCAAGAATTGTGACTAAATCATCTAGGGTTGAGGGGTCAAATGGATCGTCAAATTCCATGACTTCTCTGGGGCTCAGAATGTGACATCCCGTGTGGGTTGCTATCGTGAGCCCGGAAAGCGGGTACTTCACCGCGTCCTTCAGTCTTTTGGCTCCAACATCGTTCTTCAGCACTTCGAGAAAGTGTTTCACTTTTGCTGTTCCTTTATACTCGTATCCTGCTTCAGAGATGGTCTCATTTACTTTGTCCCGAAGCTGCTTGTTCTTATTCAAGGCATGTTGAGCATGTCTCAACGTGTAGGTGCAACCGTTGCAGACGGTTATTATGTCTAGTCCATTCATTTCTGCAACTGCCAGATTTCGGGCTGCAAGAGATAACCATGTCATCTTGTCATTAATCCCTATGCCAACTGGCTCAGGACAGCATGTAAATTCATCAAGGTTAGTGAGTGTGATTCCTATTTCTGGGAGGACTTTTTGAGCTATGGCTTCCACATGAGGCAATCTTACAGGTACGAAGCAGCCTCTGAAAAAGGCGAATCTCTCGTTCATTTCGTCTTTCCTCCAGCTATTTTGCCTTCTAGACCAGCCTTCGCGGCGATTTTCTTGATCTCTGCAGTGTTTCTATCGCCTAAGGGCTTCAATCCTCTTCTCTCTCGTTCTCTGTTTATGAAGTGAAGGGATTGAAAGATTGGAAACGCATAACCGGTCGCAAGGACTTGATTTATCTCTTCTCTGATGGCTTCTGGAGCATAGCCTTTCTCAAAAGCCTCATCCTTCAGGGCTTCTATCACTTCAGTGGGCTTCACTTCATAAGGGCATATTTCTTCGCACTTGTGGCATGAAACGCAAAGCCAAATGTTAGGATTTTTTTCAGGTTCCGTGGCGCTGAAAATACTGTTAACATAGGTCTCAGTGGCGGAGAATCCCGCATATTGCACAGGGCATACTAAGCCACACGTATTGCATTTGAGGCATATTTCGACTTTTGGGAATTTTTGGAGGATCTCGTTTTTAGCTTTGTATTTTACGCTTATCGGCATATTTCCGTCATCCTTAATTGAAATAGAATATGATAAAAATGTTGATGGCATTAATATTTCTTATGTGTCCAAAACTTTTCATTGGTATGGAAAATCGACATTTCAAACAAAGTAACAGGATTAGGAAACCGTTATCTTAAGTCAAGATAAAAAGTAGGGGGTTATTCTTTCTTACCCTGCATATATATGTACCAATAGAGTACTCCTACGAAGAAGGCGCCGCCGATTATGTTTCCAATTGTCACTGGAATCAGGTTGTATTGTAAGAAACCTGTCCACGTCAAGTTAACGCTTGCAGTCAAGCCTGCCCAATCTTTTAGAAACAAGCCGACCGGAATGAGGTACATGTTAGCGATGCTGTGTTCGAATCCCATAGCGACGAACGCCATGATCGGAAAGAAGATGGCGGCAATTTTTCCGACAGTGTCATGCGATGAAGCAGCAAGCCACACGGCCAAGCACACTAGCCAATTGCAGAGGATTCCTCTGCACAATGCTTCGACGAAAGAAAGGTTTACCTTTGCGTCCGCAATTCCCAACGCAAGACTGCCCATGCTTCCTGGATCTCTGAAGGCATAGAATCCACCGAATACTATTAGAGCCAGCAATAAGGAACCAGCGAAGTTTCCAACATAAACAACGACCCAGTTCTTCAAGAGGCCGCTCACTGTTGCTTTTTTGCTACAACAGGCCATGGTGATCAAGTTATTTCCAGTGAAAAGCTCAGCACCTCCAATGACGACTAGCATCAGTCCCACAGAGAACACTGCGCCCCCGAGGAAACTTGCGAAACCCGTGCCGAGAGTGGTAGATAGACCAACCTTGACGGTGGTCATGAGTTGACCACCGAAACCAATGTACACGCCAGCAAGCATCGCTAGAACAAACATCCTACCCAGTTTCAACTGAGTTTTCTTGCAGCCTACTTCACACATGGTTTGAGCGATTTCAGGAGGAGCTTTTGAACTCATTTTCCATACACCTTGTTTTATTTTAGCTCAAGTATGACTCAATTGCTTATAAGCTTTTGATCACCAATCTCATCATGTGTGTTGGAAAAAGCTTCGTGTTACCGTGCTAACGCATCTCATATTTTGGCTTTATCTCGGTGGGCTTCTCAAAAAATAACATTGACTCTAAAAATCCCCTTGACCCAAACGTTGTTGCCACATTCTTCAATATCACGTGGGTTCGTTATGTTCCGTCCATACATAAGTAACGAGAAGATTCCGGTTGGAGCTTTACATTCAAGTAATTGAATTCTTCAGTTCCGTATATGCGGCAATGCAAAGTAAGATAGTTCCATAGTTCTAGTTTATTTTGGTTAATCTAACGCTATTTTCTTGGGATATCCACTTCGAAAACTGAATTATTATTGCATTTTGCAGTTATGTTCTCGATCCGAAGCTTGTCTGTTGGCAAGGACAGTTTTTGGCATTTGCCTCGGCATACTTCTAATCCATTTGCATCTCTATAGCATTCTTCTTTACATATTTCTATTCCGTCTATCCTGCTGTGAACTGTGATTCTATTGTCATTGCAGCGTTCCTGCATCAGGACTCTGACGCAATTCTTATCTTCAATGATGTCGATCAGTGGTTCTTCAAGCTGTGGAAGAGGAATCATGTGTTTGGGTGAAGAACGCAGTTCGCTCTTTTCTTCGACAATGTATTTCTTACGAAAGAGAGCTTCAATAGGCTCTAAAGGCAAGTTGTTTTCCTTTTCAATCTCCTCACTGGCTAACTTGTTCACTAGTATCCTACAAAAGGCATCTATGTTTCGTAGGGCTTCGTCAAGATCTTCCATTCTTCAAGCCCCTATATATACTATTTATCCACGCTCTTTTAAGGTTTGTTAAGTTAAATATAGCGCAAGGTTCACGCAAAGATCATGTTTTCTTGATTCTGGTAATTGGCAGAGTTCGATCGTGTTTCACTGTATGGATGATGTTCTCCACTCGTTTGCTTGGTTTTTCCAATGCTCTGTTTATTGCAATGTCTGCTATAGTCGCTCCTTTATCTGCAATCATACTAAGAGATGAGATTATAGATCTTAAATACGGAATCTCTGGAGCTTCTTTCATGAATCTGTCGGATTCTTCTTCAAGCAGTTTCTTCATCTCTATCAATCCATTTGCCACCTCAATATCTTGCGAGAAAACGCAGTCTATGGCCTTCTGTAAAATTGTGAGTGTTATCTCGCTAAAATGATAGATTCTTTGAACAACATCGTCAGGTAGCTCGTTTCTGTGAATATCCAGTCCGATAATCTTCTTTGCAATGTCTTCTGCATAGTCCGCCGTCAATTCTAGATACTGAAGTATTAGCCGAGTGGCTGGAATGAATAGAACATCGGTAGCGCCTATTTGTTCAGCAACGTCATGTTTAACCTGTGCGGACAGAAGCAAACGCACGGCCAGATAATAGATGGTGTCCGCTTCGTCTTCTCGACTAATTGCCTCTTCAGCCAGGTTCTTATTGCTCTCAAGAAGAGCTTGCATGGCCTCAGACAGAATCGTGGAGGAAATTATGGATAATCGTCGGACTAGCATGTCAAGCTTGAATTTGACTGGATCAACAGAGCACTGAAGTAGGATGTTTTTCGGGGTTTCCTCCAAAATGCCTAGACCGATTAATTTGCGAACAATTCTTCGAATCTCACTGATATGTTCTCTTTTTATTCTGTTTGAGGATGTAATTCTTATTACGTCGCGACCCAGTATGTAACATCCAACTATTATTCTTTCAAGCATGCCCTGTTCTTCACATGTGTCAGAATTGATTATGTATTCTTCCGCTTCTTCTCTTTGCGCAATTTGGCTAGGCGCTATTCTCAACGTGTCATCTCTTTCAGGAATAAGAAAAACGATGTCGCCTGGCTTCAAATTATTCCGCTTTGCCCACTCGCTCGGCAAAGACACGGTCATTGTTGAATAACCTACTTTCTGGATTTTTCTGCTTTCCAAGTCACCATCTCCATAGTATTTACTAGTTGTTCTATATTTATTACATATATGCAATCTGAGATACATAACAAGATAAAGTCCATGGGATTTCTTGAAGGGGCCTCTTTTTGAAGCCCTAGAACATGGAAAAAGATTAACTACTCTTTCCAACCCTAATAGAGAATTTGGTAACAAAAAGGCCGGTTTAAATGGATACACCTCTCAGAAGCCTGACAAAAGCGATCTCGTGGAGGATCGTAGCAACTTTGACCACAGTTCTGTTGGTTTTCATGTTTACTAGGAATCTCATAGTGAGCAGCGGTGTTGGTGCCACTGAGCTTGTCGTGAAGATATTGGTCTACTTCTTGCATGAACGCTTGTGGAACAAGCTGGGTTTTGGCCAAAAATAGTGCTGGTGGGAGACACAAGTGTTTGCGCTTCGCGGAACGGTCGCTATTCTTCAGTAGTATTTACTATCTCTTACAGAATATACATTAGGTATATATCTTACACTTGTGCTATATATCAATCAGATGTAAGGGAGTGTGGTAATACATGACTGAAAAAACACCCGATTGGAAGACCGTAAGCATTAGACAAGAATTAGTAAAGGAAATAGAAGAGGCACTTAGAACAGGACGCTACAGAAGCATATCCGAGTTTGTCTCAGAAGCCATACGCCTGCGACTTGAAGAACTAGTGCGGACACAAGGAATCAGTATCGAAAGACGCAAGGAAGTACTCTCAACACCAGGGCAGTTGCTTTACACGCCGAAACACACTTGGGCTCAGATCACTCCTGAAGGCAACATACGTATGGGCGTGTCTGATTATGCTCAAAGACACTTGAAAGGCGTAGCGCATGTTCAAACAGATGATGTTGGGAGAGAAGTGAAAAAAATGGAGCCTGTTGGCGTTGCAGAGACCTGGATGTTCATGTTTGATCTTTACTCACCGATAAGCGGTAAAATAGTCAAGATCAATGAGGGCCTGAAGAACGACCCTTCCATAATCAATGGAGATCCATATGGTGAAGGTTGGATTGTAGAGATCAAGCCAAACAATTCTCTGACACTAGAGCAGGAACTCAAAACCTTGCTAGGCGCGCGGGAATACAACAAATGGGTTGAGAAACTAGAAGGGCGACTGCGGGAGTAATTCTTCCCCCTTTTATATTTTCAGTTTCTTCCTCATGAGTCAGTTTTGCGTTAGGTTTGACTTAAATGGCTTAATATATTTGCCAACACACATTTAACATGTACATGCTGGTATACTCATGCCAATCAATAACAATACACAAGTAAAGAGGCGGCTACCGCCTTGTCGATCAGCATGCCCAGCCCGCGTCAATGTTCAAGCATATGTATCTTTGCTTCAAAGAGGCAAATACAAAGAAGCAGTGGAAATAATCAGAAATGACATGCCCTTTCCAGCGATTTGTGGTAGAGTCTGTTTTAGCCCTTGCGAAGATGCTTGCGCTAGAACGAATGTTGACCAAGCAGTTGCTATACGGGCACTAAAAAAGCTAGCTGCTGATGTTGAACGAGAGAGCGGCCGAGTCAAACCCAAGGCAGTGCCGGAGAAGCAACGTGAGAGAGTTGCAGTAATAGGTGGAGGTCCAGCGGGCTTAACAGCGGCATATGAACTTGCGAAACTAGGTTACCCAGTGACTGTTTTTGAGCGTATGGCTGAGCCAGGCGGGATGATGCGTTATTGTATACCAGACTTTCGCTTGGAAAGATTTGTGGTCAAGAACGAGATAGCTTACATCAGAGACTTGGGTATTGAGATCAAGACCGGAGTGGAATTTGGCAAGGACATAACGCTTGACAGCTTACAAAAGGAAGGATACAAAGCGATTTTCCTAGCCATTGGCACACAACAAGGGATGAAGCTGAATATCCTAGGCGAGGATTTGAATGGAGTTATTAACGCAGTAGATTTCTTGAGAGATGTTGCATTAGAAAAAGATGTTAAAGTGGGCAAAAGAGTGACTGTAATCGGCGGAGGCAATAGCGCTATTGACGCTGCAAGAACATCAAAAAGGCTTGGCGCAGAAAAAGCCATAGTTCTGTATAGACGTTCTCGTGAAGAAATGCCAGCACTATCAAGTGAAGTTGAAGAAGCTGAGAAAGAGGGCGTTGAATTTCACTTCTTGGTTGCTCCAAAGCAAATCATTGGTGAAAACGGTAAGGTCAAAGCAGTTGAATGTGCAAGAATGCGGCTGGGTGAGCCTGACGAGAGTGGTAGAAGACGTCCCGTTCCAATAAGCTTCTCTGAACACCAATACGAGGTGGATACTGTGATACCAGCACTTGGCCAAGTAGCCGAAATAGCGTCAGTTCCGCCGGGGCTCTCTAACAAAGAGACTAAAATGCCTCTAGTGGCAGTGGACCCGTTAACCCTTGAAACTGCGATACTTGGTGTTTTCGCTGGCGGCGATATTACCAGTGGACCGGCAAGCATAATAGAGGCTGTTGGCGCTGGTAAAAAAGCGGCTGTTTCAATCCATCTTTACCTGACAGGGCAGGATATACACGAGGGAAGAGAAGATGGTGTGGAGGAGACTACTTGGATAAGGAACTGGGGGTATGTTCAAAAGAAGGATCGCAGATACAAACCTGCTTTGGAGAAGCCTCGACTAGGTTTTGATGAAGCTTCGGACTATCTGGAGAGAACCGAGAGGAACGCCAAGTTTGAAGCATTGCGCTGTCTGGGTTGCGGACCATGTGCAGAATGTCTTGCTAACACTGATCTTTGTGAAGTCGACAAGGCTATCGTTGATGAGGCTTTGTGCATTGGCTGCAATGTTTGTGCAGTCGTTTGTCCCTTTGGTGCGGTCAAGAAAGATGAGAGCAATATTGCGAAAGTGAATGAAGATCTCTGCAAAGGATGTGGAATATGTGCGGCACGGTGCCCTACACGTGCAATTACTATGAAGAAACTCACAGATGAACGCATAGCCAGCCTTGCATTAGCGACTTTGAAGGAGAAATGAAGATGGAAAATCGAGAGCCAAAAATCGTCTGCTTTGTGTGCAACTTTGCGTTTTGCCAAGATGAAATAGAACTGCCTGACAACGTGAATGTTGCTCGTGTAAATTGCATTGGCAGGTTAGATCCTGTTACTGTTGTAGAGATGTTCGAGAAAGGAATAGACGCTGTGATGTTAGCGGGCTGTAAACCCCCAGATTGCCATTTTGTCGAAGGAAATGCCCAAGCGGAGCTTGCCGTTAGATTGCTGAAGAAGTTTCTTTTGCTTGCGGGCTTAGAGCCAAACAGAATAAAGCTTGTTTGGTACTCACCTGTGGAGGAAGAAAACCTTGGAGACTGCGTCAGTAAGTATTATGAGGCAGTAAAAGGATTTTCAAATTCTTTAGAGAGCAAGCAGCAACAACCCGAATTTGTGGTAAACCTTTCGGCTATCAAAAACGCTTTCTCAAACTTCCAATTAAGAGTTCTTCTTGGAAGAGAAAAGGAGCTAACTGAGGAAGTCAATGTCTACGGCGAGAAGCTCTCTCAAGGCGAGTTTGACACGTTGCTGGACGATATTGTGAAGACAGAGTTCATTCGCCAAAAGATTTACGTTCTGGCAAGGTGTGTACCCATGTCTATCAAAGGGCTTTCTGAATCAACTAATCTAAAATCCGCTGAGGTTCTCGGGCACATTGTGAACATGCGCCGGAAAAACCTGATTGCATTTGATCATCTTGAAGGGCAGACCCCCTTCTACAAAGCTCTGGAGGTAAACTGAAATGGCCAAAGAAAAAGTTGGAGCAGTTCTAGTTGTCGGCGGAGGAGTTGCCGGTATACAAGCATCACTGGATTTGGCTGAATCTGGGTTTAGAGTCTACCTTATCGACCAAGAAGCAAGCATAGGCGGAGTCATGGCTCAGCTGGACAAAACGTTTCCAACAAATGACTGTTCAATGTGTATTCTCTCACCAAAACTCGTTGCTACTGGAAGACATCCCAACATCACAATCCTTACGAACGCCGAAGTAATGGGACTCGAGGGCGAAGCTGGAAACTTCGAAGTAAGACTTCGAAAACGAAGTCGTTACATAATCGAAGACAAGTGCAACGGCTGTGGCATCTGTGCACAGAAATGCCCAATCGAAGCCATCGACAAGTTCAATGAAGGGCTAAGCGGTCGAAGTGCTATATACGTAGATTATCCGCAAGCTGTTCCACTGAAATTCATTATCGATCGTGATAAATGCATTGGTTGCGGAACTTGCTATGAAATTTGTAAGGCAAGAGCAATTGCTTACGATCAGAAAGACAGTGAGGTCAAGTTGAAAGTAGGCTCAATAGTACTTGCACCAGGGTTTGAGACTTTCGATGCAAGACTGAAGAGCGAATATGGCTATGGGCGTTACCCCAATGTTGTAACAAGCATCGAGTTTGAGCGAGTATTGAGCGCTTCTGGACCGTATGGTGGATTGATTCTGCGTGCTTCAGACGGCGAAATCCCGAAAAGAATTGCTTTCATTCAATGTGTTGGTTCGAGAGATTACCAGCTTGGGAACAACTACTGTTCTGCTGCGTGTTGCATGTATGGCATGAAAGAAGCAGTTATTGCTAAGGAACATACGCCGACAAAGTTGGATTGCAAAATTTTCTTTATGGATATGCGTGCCTACGGAAAGGAGTTTGACGCTTACTATGAGAGAGCCCAAGGAGAATGGGGTATCCAATTTGTTCGATCAAGAGTAGCAGGTATAACTGAGGATCCTCTAACAGGTAATCTCTTTGTTCACTACGTTGAAAATGAAACGCCCAAGACTGACGAGTTCGACATGATTGTGCTGTCAATTGGAATGACGCCCCCTGCAAAAGCAGAAGAGCTTGCCAAAAACTTGGGAATAAAACTGAACAAATACAAGTTCTGTGCAACAGGAACGTTTTCGCCTATGGAAACGTCAAAAGCTGGCGTATTTGTGTGTGGAGCATTTTCAGCTCCAAAAGATATTCCTGAAAGTGTTGCACAAGCCAGTGGCGCAGCGGCAAAGGCAATGAGTGTAATTGCGAGTGAACGTGGAACTCAAGTTACAGCAAAAGAGTATCCGTCAGAACGTGACGTAAGTCAAGAAGAACCTCGCATAGGAGTCTTTGTTTGTCACTGTGGGATCAATATTGGCGGTGTAGTTAACGTTCCCGAAGTAATGGAATATGCAAAAACTTTGCCCAATGTAGTTTATGCCGAAGCCAATGTTTACACGTGCTCACAGGACACGCAGAAACTTATAAAAGAGAAGATCATTCAGAACAATTTGAATCGTGTCATAGTGGCTTCTTGCACTCCGAGAACGCATGAGCCATTGTTTAAGGAGACCGTTCGAGAAGCGGGACTAAACCCATACCTTTTCGAGATGACTAACATCCGCGACCAATGCAGTTGGGTTCACATGCATGAGCCCAAAGAAGCAACGGAAAAAGCCAAAGATCTTGTACGCTCAGTCGTTGCGAAGGCCAAACTTCTGGAGCCTTTGGAGAAGCCTCTCATAAATGTCACGCCTGTTGGTTTGATTATTGGCGGCGGAGTCTCAGGAATGACCGCTGCTTTGGAACTTGCGAAACAGGGTTTTGAAGTTCATCTTGTTGAAAGAGAAAGCGAGTTGGGCGGTCATCTGCGTAACATTCACTATATTTTAGGTGAGTCTGATAATCCAAAAGAAAAACTGGACGAGTTGGTTAATGCAGTAAAGAAAAATGAGAAAATTCATGTTTACTTGCGTGCGGAAGTCGCAGATGTTTATGGTTTCGTCGGTAATTTCAAGTCAAGAATAAGGCCGAAAAGTGGCAACGAAAAGGAAATTGAGCATGGCATAGTAATTGTAGCTACAGGTGCAGTTGAATATGTGCCAAAAGAATACCTTTACGGTAAAGCCTCCGGGGTAATTACTCAACATGAGCTTGAAGAGAAACTTGCTACTGGCAAGTTCAAATCAAAAAACGTAATCATGATACAATGCGTTGGCGCTAGGAACGAGGAAAGACCAAATTGCGCTAGAATATGCTGCGGACAAGCAGTCAAAAACGCGCTAAAGATCAAGGAAATAGATCCAAAAGCTGAAGTCTACATTTTGTATAAAGACATGCGGACGTATGGTTTTAAAGAAGACTATTATCGTGAAGCCGCAACAAAAGGTGCTATATTCATCAACTATGAAGACGAGAGAAAACCACAAGTTATGAGTGAAGGTGATAGGCTTAAAATCGTTTTTTGGGAGCCCGTTCTGCAACAAGAGATTGAGTTTGAACCAGATCTTGTTGTTCTAAGTGCCGCCACGATTCCTAATGCTGATAACAAGCGTTTGGCAGAAATGCTTAAAGTTCCTTTGACAAAAGACGGGTTTTTCCTTGAGGCTCACATGAAACTCAGACCAGTGGACTTTGCGACTGATGGAGTATTCCTTTGCGGTATGGCTCATTCACCTAAATACATTGACGAGAGCATTGCACAAGCGTGTGCAGCTGCCGCAAGGGCAATAACGATACTTTCGAAAAAGACTCTGGAAATGGAAGGAATTGTCGCAAACGTATCTGAAGATTTATGTAGTGGCTGCCGAATCTGTGAACATCTGTGCCCATATAGTGCAATTGAAATGACTGACAAAGAGGGCAAAACCATTGCACATGTTATTGAAGCATTGTGCAAGGGTTGTGGCGCGTGTGGAACTGCATGTCCAACCAAAGC
>Ga0172366_10003989_pt1 | contig 11638 bp, 14 predicted proteins | sample LakKivSesite69cm_FD_114533 | JGI IMG/M metagenome (GOLD analysis project Ga0172366, IMG submission 114533) | Sediment microbial communities from Lake Kivu, Rwanda - Sediment site 69cm | ecosystem: Environmental > Aquatic > Freshwater > Lake > Sediment | place: Rwanda: Western Province, Lake...
AAGAGAATGACGAAATGATAGCGAAAAAAATTAAATTAGTCGTTGAGAATAAACTCTCCCCGATTATTTGTATTGGAGAGACCGAGGAAGAGAGAAAAGAAAAGAAAATTGAAAAAGTTTTGAAAAAGCAATTAAAAGAAATTTTTTATCCTCTCATTCATATTCAATCGATGTCTAATAATTTGGTAATCGCCTATGAGCCGATTTGGGCAATAGGAACAGGTAATTTTTGTTCGCCCGACGAAGCCAAGAAGATTTTATTATTTATCAAAAAAGAGTTAATTGAAATTCTACCTCGCCAAATCAGTCAAAACATTAGAATTATTTATGGCGGTAGCGTTGATTCAGAAAATGCCAAAAATTATATTAATAATGGTTTTAGAGGACTGCTAATAGGGAGTGCTTCTTTAATCCCTCAAGAATTCATTAAAATAGTAAATTCTTGTAATTCTCAATAAAGGTCGAAGAAACACTTTAATATAAAATAATTTATGAGTGCACAAGAAGTCAGGAAGGAGGTTACCCCCGTCGGAAGATTTGCTTTTTTAACCGGTTTAGTAATAGCAGTAGTATCTGGTTTTTCTGCCATACCTTATTTATCAGTCATTTTATTCCTCTTAGGTCTTTTGGTAGGGGCAATTCACATTCGAGAAGGAGAGACCACTGCCTTTTTGACAGCAGTTATATCTTTGGTAATTATTGGTATAGCCGGTATTCAATTTGGTGAGTTTACAACGATAGTAAAGATAATATTTCAAAACTTCACCGCTTTTGCTTCAGCGGCTGCCCTGATTGTAGCTTTGCGTGAGATTTTCTCTGCTGCCAGGCCAAAATAAAGCTTAAGTTTAAGAGCTTTAGTTATCAGAAAAATCAAATTTTAATCCCATCGGAAGAAACCGTTAGTTTCATGATTTTTCTTTTTCGTTATTTTTAACTTTATCAGCTTTCTAATTCGATTATCTAAAATATTCCTGTGGAAAAACATTACAATTCCAAAAAAGTAGAGAAGAAAATATATTCCTTTTGGGAGAAAAGAGGATTCTTTAAGCCAGAAAAAATACTTAAGTTTTCAAAAAGATACTTTAAGAGAACTCCCTTTTCTATCCTAATGCCACCGCCCAATGCTAACGGTCCTTTACATATTGGACACGCTGTTTTCGTTACTATCGAAGATATCCTAACTCGCTTTTGGAGGATGCAACAGCGCCCTACTTTATGGTTACCAGGATTTGACCACGCTGGTTTTGAAACTCAAGTTGTTTTTGAAAAAAATCATCCTCAAGATATTAAAAAGGCTAACCGAGGAGAACTTTTTCAAAAAATTTGGGACTTTACTCAAAAAAATAGAAAAATCTGTCGTCAACAGCTAAAAATTCTTGGAGCTTCGGCCGATTGGTCAAGAGAGAAATTTACTTTAGATAGAGATATTATAAAAATTGTTTACGAAACCTTTAAAAAACTATATGAAGAAGGTCTTATTTATCGAGGGAAGAAAATCATCAACTGGTGTCCTTACCACCAGACTTCTCTCTCAGACCTTGAAGTAAAGCATAAAGAAGTTCAGGGTAAACTTTGGTATATAAGATATCCCATAAAAGACAGTGCAAAATATGTCGTCATTGCTACAACCAGACCTGAAACTATGTTAGGTGATACTGCTGTGGCTGTTCATCCTCAAGATAAGAGACACCAAAGTATTATTGGTAAAATCGTAAGATTACCAATAGTGAATCGGGAAATTCCGATCGTTGCTGACAAAATAGTTGATAGAAAATTTGGTACAGGTGCCGTAAAAGTTACTCCCGCTCACGACCCTGTTGATTTCGAGATTGCTAAACGTCACAATCTCTCAATAATTGAAGTTATTGGAAAGAAGGGGGAAATAATATCTAACAATGAGTTTAAAGGATTGGCAACAAAAGAGGCGAGAGATAAAGTTATTAAGAAACTTAAGAAAGAAAATCTTTTAGAAAAAGAAGAACCATTACAACACACCATTACCACTTGCTATAAATGTAGCAGTTCTATTGAGTACCTAATATCTTTTCAATGGTTTATTAAAATCCAACCCTTAGCAAAAAAAGCAATTGAGGTAGTTAAACAAGATAAAATTAAATTCCATCCCAAAAGATACAAGAAAATCTTTTTAAACTGGATGAAAAATATTTATGACTGGAACATTTCTCGGCAGATTATTTGGGGAATAAGAATTCCGGTCTCCTATTGCCAAGAGTGCCAAAATATTATTATTTCCCCCAAAAACCCTTCAAATTGTCCAAAATGTAAAAGTAGAAAAATTATTCCCGAGAAAGATGTTTTTGATACTTGGTTTTCCTCGGGGCAGTGGCCATTTGCTGCCTTGGGATTTCCCCGAAAAAAAGATTTTAAGATTTTTTATCCAACTTCTGTAATAGAGACAGGTTGGGATATTCTGTTTTTTTGGGTTGCAAGAATGATAATGTTATCTCTATATCAAACTGGTAAAATTCCTTTTTCCGATGTGGTCCTACATGGCTTGGTTCGAGATAAAGACCGTCAGAAAATGTCAAAATCAAGGGGAAATGTGATAGACCCGCTGGCAGTAGTTTCTGATTACGGAGCAGATGCCTTACGAATGGCTCTAATTTTCGGAACTTCTACTGGCTCTGACATTATTATCTCAGAAGACAAAGTGAGGGGGCAGAGGAATTTTGCTAATAAAATCTGGAATGCTAGCCGTTTCATTTTTATGAATTTAGGGGAGAGATTTAACCCCGAAAAAATAAAACCTAGGCTAACTTCCGAAGATAAGTGGATTTTAAATGAATTAGTTAAGACCAAGAAAGATATTACTGAGTCAATCAAAAATTATAAATTTTATCGAGCGGCTGAAAATATTTATCATTTTTTCTGGCATAAGTTTTGTGATAAAACTATTGAGAACTGTAAAAGCAGAATTCAAAATGCAATGTCAGAGAGAGAAAAAGAGACACCACGATGGATTTTATGGCAGGTTTTATATCAATCTTTAAAACTATTACATCCCTTTATGCCTTTCATTACTGAAGAAATTTATCAAAAATTACCCTCAAGGCCAGAAAGAGCACTCATAATAGAGAAATGGTAATCTTAAAAGTCAAAGCATATGGTTTTTGGCCATCAAAAACATCTAAAAAATTTCTCTCATTTGATTAAATATAATCATTTTCCTCACGCTGTAGTCTTTGCCGGCCCTTCCAAAATAGGAAAGAAGACTATTGCTATTGAAATTTCAAAATATTTATCTCAAATTCCTGGCCCAAAAGAAACATTCTGGGATTTTTCCCAAAAGGAATGTTCATCCCCAATCTGTAATCTGATTAATCAAGATAAGTTTCCTGGAATATTAAAAATAGAAAGAGAAGAGGATTTCTCAATTAAAAAAGTTAAGCAAATTAGAGAACGACTTTCTCTCTCTTCAACTTATCCTTATAAGATTGTTATCATCGATAATGCAGAGAATCTTTTATGGGAAGCTAGTGGCGCTCTCTTAAAAATTCTAGAGGAACCGCGAGGCAAAACCATTTTCTTTTTAATAACTAAATTTCCCTTTCTTCTTGCCAAAACCATTCTTTCCAGATGCGAAATATTCAAATTCAATCCTTTATCACGAAATGAAATGAGAACATTTCTTCAGCAAGAAATTAAGGAGGGGGAGACGAAACTAACCGGTGAGAAGATAGATATAATCCTGGACTTCAGTGCCGGTAGAGTCGGAATAGCCAAGGACATTCTTCTTGACAAAAGTAAATTATTTTATTATAATTTAATCTTAGAAAATGTAAAAAAGATAAAGAACGCCTCTATCTTTGAAAGAATATTGATGGTAGAAAGATTAGAAAAAGAAGAGAAAATAGACGATTTTTTATTTATAGCTGAACATTGGTTTAGAGACCTTCTGATGGTAAAAGATAAGAATAAGGAGATCTTCTTTGGATCTAAGTATGAAGAGGTTGAAAAAGAGTCGAATTTACTCTCAAAAGAGAAGTTAAGAGATATTCTTTATAAGATTCAACAAACCAAAAAATATCTTTTATTCTCTAACGTTTCTCGACTCTTGGCAGTGGAGAATTTTATTTTAGAAGTTTGATTTTAACAGAAGATTCTGCCTTCTAGGAAATAAATATGTTTAAAGAGATAGGATATATATTAATTTGCTTTTTTATAGCCTACCTTGCTTTCGAAGGCCTCTTATTTCTATTAGAAAAAGATTATGGTATTAGTTTACCCATTGGGGAGGAATTATTCTTATCCTCTAATGGAGGAGAAGACTGGTTAGCTATAGAAACTCCAAGCAAAGAGGCAGTAAGTGGGAAGGCTTTGTCATTTGACCCTGAGAATCCTCAGAATCTATATTTGGCTTCACCACGTGGTATTTCATACAGCAAAAATAAGGGGGAAAAATTTAAATTAAACGGAACGAAATTCGAAACAGAAACTGAGCCAATCTTCGTCTCAGAAGTTTTCTCTTCCCCCCATAATCCAGAGATTATTTACCTTATCTCTGAGGAAATAGGGAGAAACAAAGTATTAGTTTCTTATAACAAGGGTGAAACATTTCGTCCAATGTTTATTTCTCAAAAAGACAATAAAGTTTCTGCTTTCGCAGTAGACTACTTTTCTCCCTTCACACTTTATATCGGAACTCAAAAGGGGAATTTTTTAAAGAGTGAGGATTTTGGTAATTCTTGGGAAGAAAAAAATAATTTTTCTCAAAAAATAGCTCAAATTGCCCCCAATCCTCATAAAAAAAGTGAAATTTATGTTTTGCTCTCAGCCCAAGAGAGAGACCCTTTTAATTATTGGTCACAGAGAATTCCTGCCAAAATTATGATAAGCTATGATGCTGCTGATACTTTCCGAGAATTTAGGGTAAAAATTACCACTTCTCAAGTGAAACAGATCGTTTTTGACCCAATTATTAATCGCACTTATTTTGTTGCCAATTTTTCTTTGGTCAGGAAAGAAGGGAAGCGACTGGAGACTGTTAAGATAATTACTTCTCGGGAGCGAAGCGAAATTAACAGCTTTACAATTGACCCTGAAAATTCTAATATATTATATCTAGGGATGGGTGAGTTGATTTACAAATCTGAAGATAGTGGGAAAAACTGGATGGTAATCGAAACGCCAATAAGAGGTGTTGTCAAAGAAATAAAAGTTAACCCAAAAAATTCTCAGATTATTCTTTTATCAATTGAAAAAACGCTATAATCAAAATGTCTTCGGTAAATATTGAAAACATTCTAAAGGACACCAAAGAGACATTTCAGAAAACCTTAGATTGGTTCTCGAAAGAAATTTTGGCATTTCGCGGCTCAAGGCTCTCTCTCGATCTTATCGCTAATATCTCTATTGAATATTACGGCTCAAGGCTATCTTTAAAAGAAGTTGCCTCTCTCGCTTTTTCCGATTCTAATAGTATCTCAATCGAACCCTGGGATAAGTCTGCAGTCAAAAACATTGAAAGGGCTCTTTTTAATTCGGGGCTCGGTGGAAATGTAAAAAGCGAAGAAGGACGAGTATTATTCAGCTTCCCGCCCTTTACCCAAGAAGATAGGGAGAAACTTATTAATCTCTTGAATCAAAAAGCTGAGAAGGCAAGAAAAAGTTTAAGACAGATTCGAGAAAAGGCGTGGCATAGTCTTCAAGAGATGGAGCGGTCAGGCGAAATTTCAGAAGACGAAAAATTTAAAGGCAAAGACGAACTTCAAAAATTAATCGACGATTTCCAAACGAAGATTACTGAATTAAAAGAAAGAAAAGTTAAAGAAATCACGAGTTAAATAAATTATTTATTTTCCTCTCTGAGTTTTTCAAATCTCGCATATAACTCAGAACATAAATTAATGCTAAATTAATATGCTATTTTTGACTATTGTTATTTTCATCTTAGTGATAAGTATAGTAATAATTTCTCACGAATTCTTTCATTTTATTGTTGCTAAAAAAACTAATTTGGTAGTAGAAGAATTTTGTATTGGCTATCCACCACGAGTTTTTAAAAAGAAAATAGGAGAAACGACTTATTCTATTGGTCTCCTTCCTGGAGGAGGATTTGTTAAAATCCAAGGAATGGATGACTCTGAAAAAAAAGAATCGTACTCATTTTATTCTAAGAGCTTAAAAGCAAGATTTTTCATTGTTTTGGCTGGCGTGATGGCTAATTTCCTTCTAGCCATGATTTTATTTTCTATTGGTTTTTCTATTGGTCTGCCCGAGGCGATAGAAGACGAGATTCCGGCAGGCGCTCAAGATATAGGGATTTCCATTGTTGAAGTGGCAGAGAATTCTCCTGCCCAAATCTCAGGCATAAAAATAGGCGATAAAGTCCTAAGAATCCAAGAGCCAATCTCGGGAGAAGAGAAAGAGATAAAAGAAGTTTGGGATGTGAAAAATTTCACTGAAAAACATCTAGGACAAAAATTAGTTATAACTTTAAAGCGAGGGAATCAAATTTTAGAAAAAGAGGTTCTTGCCCGAAAAAATCCACCTCAAGACGAAGGTCCTATTGGAATAGTTATGGTTAAAACAGCCAGAATCTCTTATCCTTGGTATAAAGCTATTTCCAAGGGAGTTGAAAATACTTTCTGGCTAACTAGAGCTACAATCGAATATGTCTTAAGAGCGATTAGGGGAGCAATAATTGGTAAACCATTAAAAGGAGTAGAATTGACAGGCCCCATTGGTATTGGAATCCTAGTCTCGCAAATGATAAATCTTGGCTGGATTTATGTTTTACAATTCACCGCCATTTTGTCCCTGAATCTTGCCATTATAAATATTTTACCTTTTCCAGCCCTTGATGGAGGGAGATTAATCTTCCTTTTTATTGAAAGGATTAGGAGAAATCCTATAAATCCGAGAATCGAGAATTTAATTAATAATATAGGCTTCGTCCTTTTATTGATTTTGATGCTTATAGTGAGTTTTCAAGACCTTAAACGGTTAATAGGATTATTATAATGAGGCTTGATAATTATTTTTGAATTTGCTAATATAATTTACAAATCTTGTGATGAAAAAAGTAAGATATTTTAAGGAAGGAGAAGTAACGGAAGCATTGCCAAATGCTAATTTTAGAGTGAAACTTTCTGATGGGAAAGAGATTTTAGCCCATCTTTCTGGTAAGATGAGATTGAATTTTATTAGAATTTTGCCAGGAGACAAAGTTAACGTAGAGATTTCTCCTTATGATAATAAAAGAGGAAGGATAGTCTATCGAAAGAGATAACTCGATAGAACTTTATAAACTTATAGATTTTTAATATGAGAATAAAGTCATCAGTTAAAAAAATTTGTAAAGATTGTAAAATTATTAAAAGAAAGAATAAGGTATACGTTATTTGTAAAAAGACCCCAAAGCATAAACAAAGGCAGGGTTAATATTTCTCCAAATGTGCTGTAATAAGTTTGGAGACTACAAATAATTCAGCCGTGGTTTCCAAAATTATCTTGGCAATTTGGAGATTTAATTATGGTTAGGATTGCTGGTGTTAACATTCCAGACAAAAAACAAATTCTGATATCCCTTACTTATATCTATGGGATAGGATTATCTTTGGCAAAAAAAATTTTAAATGAGGCAAAAATCGACTTTTCTAAACAAGCAGCAACTCTCTCTCCAGAAGAATTAGAGAAATTAAAAAATATTGTAGAGAAACGTTATAAAATAGAAGGAGAGTTGCGTCGAGATATAATGATGAATATTAAGAGATTAAAAGAAATTGGTTCATGGCGAGGGATGAGGCATACGAAAGGCTTGCCAGTTCGTGGACAGACCACCCGCCACAATTCAAGGACTATAAGAGGAAATGTACGAAGGACAGTGAGTAGCGGACGAAGAAAAGCACCTACTCCAACATAATTTTAAAATTAAGCGAGCCAAAATCAAATTAATATGGGGAAAAAACGTGTTATAAAACCAACTAAGGAAACCCTTTTAAAAGAGCGAGAGAAAATCGAAGAGCGCATCACCAAAGAAATTGGTCCAAAAGTTAGACAGAAGATTGAAAAAGGTAAAATCTATATTCAATCTACCTATAATAATACAATGATGACTCTTACAGATGAGAAGGGCCATGTTCTCTTCTGGACAAGCGCTGGAAAAATAGGCTTTAAAGGAACTAAAAAAGGTACACCATTTGCCGCCACAAAAACAGCAGAGTTTGCCGCTAATATGATTAACAAAACAGGCATTCGAGAAGTGGATATTTTAGTTAAAGGGGTGGGACAGGGAAGAGAATCAGCTTTGAGGGCCTTGGCGACGAGAGGCGTAAACATTGCTTCGATAAAAGATGTTACACCTATTCCCCACAACGGTTGCCGTCCTCCCAAACCAAGAAGAGTCTAAGTAAGAACTTCACACAAATAAATCATTTGTATATTCGTAAAAAAATTCATAATTTCTTATTATCTATGGAGAGTTCAAAATGTAAAATTTGCCGAAGAGTTGGAGAAAAACTTTTTTTAAAAGGGGACAAGTGTCTTTCCCAAAAATGTCCTTTTTTACGCAAGCCTTATCCTCCCGGTCTTCCTCCAAAACGTACAAAACGTAGACGAATAAAAATTTCTGAGTATGGAGCCCAACTAAGAGAGGCTCAAAAATTGAAAAAGATTTACGGAATAGATGAACGCCATTTTAAAAAACTTATCAAAGAGGTTTTAAAAAAGAGAGGAAAAGAAGACGTCTCAGAACTTTTATTGAAAAGAGTGGAAAAATCTTTTTCAAATATAATTTTTAAGGTAGGTTTTACCAAGTCCCGAGATAGTGCCAAACAATTAGTCTCTCATGCCCATTTTCTTTTAAATAATAGACAAGTTAATATTCCTACTCAAGAAGTAAAGGTGGGAGATGAGATTAAATTAAAAGAAAAATCGAAGACTATGAACTACTTTAAAAATATTATTTCTTTAATAAAACCAGAAAGCATCCCTTCCTGGCTTTCTTTTAACAAAGATAAAGGTATTATAAAGGTCGTACGAGAACCAAAAGCAGAGGAGATAGGAGTAAAAATAAATATTCCCTTGGTCTTAGCATTTTATTCGTAATAATATTTTTAATCCCATTGGTTCTTAGTTTTAAACTATTTTTTTAAATTTCTTATATAAACTTGAATATATCTTCATTATGATTACCTTACCCGATTCTATAAAAATTTTAGAAAAAGATGAGAAAAGAATTCTTTTTGAGGTAAAACCACTTTACCCCGGATACGGAGTTACTTTGGGAAACGCTCTTCGCAGAACACTTCTTTCTTCTATTGAAGGAGCAGCAATTACTCAAGCGAAAATTAAAGGAGCGTCTCACGAATTTAGTACTATTCCAGGAATTAAAGAAGACGTTTTGAACATACTATTAAATTTAAGACAAATAAGATTAAAACTCTTTGGAGAGGAGCCTCAGAAGATTGAATTAAAAGTAAGCGGACAAAAAGAGGTTAAAGCTGGAGATATTAAGACCTCTTCTCAAGTCGAAATTGTGAATAAATCTCAGCATATTGCTTCCCTCACTTCTTCAAGAGCAAAATTAGAAATGGAGCTTCGGGTTCGTAAGGGCTTTGGTTATGTACCGGCCGAGGAATTAAAGGAAGAAAGTTCGCCAGTCGGAGTGATATATATCGATGCTATATTTAGTCCTATTCAAAAAGTATCTTTCTGGGTAGAGAATATAAGGTTTGAAAAAAGAACAGATTATAATAAATTAAAAATGGAGATATTAACTGATGGAACTGTCGATCCTGAGTGGGCTCTAAAAGAATCCTGCAAAATTTTGACTGGACATCTTGATAAAATTAGTGAGACCTTTCTTATAGAGAAAAAACTCCCCCAGAAAGAAGAGAAAGAACTTAATTTGGAAGATTTAAAATTATCGACTAGGACTGTAAACGCCCTTAAAGAAAATGGTGTTACAACCCTAACTAGACTCTTGAAGAAAAAAGAAGAAGATCTTGGTAAGATGAAGGGTCTGGGAGAGAAAGGAATAGAAGAAATAAAAAGAAGATTGAAAAGGAAGGGTTTTGGGTTAAAGCAATAAGTTATCTTGTCAGCATCTCAATTTTTATTTATATGAGGCATCGTAAAAAGGGGAGGAAATTTCATCGGGAAAGAGATCAGCGCAAGTCCCTGCTAAAAACTTTGGGAAGTAATTTAATTTTAAAAGAGCATATTATCACTACAGAATCTCGGGCAAAAGAATTAAGGCGATTTATTGAAAAAAAATTCACTACAGCAAAGAAAGGAGATATAGCCGCAATAAGAAATTTAAGAAAATATTTCTCAGGAAGGATAGTTCAAAAATTAATTAAAGAAATCGCCCCTTTACTAAAAAAAAGAAAGGGTGGTTATACGAGACTTACCAAAATTGGTAAAAGGACGACTGACGGAGCTCGGATGGTTAAAATAGAAATAATCAGATAATTTGAAAATATATATTCGAAAATTCGTAATCTCCAAATATATTATGAAAATTGACGCCACAAATAAAACTTTAGGTAGACTCGCTAGTGAAATTGCTAAAATCATTCAGGGAAAAGATAAGCCGAACTTTCGACCAGAGAAAGCCGGCGAGAGTCTAGTAGAAGTAGAAAATATTGATAAAATAAAGGTCACTGGCAAGAAATTAAAAGAGAAGGTCTATTATCATTACTCTGGTTATCCCGGCGGACTAAAGAAAATTGTCCTTGGAGAACTTATAAAAAAAGATCCGGGAGAAGTTTTAAGAAGGGCTGTTTTGGGTATGCTTCCCAGAAATAGATTACAAAAAGAAAGGATTAAAAGATTAAAGATAAAATAATTTAATATATTAATATTTATTAATTTAAAACATGCCAAAAATTGCCTCTCAAAAAAAAGTCAAAAAGCAAGCACTTGGTCGCAAAAGAAGAGTAAAAAGAGAAAAAGAGAAGACAGAAGAAAAACCTTCCAGGAGAGAACGGAAGACAAGGATTGAAAAATACATTGAAGCAGTTGGAAGGAGAAAAACAGCCAGCGCCCGCGTTAGGATTTTCCAGCAGTCAAAAGACAAAACCTTCTTTGTTAATAAAAAAGAAGTAAATTACTATTTTCCTAATTTCGAACTCCAAAAAATTATTTTTTCACCTTTAAATAAAACAAATTTGGAAAATAAGTTCAAAATTGAAGTCAGTGTTAAAGGGGGAGGGAGAAGAGGTCAAGCCGAAGCAGTAAGACTAGGAATTGCTCGAGCCCTAGTTCAGATAGATGAAAAATTAAGAGGAAATTTGAAGTCATTAGGCTATTTGACTCGCGATCCTCGTGAAAAGGAAAGGAAAAAATTTGGTCTCAAAGGAGCTAGACGCGCCCCTCAGTGGCACAAGAGATAATCTTCTATATCTCCCGTTTTAAAGAGACCGCAATACTATATAATGCGGTTTTTTGTTATAATTTTAATAATATGTATGATCCGACAAAACCCTATAAGAAAGAAATTCTAAAACTAATTCGAGAAACGTGGGACACTCCTTTTCTGTCCGTTAAAAAAGATATTTATCCGATTATTAAAAAGAGATTTTCCTATCGAGAGATTGATCATACTGATGGTATTGGAACAAAAGGAGTTTATCACTGGAAAAAGAAAACCTTCAAAAATGCGGTCTTGGAT
>Ga0172366_10003992_pt1 | contig 11633 bp, 8 predicted proteins | sample LakKivSesite69cm_FD_114533 | JGI IMG/M metagenome (GOLD analysis project Ga0172366, IMG submission 114533) | Sediment microbial communities from Lake Kivu, Rwanda - Sediment site 69cm | ecosystem: Environmental > Aquatic > Freshwater > Lake > Sediment | place: Rwanda: Western Province, Lake Kivu...
CCCATGTTGAGCGCGGCCCGGCCGCCACCGGTGGCGTGGGCACCCAGGCCGGCACATTGGCCGTCGCCCGCGCCGGCCACGACCGGGAGACCGTCTGGCAGGCCGGTGACAGCGGCGGCCACCTTGTTAACGTGGCCGATGACCGTTCCCGGTGACACTAGCTCGGGAAGCTGCTCAGTCCGCAGGCCAGGGGGGTGCGGAAGACACTCGATCAAAGCAGTTGCCCAGGTGTGTGCCTGCACGTCAAGCAGGCCCATCGGGTCGGCGCTGGCCAGGCTGGTACGGAAACCGCCGGTGAGCCGGTGGACGAGGAAGGCGTGCGCGTCCAGGAATTTGAAAGTCCGGGCCACAATCTCTGGCTCGTGTTGCATCAGCCAGACGATTTTGGGCAGCGAGGGGTTGGTGGTGAGTGGCTTGCCGGTGACCTGGTGAAAGCGATCCCGGCCAATGGCCTGCGCCAGGAAGGCCACCTGGGCGTGGCTGCGCTCGTCGAGCCAGAGGATCGCGTGGCGGAGCGGGCGGCCCTGGCGATCTACCGGCACGAAGCTCTCGCGTTGGTGGGTGATGCAAAGCGCTTCTACGTGGGCTGTATTGACCTGGTCGAGCAATTCCCTGAGCGCAGCGCAGGCACCGCTCCACCATTGCTCGGCATCTTGTTCGTACCAGTTGGGCCTGGGCTGCAGGAGCGGGAAAGAGGCTCGCCCCTCGGCCACTGCCCGCCCGTAGCGGTCCCAGGCAATCGCCTTGCACCCCGTCGTGCTGCTATCCACACCGATCACGAGCGCGCGCGTCATACTTCCCCTTCCCTCCCTTCCCTCCCTGCTACTCAAAGACAAACAGCGCCACGCTCTCAATATGATACGTCTGCGGGAACATGTCCACTGGCTGTACCTCGGCCAGCCGGTAGCCAGCGGCTGTCAGTCGCCCGGTGTCGCGGGCTAGCGTGGCCGGGTCGCAGGAGACGTAGACGAGGTGGGCAGGGTGGCGGGCGATGAGCGCGTCGAGCGCGAAACGGTCCACGCCAGCGCGGGGCGGGTCCACGACGGCGGCGTCGAGGGGGACGTCCAGGTCGGGGAGCACCGCCGCGACTGGGCCTTCGATGACCTCGACGTTGTCCACATCGGCGGTGTTCTCCAGCAGGTCGGTGACGGCGGCGGGGGCCAGCTCAACGCTGACGACCAGCCCGGCGCGCCCGGCCAGAGGGACGGTGAAAAGCCCCACGCCAGCGTAGGCGTCCAATATGGTCTCGTCCCCCTGCAAATCCAGGTACTCCAGCACCAGGCGCACCAGTTGGGCGGCCTGGGGGGTGTTGACCTGGAAGAAGGAGGGGGCGGAGATGCGGTAGACGTGGCCGGCGACGACCTCCGTGATGTGGTTGTGGCCGATGAGGTTGGCGTGTGTGCCATCGGAGAGGAGCAGGACGCAGGAGACGGGCACGTCAATCTCGAGCGACGGCGGCATGTCGTCGGCCATCTCGAAGATGAGCATGCGCTCGCCGGTAGCGGCGCCTGCACGGAGCGAGAGGCGGACGAGGTCCTCCAGGTCGAGGTCGAGCGTGGCGTACAGGTCGGACAGGAGCGGATGCAGGATCAGGCACTCGTCTACGGCGACGACCGCCTGACCCTCTGCTCCTGACTCCTGTTCCTCATCCTCTGCTCGTAGCCCTCGTCCCCGGGGGCGTCCCACGGAGGCTCCCTGAAAGCCCAAGCCTGCCCCTGGCGCAGGATGAAACTGGGCGTGGTTGCGATAGGCCCAGCCTGAACTATCGGGGAGAGTAGGGCGGACGGGAGGGCCGGCGATGGAGCCGATGCGCGTGAGTTGGTCGGCCACGATTTCAGCCTTGAAGCGCAGTTGCGCCGCGTAATCCGCGTGCTGCCACTGGCAGCCGCCGCAGCCGAGCGGGCCGAAGTAGGGGCAGGGGGGCACGACGCGGCCGGGCGAGGGCTCGATCACTTCGACCAGGCGGGCGAAGGCGTAGCCACGCCTGTCGTCGGCAATCTCGACACGCACTGTCTCGCCAGGCAGTGCGTAGGGGACGAAGATGACGCGCCCCTCGTGCCGGCCGAGCGCCGCGCCGCCGTGGGCGATGGAAGTCAGTTGAACGATAATGGTCTCCATGTCAGGCCTGGCGGAACTGGACAAGTCTTTATTCGGGCTTCAGGTTGGCCCTGGCCTTCAGCTCCTCGATCATCGCCGTCCAGTATTTGCCCAGAAATGGGGGATTCTTCATGCTGTCCAGCGCGTAGGAGCGGTCGGCGCGTGACAGATCCAGGACGGCGGTGATCATTTCTTCCTGATAGTAGCCCGCTTTGGCCAGCGGGAGGCCATTGGGCTGGCGAATGAAGGACCCGCCGCTGGACGTCTGCTTGCCGTCGGGCGATTGGCCGACTGTGTTGGCCACGCAATGGAAAATCCGGGTGTTCGGCCCGACTGGCTGCTGGGCGCGGCCGGCGATGCGTTTCCAGGCCACGGCCTCGACCTCGTCTGAACTGCACGACGGGTGGAACAGGATCTGGGCGCCGGCCATGGCGGGCAGGCGGTACAACTCCGGGTGCCGGCCGTCGCGGCAGATGACCAGGGTACACAAGAGGCCGTCTATCTCAAACAGCGACAGTTTGTCGCCGCCGCGACAATATTGCTTCTCGTCGCGCCCGGCCATGTGGACTTTGGCGTACTCGTAGGTGATGTTACCGGCCGGGTCAATCACGTGGGCCAGGTTGAGAAAGCGGTCGGGCGTCTTCTGGACGGTGCCGACGATGGTCCAGATATGGTGCTCTGCTGCGGCCTGGCACGTGCGGTCGAGCGCTTCTCGGACGGTCTGTGGGTCGAGTTCAACGACGTAGGGGAAGTAGTAGCCGGTCAGGTTGGCCTCGGGGAACAGGACGACGCGGCTGCCGTCTTGGGCGGCGGCGTGGACGTAGTGGAGCGTCCGGCCGAGGTTGAAGGCGATGGGTTTGGCCCAGTGCATCTGGACACAGGAGGCTTGAAGGGTGGCAGGATCCTTTGTAGGCATCGCAGGTTCCATGGGTGCGATGATAGCACATGTCGTGCAAAACACCAACTCCCAACTTCATTCAGTACAGTAAATCAGAAAGTACCGGTTTGCGACTTTGTCGCCTCCATAGGATGGTGTGATTGGTTGATTGTCGATTTGCGGTTGGCTGATTTGCTGACTTGCCGATTGGCTACATCTGGCTTGCTTCTTTCAGGTATGGTATAATAAAGTCAGGATTACGTCTCGAGGTGTGAGATGAACTATCGAGTATCTGTCATCGTCGAGCCGCTAGAAGAGGGCGGTTACTACGCCGAGTGCCCGACTCTGCCGGGTTGTCACGTCGAAGGAGCCACCTATCTGGAGGCCCTGGAAAACCTGGAGGATGCTATTCGGTTGCACATTGAGGGCCGATTGGAATTTGGCGATCCGTTGCCACCCGAGTTGACCCCTATTCGCCAGTTCGAGCGGTTCTCTCTGCAATTGCCGGTCACGATTGGCGCATGAGCCCCGGTGTTCCCGCTTCCGTTTGGTTCAATGCGCCGGGCGCGCGGCATCCCGCCGCGCGCCCGGCTCTGCGTCTAGCGATTGCGCACCACCAGCGGCAGGTAGACCTGTCGTACCGTTTCCCAGGCGCTGCCGTCCGAGCCGTAGATGGATGAGGTATTGGCGGCCCGGTCTTGGAACTGGGCGTAAACCACGTCGCCGGTCAACACCCATTCCAGTGTGTTGGTGTACGGCTGCCACGCGGCGATGCCGATTCCATCCAGGCCGCCGGCAACTCGCATCCTATCCACGCCGCTGTTATCGTCCCAGGCTTCCAGCCACAGCGTTACGGTGCTCGTCTCGCTACCCAGGATGCTCACCTGCCCCTCCGGTGGGATTGGGTCGTAGATGATGTCGTCGGAGTAAGGGCCGTAGACGCTGCTCTGCGCGTCGTGGAACCAGGCGTAGACGGTGCGCGGCGTAACGTAGCTCTCGTGGGTCGAGAGCACCCAGGTGGTGGTGACCTGATAGGCCCGCCAGTCCTCGTCGGCATAACCGCTATCGTTGCTCAACCGCACGTGAGTGACGTTGGGTGCCCACACGCGCACGGTGACGAGCGGGTCGTTGGTGTAGGGGGCGCCGTCCTGGATGCTGATACCAAAGCTACCGGGCTGTGGCGTGGGGGGTGGAGGAGGTGGTGGAGGGATGGTCGGGGTCAGGGTGGGCGGCACTGGCGGCAGTGTGGTGGTGGGCGGTACGGTGCCGGTGATCTGCGCCCAGAAACCGCTGGAGAGCACGTAGTTGGCGCTGGTGAAGGCGGTGGCGCCGGAGGCGGCGGGCTGGCCGGCTGTGTCGCTGAGGCGGTAACTGGCACTGCCGTGCAGGCTGCCGCCGGAAGCGACCACCCATTGCGTCACGGCAAAGTTGCTCGTGATAGTGTAACTGATGGGCAGGCAGCCGGTGATGTCGGCCAGGAAGCCGGCGCGCCCGGTGAAGCCGGCGCTGGCGTTGGCTGTGGCTCCCGTGGCCCAGGGCTGGCCGATGGCGGAGGTCAGGCGGTAGCCGGTCGAGATGAGTTCCACCGAGCCGCCCGCGTCCACCACGTCGGCGCAGATGCGATAGTTGGTGGAGTGTGGCGCAGGTGGGTAGAGGTCGAGCGTGATGGCGTCGCTGGCGACGACGGACTCGTTCCCGGCGCGGTCGCGCGCCTGGACGTAGACGGTGAGCGATTGGCGGTCGAGCGCAGGGAGTGTCCAGGCGATAGTGGCGGCGTAGGGTTGCCAGGGGGACCAGTCCAGGTTGTTGTTGGAAATGCGCACCTCGGTGAGGCCGCTGCCGGTATCATTGGCGGAGAGGTTGAGCAAGACGTTGGTCTGGTTGGTCGTGGCTGCGCCGCCGTTGATTTGGAGCGTGACGGTGGGTACACTGGCATCGTAACGCAAGACAAACAGCGATGATGGCAGTGACTCTTGGTTCAACATGTCGCGTGTGGCCATGCGCAGGTAGTACACAGCGATCGGACCTACGACAGGAGGTGGGTCAAAACCACTTGCTGAGGTGTAGATATCCAGTGCGCCGCTGGAACTTGGTCCCCAGTAGTAATGGTAATCCTTGATGCCAATGCCGTTGCCGTCGCTAGCCCCGCTCCAGGTAAAGTTGAGGTCATTGCAAGTGTTCTGCCAGGTGTTGTTCTGTGCACTGCATCCCGGCGAGACTGACGTGGGGTTTGAGGGAGGCAGCGTATCATAACCGAACCAACCTAGTTGTGCGGTGGCTTCGTTATGATTGGGCGAGTTGTCCCAGGCACGCACGCGAACGGTATGCTGTCCCTGCCCCAGACCGGCAAAATCAAGCCATCCGCTCGTCGCGCTGGGGAATTGTGGGGGCGGGCCACTTGGATGGTTGTCCCACGCCTGGCTGAAGCCCCACACGCCTGATGCGTCTGACACGCTCCAGTCAATGCGCTGGTTGGTGTTATACCACTGGTTGAGCGGTGGGTAGGAAGTGAAGTTGATGGTCGGTGGAGTAGTATCCGACTGAGGACAAGAAGCGGTCACGTAATTCGGCAACGCCCCCAGGTATTCGGAAGATTCCGGATTGGCAGGTGTTGCCGTCCCTGGGTTTGGGCATCCCGTCCCATCCAGTTCACGCCATAAATCTGCTGCTGCGCATGTGCCCCAGCTTGTGTATGCATCACGAAAAGGGGTAGTTTTCTCATTCAGGCTGAAGTGCAAATGGACACCTGTACAAGGAGGACGTGGATAGTCGCCTTGATAGCCGATGAGCTGCCCCTGTGTTACTTGATCCCCCACATTAACTACCACATAGCTGGTAGAACCATGCCCCATGTGATGGTAATGGGATAGGACATACTTTCCATTTACCAAGCCATGGTTGATTGCAACAGCAACATCCAGGGAATGGCCGATGTTCATAGTGCCTCTGTACACAACGCGTCCAGCATACGCAGCGTATACGGGAGTCACCCCAGGATTTGTTCCCGACGCAATGTCAATACCGAAATGGTTACTGTGATAACGTTGTGTAACCCAACCTGTTGTTGGAATGCAAAATGCTCCGGTGGGGCTACTGAGTTGTAAGGGGTCCGTATTGCTTGCCATTGCATCTACTATTCTCGGTGGCTCTCTCCCTTGCGCCCCCACACTCCCCTGCCCCAGCGGCAGCAGCACTGCCAGCAGTACCGCCAATATCATTGCACAAATCGCTGTGCGTTTCATTGAACACCTCCTGTTAATGGGCAACTGTCAACGGATTTCCGGAACGGATTGAACGGAAGTCGCCAAGTGCGGCGTCGCATCCGCTCAATCCGTTCCTTGAATCCGCTGACAGCCCTCCGCCCTACCGGCGCCAGCGCCAGCAGCAGAGCCAATGCCGCGATTGTGCGAGTGCATCTGCTTTTCATCGAACACCTCCTCCAGGCGTGAGGTTCTTGGTACGGTGGACTTACCGAGCGTACTATGGTGCCCATCCCAGGACAATGTACCCATAGGCAACTCGGCCCGCCGTACAGGTAGATCCGTTTGCGTAGAAGTTTCCGAACCGTGGGCGAATGGTGTGATCTCCAGAATTCATTGTCAAGATCGCCCCTGTTCCTGCAGTCTGCCAGGTAGTGTTTATAGTTTCGAGGTAGATACTTGCGTCGCCGAACTGGTCCACATGGTCTATAGCAACCGTCAGCATGCAATGCCCAGTTGGGTTTTGCAGAGCACCTCGGAGGTACACGTACACAAGCGCCCGATAGGGTAAGTTGAAGGTGAGACTCGTTGAGCCAAAGTTCACGAATGACGACGATGTCGTACCACGATCGACGAAATCTCGCGCTTCGCTCGCAAAAGCCATATAGTCTGCGGGACTCAGGGAACCATCCTGAACCATCGCGGAAGTAATCGCTCCATCGGGCACAGTAAGCGCCATCCCGGCGATGGGGACGGAGCGGATCAGTTCGCGCGGGCTGAGCATCTCGCCGCCCACGGTGACCTGCAGGTAACGGTCGCCGTTCCACACGCTGGTGGGGATGCCGCCGGTCGTCTGGCTGCCCAGACCGACGCTGAACAGCCCCTGGCTGACGGGGACGGCGGCGTGGCTCTCCGGCCCCCACACCAGGCTGCCGCCGGTGGCGGCGTCCCACAGCGAGAAGGCCATGCCGTAGGCGCCGTCCAGCGGATTGCCGCTGTGGTCGGCCAGGCGGCCCTGGTAGTTGACGGTGGTGGCGCTGGGGCCGGGGGCGCTGGCCGGGCTGAGAAGCGGCCGCGCCCACACCTGCTGGGTCAGGATGAGCGCTGCCACCAGCAGCAGCGTGCCACCGTTAGGGATGAACCAGCGCAGCAAGCCACGCAGGCGGCTGGCCTGCCGCGGGCGCGCGTCCTGCTCTGGCGCGCTCGCGCGCCGCTCGGCGCGTCAGTTGTACTTTTTGCACCCAAGTGCTATAATCTGAACAGAATCACCTATTTGCAGGAGATGGACCGATGTTGGCTGCTATGCTCACTCAAACCACACATCTGCTGACCGAACCGTTCGTGCGTACCGGGATCTACGCCAGCCCCGAGCAGGCGCTCAAACACATCGTCCTAGATTATCTCGACCGCCAGATCGCCTGGGCCGAGAAAAAGATTCGACGTTACGAGCGGAAATATCAGCGCACGTTTGCCGAGTGGACCAGGGCACTCTCAGGACAGGCTACCGTCACCGACGAAGACGTCTGGATGGAGTGGGAGGCCACCCTCGATATGTTGGACGGTTGGCGACAGATCAGAGCCGAAATCGCGCAGAGCGATGTATGATGCACTGTTACGGCTCCTGCAAGCGTCCCCTACTACGCGCGATCCTCAGATCACCGACCTGAAAGTCTACGGGCAGAACGCTTTCCGGGTCAAAATCCGAGCCACGGTTGCTCCAACGCTGAGTTTTCAGGTCTGGCTCAACCACAACCCGCGCCATACCCGTTACGCTTACCAGTTGTTTGGCCGCGGCGGCGCACTGCTCCGCTGGGACAATGCTCACACCATCCGCACCTCCAACTCAACTTTCCCCATCACTTCCACGACGACCAGGGGCGAGTGGCCCCCTCGGCCTTGCAGGGCGACCCGCTGCGCGACCTGCCGGTCGTGCTGGCCGAAGTTGAACGCTGCCTCCCGGCGCTGGCAGGGCGGTGACCTAAAAGGCCTCACCCTTGACTCGTTCTCCGTCCATCCGATTTCTCTCACCGCCATCGAAAGCCCCTACGCCGCATGTACCACTGCGTGATGTCCCGCCCCCTTTCATGTGCTCACCCTCCCCCGCGTTTTTTTGAGGAGATGTAGCGACTGACGAAGGGTTGAGCGTCCACATCCCCGACTCACTACCGCCACCTTTGATGTTATTGCTCTCCTAAGATCAGGTAGTTGATACAGGTTCTCAGGGAGCCAATACCGTGCACTGTCAACGTGCCCGGGTATTGCGCATTGCCTACCGCAGATATTGAATGTGACCCGCCACCGAGGTTGAGGATCCGCTGGCCCTTGACGCCAAACCACATATTATCGTCAGTCCAGTGCCAGGATGCTGTTTTCTCCTCACCATCCACAGATACCTGAACAGAAGCCTCCCCAATAGATGCCCCGTCGTCAAACACGGCCAATCCGTCCATCCAGATGAGTACCTGGCTGGGTTTCGCCAGAGAGAGAGTCAGACTTAATCCTGGCACATCTACGTTCTGATAGTTGCCGGGTAGGTTCATCCGAGCGTGGGTGGACAAACAGACCATTCCGTGATCGAGATCGAGGTTGCTAGACTTTACTGCTCCGTCGGGCACGGTGAGGGCCATGCCGGCGATGGGGACGGAACGGATCAGTTCGCGCGGGCTGAGGGTCTCGCCGCCCACGGCGATCTCCAGGTAGCGGTCGCCATTCCACACGCTGGTGGGGATGCCGCCGCTCGTCTGGCCGCCCAGTCCGACGCTGAACAGTCCCTGGCTGACCGGGACGGCGGCGTGGCTCTCCGGCCCCCACACCAGGTTGCCCCCCGTGGCGGCGTCCCACAGGGCGAAGGTCATGCCGTACGTACCGTCAAGCGGGTTGCCGCTGTGATCGGCCAGGCGGCCCTGGTAGTTGACGGTGGTGGCGCTGGGGCCGGGGGCGCTGGCCGGGCTGAGGAGCGGCCGCGCCCACACCTGCTGGGTCAGGATCAGGACGGCGACGAGCAGCAGTGTGCCGACGTTCGGCACCATCTGCCGCACCAGCCAGCGCATCCAGCCAGGACACCTGGTGGCTGCCGGCTGCGGGATCGCTGCTCGCCGCTGGCTGAAATGGCGGTCGAGCAAGACCCCTAATTGGGTGAAGAGCCCTTGTTGTTCGTTCATGGCAAAGCCTCCTGTAGAATGCTGTCACCGCAAAATCAGCGGCAAGAATACCTGGCGCAGGCGGTATGAATCGCCTGGCCGCATGTATCGTCCATCCTGAGGGTAGGCGGTCACGTTGCCCGCGCCGTCCACCACCTGCACGAAAAACTCGGCCGTGGCGTCACCCGGGCCTGCCCTGAGCCAGGTCGAAGGGAAGTCGCCGCTCCACACGCCGCCCGCGGAGACCAGGTCGGCGCTCGACCAGTTGTCGTCGCCGCCGGTGTAGGCCACCACCACGGCGTGGATGCCCGCAGCGTCTTCCACTGCGACGGTCACGACGACGGCGCTGCCCTGGAGTTCACTCTCGATGCTCCGCAAGCGCGGCGGTTCCCGGTCGTCGGAAGCGCTGGAGTAAACGTCCACGTCCATCGCGCCGTAGAGCCGCTGCGTCTCGGAGAGGCCGTGGAACTGTCCCAGCCCGATCGCCAGTGCGCTCTGTCCGCCGGCCCGGTTGAGCCGCAGCAGTGTGCCCGGATACCAGGCCGGGGCGTCGAAGGCTGGCTCGCTCCCGCCGCTTCCGACCTCCCAGATCGCCTCGTCCACCAGCGGGTCGAAGCCGGGGAGCGCCTGGCCCAGCGCGCCGCGCAGCACCGCCCCGTGCGGCCCTCTCACTGTTGCCGAGAGCGGGTCGCTGTAGCGCGGCTGGATCGGGGTAGAATTTCCCCGCTCCACCTGCCCGCCGCAACTGTAGAAGGCGCCCTGTGGCGTCGTCTCGGCGATCAGCGCCGGGAAGTCATAGTGCACGTGCTCCACCGTCACCGCGCCCTCCTGTTCCAGCGTCGAGGCGCGGGATACCCTGGCGGCAGCCAGCGCCATCCCGGCCTGGGGCGACGTCACCCGCGTCATCGGGAGGCCGTAGAAGGTGGCTTCGATGAGGACCTTCTCGTCGTAATAGTCAAACTCCAGTTCTTCCAGGTAGTACTGCTGCTTGGCAGCCACCAGCGCCTCTCCCGCCGTCGTCTGGCTGCCTGCCAGCAGGTGGCGGGTGTAGTTGAGCATCAACTGTTCGGAGAGGCCGACGTCGAAGGTGTAGCCCCAACCGTAGCCGGTGTTGCCGACGACGAGCGCTTGCCGGTTCACCAGCGCCTGTACCGTGTCCAAGCTGATGGCCGTCTCCGGCGGAACGTTGAGCGCCCCGTGGCAGCCCGGCGTCCAGAACAGCGTGCCGCTGTGGTCGCCGGTGCTCCCCTGTACTTGCGCGCTGCTCACGGTGCCCGAGGGGGTGCTAATCGTATAGTGGTTGGCATGCCCGCTGAAGGAGACCAGGTCGTGCCGCCGGTTGAGCACATAGTTGATGAACTGGGTGGCGGTCCAACCGTTGCCGATGAGGCTACAATCGGGGAACAGGCCGTCGGCGACGAGCGCGCTGCACGTCTCCTGCGCGCTGTCCGCCAGGAAGTCGTAACCGGTGACGATGGCCTCTCTCGCTGCGATTTCGCCATGGGCCAGGAACCAGTCAACCTGGGCGACGATCTCGGCCGGCGTCTCGACCAGCCGCCCCACGGCCATGTCCGGAATGTAGAGGGGGTGGCCGTCCCAGCCTGGGCTCTGTGGAACAGTCGGTACGCGATCGCCGTAAAAGTCGTCGGTGAGCGTGCGGTCGGCGGCCAGCGCAGCCCCGGTCGTCGTCGTGGCCGGCACTTCCTGGTAGTGGTGCTCGGGGTGGCTGGTCTGGTCGCGCACGCGGCGGAAGGGCACCACGCGGTCGTCGCCGGCGATGACGACGTAGGCCACGTCGGGGCTGGCCCCCAGGCGGGCGACGATCAGGCCGTGGATGGCGTCGGCGACGGCGTTGGCGTGGGTGAAACTGGCCGGGTTGGCCTGCCAGGCGGCGTAGGCGGCGGCGGCGGCGGGGTTCTGCTCGACCTGGAGCACCAGCCCGTTCGTCGCCGTCGCCAGTTGGTGCAGTTTCTGCATCGCCTGGTCGGCGAGGGCGACGCCGTACAGCGTCGCCAGCCGCTCGCGATTGGTGACGATGAGCACGTCCACGTCGAAGGGCTCGTTGGTCACCTCGAGCGTGCGCCACACTTCGGGCGACCAGTCCCCTTCGTCGTCCTGCACCTGGAAGTAGACGGTGTGCGCGCCGGCCGAAAGTTGTGCAGCGGTGCGCGTGAACTCGGCCTGGGTGCTCAAGGTCCCGTCGAGGCTCGAGCGCCAGCGGTAGGCGGTGATGGCGCCGCCGTTCTCGTCGGCTTCCTGGCCCGAACCGCGGAAGGTCACAGTGTCGCGTCCCCGCAACGCGGGGCTGGGGCTGATGGC
>Ga0172366_10003994_pt1 | contig 11627 bp, 9 predicted proteins | sample LakKivSesite69cm_FD_114533 | JGI IMG/M metagenome (GOLD analysis project Ga0172366, IMG submission 114533) | Sediment microbial communities from Lake Kivu, Rwanda - Sediment site 69cm | ecosystem: Environmental > Aquatic > Freshwater > Lake > Sediment | place: Rwanda: Western Province, Lake Kivu...
CAGAAACCATCGTTTCTATTCTCAAATCGTTTCTCTTATTTCTTTCTCAAAGAAGGGGGGTCGAAAGAAATCTATTAGTTAAAAGGTTTATTAAAGATATTGTTTATTCTCCAGAAACCATCAAAATAACCCTATTTTATTCGGAAAATCTGAAAGATTTTCAAATTTCTCAAACTAAAGAAAGCCCTGCCTTGTTTTCGCAAGGCAGGGCGAATTTTCTTGGGGTAGATAAGGAAATTTCGTTCCCCCCTCAACAAAGAGAGTTCGTGTCTAACTATTCAGGAGCGGGTGAAGGGAGTTGAACCCTCTTCTCTACCTTGGCAAGGTAGTATAATAACCGTTATACGACACCCGCATTCTGTGCCGCGGGCCGGACGTGCGCCGGCGCCCTCATCTTTTTCAGAGATGCGCTCTACTATCTGAGCTACCGCGGCTTGTGGACCCAGCGAGACTTGAACTCGCGACCTTTCGCATGCCATGCGAACGCGCTACCAACTGCGCCATGGGCCCATGCCCCTGAGAGGAATTGAACCTCTATTTCCACGTTAGGAGTGTAGTGCTCTATCCATTGAGCTACAGGGGCTCGGGTTTTATTTTAACAACTTTTCCACTTGTTGACAATATATATTATGTTAAGATGAATTATTATGGAAAAATCTCCAATTGTTGAGGTTGCAAAAAAGGTTTGTCCGGCCGTCATTACCATTGTTATTTCAAAAGACCTGCCAAAAATCGAGGGCTTTTATTTTTTCCCATTTGGCGAGCACCAATTTATTTTACCAGAAATAAAAAGGGGGGAGAAAGAAAAAACGAAAATTGGCGGAGGTTCAGGATTTATCGTCTCTCCCGATGGTTATGTTTTAACTTGTAACCATGTGGTTGGAGATCCCGAAGCTAGTTACATAGTAATTTTGGACCCCAAACACAAATACCAGGCAAAAATTTTAGAAAAAGACCCATTAATTGATGTTGCTATTTTAAAAATTGCTGAAAAAAATCTCCCCTGTTTGGAACTTGATGACTCAGCAAAAATTGAACTGGGAGAGCAAGTTTTAGCTATTGGAAATCCTCTGGGCGAGTTTGAGGATACTTTATCGGCCGGAATTGTTTCCGGACTTTCCAGAAAAATCACTGCCTACGGGGGAATGCCCCTGAAGGCCACTAGTTTAAGAGGATTAATCCAAACCGATGCGGCAATCAATCCGGGAAATTCTGGAGGACCTTTAGTCAATATGGAAGGAAAAGCAATTGGAATTAATACGGCCATGGTCATGGGTGCCCAAAACATTGGTTTTGCCATTCCCATAAACTATGCCAAAAATTTTTTAGAGGAGGTGAAGAGATACGGAAAAATCAAAAGGCCATTTTTGGGAGTAAGATATTTTATTCTGAATAAAGAAATAGCCCAGGTGAATAAACTGCCGGTTGATTACGGAGCCTTAATTGTCAGGGAAAACTTAGGGGAAAGTGCGATTATCAAAGGATCAGCAGCTGATAAATCTGGTTTAAAAGAATACGACATAATTTTGGAAATGGCTGGAGAAAAAATCAGTGAAGAAAATCCCTTAACCGATGTTTTACAAAAACATAAAATTGGCGAGGAAATTTCCTTAAAAATTTTAAGAGAAGGGAAAGAGATAAATTTAAAATTAAAACTGGAAGAGAAAAAATAGCATCCGAAAAGCGCACTACGAATGCGCCCATCCGAATAAAAATTAAAACAGCTTTCGGAAGCTGTTTTTGGTTAGATGGGGTGGCTAGTCGGATTTGAACCGGCGACGGCTCCTCCACAGAGAGCAGTGTTACCACTACACCATAGCCACCATGTGCCCCTGATAGGAATCGAACCTATATCACCTCCTTAGAAGGGAGGTACTCTCTCCATTGAGCTACAGGGGCGAGGTAAAATTAATTATATCTAAAAAATAAATCAGAATCAAGTATTTTATTTAAATGGATTTGGATATTTTTTAAAGTCTGCTTCTTGAAATCTTTTCCCTTTTTCTTGCCAAAATTTTAAAACTTCCTGAAAGGTTTTCTCATCAAATTGGAGAGGTTTTTCGGTTGTTTTTAATTCAGTTTTTCTGGCTAAAATATTGTATTTGTAGAAAATAAAAAAACCTAAAATCAAAGAAATAAAAAATAATCCTAAAAAGGTTAAAAAGGCCCTCTCCCCTAAAATTCTTGGTAATTTTTTAATTTTTTTTAACTCAATTTTTGGAATCATTTTGTAAAAACTTTTAATGAAAAGAGGGTCTTAACATCTCCCGGGGAAAGTTTTTCAAATTCTTTCGTCTTCAATTCTAATTCACTTAATCTAACAATATTTAAATTCTGAATTTCAATTAGGTACTGACTGGATTCTAATTTTTCAAGAAATTTTAAAAAATTGGGGAAGGAACCAGCCGCAGTTATTTGAAAACCAATGGATGGCCAGGGGTCTTTTTGAGTTTCAATTAAAGAGAGGGGGGAAATTTTAACAATTAAACCACAATCTTGGGAATCCTTTTCCAAGAAACTAATAAAATCGATTGGTAAATCGGCGTTGATAAAAATCTTATCAATTTTTTCTAAATCTTTTTTTAGGCTTTGGTATTTCTTTCTAAATTCTTCCAAATTTTTAATTTTAGTTTCCAAAAAGATGAGATTCCCTTTCAAAGAAATTAAGTCATTGGCTATTTTTTTGATTTCCAAAAAGGAAGGGTAAATCAAAAAAAATATTGATAAAAGAGAAAGGACTAAAAGAATTATTATCGAGATGTTAATCTTTTTTTGAAAACTCATTTTAGCTCAAAGGTTAAAGTAAAATTAATATCGGTTGGTTTTAGCCAGTTTTCGGGTGGAAAATAAATTTCGGAAAAACCTGGTTCCTCTTCAAGATTTTTTTTGAGTAAAAGCAAGGTTTCTCGGTTTGGTGAAAATCCGGAAAGGAAAATTTCACCTTTCCCTTGTTTAAGATTGAAATTAAAATTTGTTAAATAAATTCCGGCAGGAAGAGTTTGAGAAGTCTTCTCTAAAATTTCGGTTAAATTTAATTGATTTTGATAAAAGGAATTTAGTTTTTTAAGATTTAAATTTAATTTCTCAATTTTCTCTTCCGGTTCTTTGCTCTCGGCTATTTCCAGCTCCTTTTCTCTTTCTCCAAAATAAATTCTTTGAACTTCCAGTTCAGCTGCAATTGAGATTTTTATCAAAAATAAAATCAGGGAAAAAGAAAGCAAAAAGGAAATAATGAGAATACCAAGAATTAAAATCAGTTTTAACTTTTCTTCCTCCCCCAACTCCTCTTTTTGTTTTGATGGTAATAAATTAATCATTTTTCTCTAATGCCCCTTAAAGCTAATCCAATGGCGGTGGTGTATTTTAAGGATTCTTCAGAAGATAATTCTGGGGCCTCTCTTTTCTCTCCTAAAACATTTATCCAGGGATTTCCGATTTCTGCTGGCAGTTTTAATTCTAAAGTAAGTAATTCCGGAAGCCCTTTTAAATTTGCCCCTCCGCCACAAAGTAAAATCTTTGAAACTCCTTTACCATCGGGTGGTAGATGCTCATGGCTGGCATGGGTTTGATAATAATCCAAATGCTTCCTAATTTGTTGAACCAAATCAACCAAGGCGGGAATAAGAGCTTCAAAAATCTTTCCCCTTTCTCTTTTTAGTTCTGCTTTTTTGTTCCCAATTTCTATTTTAACTTTTTCCCCTAAACCATATTTTATTTTTAATCTTTCAGCCTCGGCTAAAGAAACTCCCAGATTTTTTGAAATAATTTCGGTAAAATTGCCTGAAGAAACCGGGATTGAAGAGGTAAATCTTAAAGAATGGCCAGAAAAAATGATGAAACTTGTCCTGGTTGCTCCAAGATCAATCAATAAAATTGGTAAATCAGTGACTTCATCTTCAATCAAGGCTCTGGCTATTGCCTGGGATTCAATTTCAAAAGCAATTGGTTCTAAACCAGCTAATTTAAAAGAATTCAAATAGGGATCAACTGTCTTTTGGGGCAGGCAGGCAATTAAAACATCAAAATGATCTAAATGGTCAAAAACCGGTGGAACAATCTGGGAATCTAAATAAACCTCTTCAATCGGCAGGGGGATATAATTTTCAGCTTCATAAATCACTGCTGATTTCAAATCCTCCTCTATCATTTTAGGCATCTGGATGACCTGCAAAAATGCCTTTTCTTCCGGAAGAGAGGCAACAACATATTTTGTTTTTAATTTCTCACCTTTAACTTTCTTTATCCCTTCTTTGATAAACCAGGCCAATTTTTCTTCCTCTTTAATTTCCCCACCCGCAATTACTCCCGGTTTTATTTTCTCTTCGCCAAATGAAGCTAAACTTAAAGATTTTCCTCTCTTTTTGAGTTTAATAATTTTAAAAGACAAATCCGAAATATCAATCCCAAATGCCTCAGGTTTTAAAGATAATATTTCCATAAATTTATATTATCTTTTATTTTATCTCTTGCCAATTTAAAATTCTAAATTCTGGCTCAATGAATGGGGTAAATGGTGGGGGATTGTAAATTAAGTTTGGGTCAATGTATGTTTCCCTTTTTTTATATCCTGAAACAATTTGGCCAGATGGCGAAATCACCCATTGGGTTCCAACCCTTCCATTTGAAACAATTGAGCCATAAATATCAAGTTCTTCTTTAATATTATTTTTATAGTGATTTCTTGAAAACCTTCCCTTTTGGGCAACAAAAATCCCCCTCAATGTCATATAGTTTGGGGAATCTGGCCCTATTAAAACGTTCCTTTCTGAAATCAATGTTAAACCGGAGGTTCCATCTTGAACAGCATAATCTATATTGGCTTGCAAAATAACATCGGTATCTAAATTGGGGTTAATAAGATTGGCTGAGACAACGGTCACCTTTCCCTTGTCTATTCCTTCTGGCCAGAGATTATCTTCAAAAAAAATAAGAGGACAACTAGCATCAATGGTTATTGGCTGGCCATAGCGGTATTCAGAAGTTATTGTGAAATAATCATAGTGCTCGCCTTCTTCTAAGGAAATGGCATAAGTTGGGGAGAGTCCTGTTATTATCCAAACTTCAAATTTTCCATCGCTGAGAAATTTTAGATGATATCCTTTTCCATTGGAATCAAGATTTGTTACCGGGGGCCAATAATATTTCTGAGGATAAGGTTGGGTAAGATTTTTCATTTGAGCCAAATCAACTGTGATTCCATTAAAGTCAAATTGGGGAACTGGAAAGGAAAATAAATCCCTGTTTGAATTTTGGGTTGTTGAAAAAACTCCTGGACAAATGCATTGTTGATTTTGAATTTTACATTCAGGTGGGCAGAGTCCAAATCCATAGCCTGCTCCTTGAGGTCCGCAACCAAATGATGCGGTACAAACCCACTCATTTTGGGCAGAAGAAACAATCGATTGATTTTGGCCATCAAATCTAATTCCCCCATTTGAATGATAGGGGCCTCTGATTATATGATCTGAACCAACCCAGACATTTGAATTTAAAATATAAGAATATTTGGCAACAGATTCTCTGGCATAAATTGCTGAAATTTTTCTTTCAATTTCCGGAAATTTATTTGTCCAGCCAGTTGAAATTATTTTCCTTTGAATTGTTTGGCCACAAGAAATTTGAGAGATTTCTTGGATTGAAAATTTTCCAATTGAGTCTCCGGCTGAATCTTGATAATCCTTTTCTTTTTGGCAATTTTGTGAAACCTCATTATTCAAGCACCACCTATAATAATTCATTCCGGCTTCGGCAATTTCAAGGGATTCATTCCAAGCCACTTTTTGAGATGCTTGTCTTAATTGCAAAAGAATAAAACCTAAAAGACCGGCCAACATCATCAAAAAGATTGCTCCAAAAACCAAAACATAAGTTGTAATTATTCCTCTTTTCATTCTTGTTTTAGGTTCCTCAATTGAACAAATGAAATTAATTCATACTCATTTGGTGGTCTATTCGGATTAACATTGACAACTAAATAAACCTTCATTAGTTTTGTATCTTTTAATCTTGCTGGATAATCTAAAATTTTATTTCCCTCCTCATCGAAATATTTAAAAATTGGCGGAGAATTTCTGACATAGGAAGTCAAGGTGGTGATTTTCTCTTGGTCCAGGGGATAAGTTGGTGGTGAACCAGTTGGCTTAATGACTCCTTTTTTAAATTCGTGGGAAAGGGCAGAAATATCTTCGGTGAAGGAGAAGACAAATTTTGCCTTCATTGAAAAAGGACAAGCAGGGTCAACCTTATCTGTGGCATCTATCAAAAATGTGATTAAATTGTCTTCGGCAAAATTTGTGACATCAAATGTTTGGGTTCCCTGCCAACTTCCCAAACATTTTTTGCAACCTGATTTGCAAATTTCTCCAATTTTTATTCCATCAGCAAAAATTTCGGCATATTCTGTCGAGGCTCCAAAATCTCCATCAACTAAAACTGAAACAGTTGCTTTTGTTAAAGCTCCAGTTAAAAAATTTGAAAATGAAACTGAGCAATAACCTCCCTTTTGTGAAGTTTGACATTCTTGAATTTTTGTCCCTGAATTTGTCTGGGCCAAAAAATATCTCACCCTCTCAACTCTTCCATCCCCATCGATATCTGAATAAAAAATGAATTCCTTATCTCCTGCCAATTCAATTGGATAAGAACCATCTTCCCCTTCTTTTGCCATCCTAATTTCTTTTACCATTGTCTCAATCCCTCTCCTTGCCTCATCAATTGCAATTGATTGCTCAAAAGTATAGCCATGAGTTTTATAAATCATTAAAATCGAACTAAAAATTGCCCCAATTGCCAGAGAGAAAATGAAAATCGTAATTAAAGTCTCAATTAAAGTAAATGCCTTTTTAAACATCATTCCGTTCGGGTTATTTTTATTGTTTTTGTGATGTCTCCTGAAATTGAAACTGAATCTGTTGTTGTTGAATAACCTGGGGCCGAAACTTCTAAATTGTAACTTCCAACATTTAAAGGAATAAAATATGTTTGGCCTTTTTCATTTGCATATTGGGTTTTGTCATAACCAGATTTGTAAAGTCTAACCGCGGCTGAAAATATTGCCTCCAGTGTTTCCGAATCTTGGACTGTTACCAAAAGGGAATTTTGGGAATCCAAATAGAGTTTAACATCTAAATGGGAGTTTGGAGGAAGGGAAACTGGATTTTGAGGATCGGATGAAACCAAATCCAAACCAGTGCTCATGGGAATTGAAAATGTATAATTGTCCCATCCCCAATTTAAAAGATCTTTTCTCCCATTTGAATTTGTTTGGGTTGTTGTTGCGAATTTGTAAACTGGACTTTCACTTGAATCTTTACCAATCAATTTCTCTCCCTGGACAGAAAATGTGGCATTTGGAATTGGGGTTGGGTTTGAAATTCTCCAAGAAATTTGCCAGTCGAACAAAACCGGAGTTGAAGATGTTGAATTTGTTGAAAAATTTGCCTTCAATTTCAAAGAAGAATAGGTTGTTGCCAAATTTGAAAAGGAAACTGGAGATTGGTCAAATCCCATTGAATTTCCTGACAAATCTGAATCTGGAATTAAAATCCAATCTGTCCCCGAAGCATATAAAATTTGATATTTCAAATCCGTTCCTTCCGGCTCTGAATCTGAAAAGGAAAAATTTTCCCATTGGATCAGATTTTGTGGGGAAATTGAAATTGATATTAAATAACCTGAAGGTAAATATCCATCGCTCGTTGTTGCCAAATTAGCCTGTCCATTTAATACGACAACATTCTCTTTTTGGGAAATTTTGCTTTCATCTAAAAATGCATCGGAAAAATAATCACTCCCCCAGGGAGAAAGGGTATAAACTGTAAATGAACTCACCCTATCAATTTGGAAACTAATATTTGTTACTTGGCCGGTCAAAACAGTGGGGTTTGGCTTTTCAGGAATGGCAATTTCATTTGTGCCGTATGTTTGATCTACGGTATATTCTGAACCTTTTGAAACAACAACTTTGTAAGTTGAAGAAGCCAATGGAAAATCATATTTACCAGAAGATGGAGTGGCAGAGGTAATGGTTTCAAAAGTTTCTGGATTTTTTATTTCTATTAGCGGACTTGAAGTGGTGGCTCCATAGGCATCAAAAACCAAAACTGACAAGACTCCGCCCGGCTGGACCTGGCAAGATTGAATTTCTTGAACCTTATCTTTTGGCGAAACATCAGTTACTGATTTAACCTCCCCAGGAAATCTTCCTTGCCAGGAAACTTTTATCTCAACCCTTTTATAATCTAAATTGCAAGAATCATTTACCCCAATTCCATCGGCTGGGTCTGAAATATAATTTATTTTTCTTTCAATTTTGTATTCAACTCCGTTAACTGTTGTTGAAGTCGATGATTCCAAAATTCCGGTCGGGGTTGGTAATTGCCCTCCAATAATCCCAATTTTCTCATATGGCAAATTCCTAATTTTTTCTATTTCCCCATTGGCAATTTGAGTAGCCGTGATTTTATTTTTCGAGACCCCAACAACTTTCAAACCCAATTGGTAGGCACCAAAAATTCCCAAAAAAACAATCAGCATTAAAGCTGTACCCAATAAGACCTCAATAAGAGTAAAACCATTTTTCATTTGATGGCTCCGAGCATTGAGTACATTGGCTGAACCATAGATACTGCGAAAAATCCAACCACTCCACCAATAATTAACATTAAAACTGGTTCAATAACCGCAGCCAAATTTTTTGTCGCATTTGAAACCTCTTCTTCAAAAAAATCAGCTAATTTAGATAAAATTGCCGAGGTCTCGCCACTCTCTTCTCCAACGGCAATCATCTGAACCAAAATTGAGGAATAGACATTTTCATAAGGTCCCAAAGCCTCAGATAATTTTTCTCCCTTTCTGACTTTTTCGGCTGCCTCAATCAGGGCTTTCTTATAATAATTATTCCCCAAAGTCCCGGAAGTAATTTCTAATGACTTAGTTAGGGGAACGCCAGCCGAAATCAAGGAACCCAGGGTTCGACAGGTATAGGCAGAATTTGTATTTCTAATAATTGGAGAAATAATTGGAAATTTCAAAGTGAGATTATCAAAAAATTTTTTTCCAAAATTTGTTTTCAGAATCCGCCAAAAGAGAAAAATGAGAGAAAAGAGAAGAAAAATTACCAGATACCATTTTTTTGTTAAAAAATCGGCAAGGCCAATTACGATTTTTGTTGTCATTGGCAGCTCAATTTCCAATTCTTTAAAGGTTTCGGCCAATTTTGGCACAACCATCACCAGCATTAAAATCCCAATTCCAATCATTGCTAAGATAATCACCGCTGGATAAATCATCGCTCCCTCTATCTTTGATTTTAGGTCTTTTTCCCTCTCCATTTGCAAAGATAAAACTTTTAGAACATCTTCCAATGTCCCCGATTCCTCGCCAACCTTTATCATGCTTTGAAAGAGTTCAGAAAAAATATCGGGATAGGAAGTTAAAGTTTCGGAAAAACTTTTTCCCTTAGTAATTTCTTCTTTGATTTTGGTCAAGATTAATTTAAATTTTTTGCTTTTCGCCTGATTAGCCAGGGTTCCAATTGCTCTTACCAAAGGAATACCAGCCGAAATCATTACCTGCAAATTTCTGGTAAAAAACATTTTCTCGGTTAGAGAAACTCCAAAAGATGGTAAAGAAATCTCAAATTTCTTTTTTGGCTTTTCTTCCAGTTCAGCTCTAATTAAAATAAAACCTTGCTCTCGCAAAGTTTTCGCCAATTGAGAAGTATCCTTTGTCTCCAAAACTCCGCTTTTTTCTTCTCCACTTAAAGATTTAGCCTTATAAAAATATCTTGGCATAGTAATTCCCCGACCGCCGCTCAAGACACCTTCTTTACTCCAAAATTGGTTTGCAATTTTGGAGACCACAAATTCGGTCACTGTAGGGGCCCAGCCGAAAGCTGGGAGAGTGGCGGGTGGGTGGCGTCCACCACGGGGGATTCTTAGTTTAATTTTACAATAAAAGAAAAAAAATCCAATCCTTTAGATTGAATGTTCAAAATTCAAAAACATCCCTATTTTTAATCAACTCGGGTGTTGATTACTTATTGTTTAGTGTTCAGATGATTGAACAAGTAGAACTGGCGGTTTCTAACGGGGTTTCGCAGCCATCGCTATTTGGATTGGCGAGATCACTATTACAATCTGAAAAACCTCCTTGGCAAGTAAAGGAACATATCCCATCGGCTTGACAAGTACCATTAGCATTTTGAGCTGAACAAAGATTTCCGGTAGCATCTTGGGATTCTATTGGTTTTCCTTCCTCACTGCCGCAACTATTTGAATCAGTGCAAGTGCGAGTTTGGGTGAAGGTTTTACCACAACTAACAGTTTCCGGTGCTTCTTTCCAATCTGAACATTGCCAGTTGGGAGTACAAGATGCTTTAGTTGTGGTGGCTTGAACTATCTGCCAGTCAAATGAGGCTGGAATTGGATCTTCTTGATTAGCTGAATCAATGGCTTGAACTTTAAATTGGTGATTGCCAATACTTAAATTCGTATATGTTATTGGTGATTGGCAGCCCTGCCACATTTCTGTGTCTATTTGGCAGGTAAATTGGCATCCTTCTTCTGAGCAATGGAATGCAAAAGCGGCTTCGGTTGAGGTCATCTGGGTTTCCGGACCGCTGTCAATTATTGTATCTGGAGGGTTATTGGTTTGGGGCTCAGTTGAGGTGGAAGTTTCTTGAGTTGAGGTCGAAAATTCTTGAGTTGAAGTGGAAGTATCTAATGGAATTGTAGCGTCAGTTGAGGTAGTATTTTGGCATTCTCCTTTTTCTTTTTTCCATTCTCCATTTTCAATCCAGGTGCAATAGATTTCGCTGGTGGCTTTATCAACCATTTCTATCTTATTTATCCTCGCCTTTTCAATTTCTGCCTCTTTTATTTTAGCTTTTTCAATCACTATTTCTTTTACAAAAAGTTTTTCAATTTTTGCCATCCCGCCTTCAAAGAAGATTCCTAATTTTTCCAAAGCAACTTTAACCAGAGAAACAAACGTATCTAAAATGCCCTGATTAATTTCCAAACTTGAAGTGGCGGTGGAGGTTGTAACGGTGGAAGTTAGGGTATCAAAAGTTCCATCTTCAGAAAGGGGAAGCATCGCAAAGTGGGGATTAATTAAAACTTTTATTTTTCCGACCTCACCCTGAGCTCCGTCGAAGGGTTCCAAAGCCATTCCAATTACCCTTCCAAAACCATTTGCTTTCATTGCCGCCCCCAGAGTAGAAGAAGCCGAGGTTAAATAATCACCAGCTTCAATTTTTCCATTTTCTGTTGTGACTTTAACTGAAACAGTTCCGATTAAAGCCACCGGTCTTGAATCGCTTTCATTTCCTTCCCCCAATATCTCTTTTGGACTGGTTGAGATTATTCCTATTAAATTTGATTGATAGGGCTTTGAAGATTTTTCAATAAATCCATTTTCATTTACAACCACTAAATCTCCTACTTCGGGGCAGTTATTTTCCCCATAACAATTTGGGTCTATTTTAAACCACTCGGCTATATCACCAGCTTCTTCTGACCCTACGCTTGTTGTTGGTTCTGTAGAAGCGCATTTTCTGACAAATACCCAGTCGACAACAATTTCCTCGCTTGTCAATTCGCAAAATGCTGGATACAAGTTTGCAG
>Ga0172366_10003995_pt1 | contig 11626 bp, 7 predicted proteins | sample LakKivSesite69cm_FD_114533 | JGI IMG/M metagenome (GOLD analysis project Ga0172366, IMG submission 114533) | Sediment microbial communities from Lake Kivu, Rwanda - Sediment site 69cm | ecosystem: Environmental > Aquatic > Freshwater > Lake > Sediment | place: Rwanda: Western Province, Lake Kivu...
GTCGTATAGGTCGGCACACCAATGACAGCACCATTATGGCCGCCAACAACATCATTGGCGTTGCCGTCGAACGGATAGTGCGCTATCAGACCGGTAGTGACGGGATTGACAGGCGTAACCTGGAAACCAGTATCCAGCCACAGATTGGCCAGAATCTCCACATCAGATTCATCAACGATGCAGTTGCCGCTCAAGTCAGCAGCGGGCTTAGGCTTTCCGACAACACATCTACTCGGATGCACCCGGATATCGTCAATGTATATCTTGCCCGTGCCGCCAGCCGTGGGACTGGTCCGATTGCCCAGGCCAATATACATCTTCTTGATAGCAGCTAAATTTACGCCGCCAGCGCTGAATTGCGTCAGCTCGATGTTCCACTCCTGCCAGCCGGCTCCTTGGACCGCCTCAGGATCAGGATGGTTCACAACTTTAATGTGGCCGGCATCGTCTTCCAGCGCCACATAGAGCCCCTCAGGGGCATTTGCAGGATCGCCATAGAAGTACAACGTCAGGGCCTTAACGTTGTTTCTGGTCCAATTCTTCTGTGCCGAGGCTAACTCTCGGAACGTCTCTGAGTAGCGGGCTTTACCAGTTGTTCCACTGTTGTCATAACCTAACGGCATCGACTGGCTGCCACTATGAACGGTGGTCTGCTCGGCGTACGGAGCCGCACTGTTACCCACAGCCGAGCCGGTGCCGTTGCCAGCATAGCCGGGCGGCGGTTGGGTGTATCCCCATCCATCCTTCCAGGTCTGGAAGATCCTGCCGCCAACATCGTCGGTATAGTCCTCAAAATTATCCACGATAATGTAACTGGCCGTGGTAAAGCTCCAGACGTTGCCTTTCCAGGTATCGGCGGCGTTTACTTCATCTATTCGCCAGTAGTAAGTGCTGTTCCACGCAAGCGGGTTTTCGGTCGGCACATAGCTGGTAGCATCAAGGTTCTGCTGACCTCGATAGATACCTGTTGTCGCCGTAGTAGCATCTGTCACCCCAGTGGCATCAGTGCCTAAATACACATTGTGCTTAGCAGCTTTGGCTCCTGCCTTCCAGCGAAGAGTCGGAGTGTCGGTCACCTCGGTAGCAAGATTGACCGGCCTTGGACTATACGCCCGTACCGGAGCGAACGCGGCTAAACTCACGTAATTACTGGATATGATCTGTCGGCCGGAGATGCCTGGGCCTTGCCAGGCAACCGCTATGTTGTCGCCGCCGCCGCCTTCCTTCATTAAGGCCTCGATGTAATAAGCGCTGCCCTTGGTCAGGCTTATAGCGGCCGATTTCTGGCTGGGCCCGCCAACGCCGCCCTGGGTATTATCGAAGTCGCGGGAAGGCGTCCAGCCGGGCACATTGGCAATCTGCTGCTTGTTGGCAGGGTCCGCATCGGTGCTCAACCACAGCTCACTAAAGTCGTCACTGGCAATCCAGAAGGTGTAGTCGCCCGAGTCCGGCGGCATGAGCCAGCCGCGAAGTCGGCTGCCATAGTTGTCCATGTAGTCTACAGGGCCTTCAAAGGTGTTTAGAATCTCTGAGCCGGTCGGCTTGTCCGGATAGAGCCGATTATTCGTCAAGTCGGCTACAGCAGTTCCAGCGCCAATGGCCAGCCAATACTCACGCAGGATGCCAGAACCGCCAACCGAAGTGGTGAAGCTCCAGATACCGCCACTATGCGAGGCACTGCCATCAAACTCATCGACCCGCCAGTAGTAAGTGGTCTCCGGCGCAAGGGGTCCGGAACTAAGTGTGGCCTCTGTCAGAGTGCCTTTGTCTGTGCCTGCGACGCCACTAGCTACGTCGCTTAAACTGTCGCCAAAATACAAATGGTGCTGAGTCGCATTCACCCCGCTGCCCCATTTAAGCTGCACAGCGGGCCACACATTCTGGGCGCCATCCTTCGGGCTGGGATTATAGGCGGTTAACGGCGTAGCTGTAAAGCTCCAGACATCGCCTGTGTGTATGGTCACGCCATCGGCCTCCACCTCATCGACTCGCCAGTAGTAAACGGTCCCCGGAGTAAGCATGCCGGGGTAGAAATAGACCAGGAACATCTGGCGGGGGGATTTTAACTCGGCGGGGCCCAGCGTCGGAGTCGTGCCGAAATACACATCGTGGAAAGCCGCCGAAGAACCTGCCGTCCACTCACAAAGAAGAGGCGCGCTGACACCCACGGCACCATCAGCCGGCTTGGGGTCGCGGGCCTTGGGAGCAAAAGCCAGTGCTGTTATCTCATCACCTGTTAGGGCCCTGTTGTAGAGCCGGACGTCGTCAATAACGCCGATGAAGTATCTATCGTCTAAGTGGCTATACTGCCTGCCAATGTGAAAGAAATCCGTGCTTTGCACAAACGGCGTAACTGTTGTTGCAGTCTGCTTAACTCCATCGACATACAGGTAGTTGCTTCCGTTCTTTCTCAGTCCGAGGACGTGATGCCAGGCGGTGTCGGTATAGGTCGTGTTACTGCTGACGGCGCTTTTGGCAAGGTCAGTGGTATTGTCACCCACCCACAGGCGAAAGGTATTGCCGGAGTGTCTGACCAATCCGAAACCTGTGTATACAAGGTCGCCTGTCGCGAACAATCTGCCTGCTATGCCGCCATAGTTTCCGGAGGTGTTCTCCGCCAGTTTCACCCACGCTGCAATAGTGAAGTCTGCGTCTTTCGCCAGGTTCAAACTGGTGCCCGCACCGCAATTGACGTAGCCTGGCGGAATAAAGTCCAGCCCGCCATCCTTGATTCCTTTAACCCATTGGTCGCCGCGCAGGTTCGTCAAAGTGCCATTATTGTTGTTACCGCTGCTGTCGGCTGCGGTCAGGCCGTTGGTTTCATCAAGCTTCCACCAGCCGACAAGACTGGGGTCAGCAGCTTGGGCCGCACCCATCAGGACCCACCCCAACACCAAAACATAAGGAATGAAATGAATGAATTTTCTACACATAATAGTCCTCCTTCAAGAACGTTGAAACAATTGTCCCGATCGAGTCGGGACTTTCTGCTAAACGTCTGACAATGGACTTCTCCCTCCGTCCCGCATATAGCGGGCCAAATGCGGACTGTTGATGTGACAAAGATTTTTGCGATGCTTATCCCACCTCCTTTCTTCAAAGGCTCCAATATGAGTGGGTAGTCGAAATGCGCAAAGACTTAATATTGGCCATAAGGTTCTCCTCAGACCTTTATAGCTAAACAATCCGCAAATTCCTCCTTGAAATCCTGATAATCCCGTAAATCGAGAAGTAAGAAATCGCAGACCCGAGACAACCCTATTTATACCAAATTAGCTACATTTACTGCAAGAAAAATCTTGCAGGATACTTGGGAGTTATAATGCGCAAGTTTTTAACCAGAATCGCCCATACATGTGTAACTTTTGTACATACAAGACTTTACGCGCACTCAAGCATAAACTTTGGCTGAAACGTTATTCCGGCAAGTAATTGTCATCTTACCAACAACTTCTCTGTGAAATCTGGTCAAGGCGCTGCTTTTGCGCAGCTTACAACCACGGTATGCCACCGAGTCAGAATCACTTTGAAAGTGCCGACTTTATTTGCGATATAGTCACTCCAAGTATCGCTTTGGCGATGGGATTAAGGTCGGCTTCCGGTCCCTGAAGGTGGTATGTTCGATGTACGTGCAGTATCATCTGGCCGGGCGAGAGCTTTGCAGCCGGCGACGATGTCTCCAGCTCATAGAATGGGCCCAGTGGCTTGGCGCCGGGTTGGGCAGGGCCATCGTTGTAGGAATTCACGACGTCACCTTTATACGGCTGATCCTGCAGTTGCCACATTGAGTTAACGTAGTCAACGACACCATCAGGCTTGTTGTACTGGACGATGGTCAGGACTTGGTTGACGGCGTCATAACTGCCGAGCACAGGCTTTGCCCGTTGTGGGGACAGTCCAATCTTGCTGCGATATTGTCCGTCTCCGCTGAAGAACAACACGCCTTCCTTGATAGTCAGCCGGTCCGTGGGCACCTTACCGAAGTAGGCATCGTTGACGATGGGGCCAAGTTGATCCTGCGAACCTGCGTTGAATGGAACTACAATCGTAGTTGCCGGTGACGGATTGAACATTCCAAGAATCCAGATAGAAAGCAGTCCGGTTTCCTTCTGCCAGGCTTTTGTGCCGGTATTGGTCATCTTATTGACGGATTCGAACGCGACCATTTTGACCGAACTGGGGGGTGTGACTTCGAGTTTTTCAATCGCTTCCGCCTTGTCAAGCACCCTGATTTCACGGTCTACGCGAAGTTTGAAAATGGTGCCGGAGTAGTTTTCCAATTGCATATCTTTTCTAAGAGCTGCGTGATTTTGTGATTTGGAGACGAGATCGAATGGCTCAGTATCAATTGCCGCGGGTGTAAACCAATGTTCGAGGTCAAATGGCACAGCTTGTTTGAAAAAGACGGAGAATTGTCCGCCTTCAGGCCCGATCCAGAAGCGGTCTTCGCCGCCGTAAACGTTCATGTGCTCGACTGTCTTGCCGGAGGCGATCAGCTCGCGATTTATCCAGCCGAAGCTCAGGCCGGTTATGCCCTGGGCGCTACTGGTCAGTACGCGTCCCTGCAATTTTGGTGCAACCGCTACCTGGCTCTGGCCGGACGCATCTGATAGAACCACAACGTCTGTGTGCGTTTTGGTAAAAGCGAGGTCGTCACCAAATGATTTTTTTGCCATTTTTGCATCTTCCTCTGCACAACCTGCAAGAATTACACCACTTACCAACCCAATCAACAATTTCTTACACATTTTCGTATACCTCCATGACTTTTTGAGAGAACCGAACAACCGCTCAGCGTCGCAAAATGAAATCCGTCCCATCGTTGTGACAGGATAGCAGCAGCAAAGGAACCTGTCAACTCCAATTACCTGTTGACTAATGAATTTGCAGTTGGTAGTTTGCTGGCGATGTCTGAACAAATTGTGATGGTTGGAATTGTGGGCTTCGGCACTGTGGGCAGCGGCGTCGCAAAATTGATAACCGAGGAAGCCGATGCGATTGCCGACAAAACCGGCTTGCGCCTGCAACTTGGTTGCGTGGTCGATATCGATACAACGTCACCCCGCCCTGTAAAACTGCCTGATGGGATTCTCACCGCTGATATAAACAGACTTCTAAATGACCGGACTATTCGGGTAGGCGTTGAGCTGGTTGGCGGCACCGAAGCAGCAAAAGAAATTCAGCTCAAGATGCTGCGGGCGGGTAAGGACGTGGTGACAGCCAATAAGGCATTGCTGGCTGAGCATGGCAGTGAGCTTTATAAAGTCGCGCGGGAAAACGGCCGCTGTATAGCTTTTGAAGCAAGCTGTGTCGGCGGTGTGCCCATCATCTTAGCCATTCGAACGGGATTGTTGGCGAACAATATCAGAGCAATGTATGGCATCGTCAATGGCACCTGCAATTATATCCTTACCAATATGACCTCCAAAGAAGAAGATTTCGCCGAAGCCTTAGCTCAGGCCCAACAAAAGGGCTATGCCGAGGCGGATCCAACGCTGGATATCAGCGGCGAAGATAGCGCCCACAAGCTGGCTATTCTTGCCTCTATCGCCTTCGGATACGAAATCGCGCTGGCAGATATCTATGTTGAGGGGATCGCGGGAATCTCGAAAGATGATATCCGCTACGGCGGCGAAATGGGCTACTGCCTGAAATTGCTGGCGATAGCGCAAAAAAATGAACGAGGCAGAATATCGCTTCGAGTGCATCCTTCTTTTATTGCCAGGGATAGCGCTCTGGCTCGCGTGGAAGGCCCGTTTAATGCTATCAGCGTTTTTGGCAGTGCAGTCGGCCAGGTGATGTTCTCTGGGCGCGGCGCGGGAATGATGCCCACAGCAAGTGCGGTTGTGTCAGATATTATCGACGTTGCTCTGGGCAACTCCGGCACTACTTTTAGGCACCTGCATCTGAAGCCCAGGCAGGAAGTCGAACCACCAATAGAGCCGATTGACGACACGATTTGCAGATATTACATCAAGGTAATGGCCAAGGACGAGCCGGGGGTCGTGGCGCGCTACGGAAAAGCATTGGGCGACAACCAGATAAGTATAAGAGGGGCGCTGCAGCACGAGGGCACAGGGCCAGACAATACTGTGCCGGTGGTGATCACGACGCATCCAACTCGGCAGAGAAATATTAACGCCGCCTTGCGCGATCTGGAAAAGCTGGATGTTCTCAGCGGCAAGCCTGTCTGCATAAGAATAGTAGACATTCCGGAAGACAAGGAAAGTTGAAGCTCAACGGCAAAATTAACAGTATATGACTAAGTACGCCATAATAGTACCGGATGGGGCTGCGGATGAGCCGCTGGAACAATTCGGCAATAAGACGGTTCTTGAAGCGGCGGAAACACCGAACATGGACCAGATCAGTAAATGTGGCAGGTGCGGTCTTGTTCGGACGATCCCCGCGAATATGGAGCCGGGCAGCGACGTGGCCCAGATGAGCCTTTTGGGCTACGACCCATCGCAGTATTACACCGGACGCGCACCGATCGAGGCGGTGGCACGGAACATCAAATTGACGCCCAGCGATTGGGTCTTTCGCTGCAATCTGGTTACGATTGCCGACGGCAAAATGGCCGACCATAGCGCCGGGCATATTTCCAATGAAGAGGCGGCAACACTGGTCAGGCAGTTGCAAGAGCATCTCGGTAATAAACAAGTACGCTTTTATACGGGCATAAGTTACAGGCACTTAGTCGTTTTCAAAGAGCTTGATTTTGATGTGCGAACTTATCCGCCACACGATTCGTTAGGTACGCCAATCGAGAAGATTTTGCCCCGCGGCAAAGGTGCTGATGTGCTCATCAATCTTATGGCTTGTTCGCAACAGCTTTTTGCAGACCACGATATTAATAAGGTCAGAAAAGACCTTGGCGAAAATCAGGTCAGCTCCATCTGGCTATGGGGGCAGGGTAAAACCGCCTGGCTGGAAAGCTTCCAGAAGCGATTTGGAATCCGGGGCGCTGCTATTACCGCTGTTGATCTTGTAAGAGGGCTGGCAAAACTTGTCGGCTTTGACCTGATAGAGGTGCCCGGCGCTACCGGGTTTGTCGATACGAATTACCAGGGCAAGGGCTCCGCGGCGATAAAGGCGCTGCAGCAGTACGACCTGGTCTTTATCCATATAGAAGCGCCTGATGAGGCCTCGCATAGCGGCAACGCGGAAATGAAGAAGAAGGCCATCGAGCAGATTGACAAACACATTGTCGGGCCGATCCTCGAAGCGCTTAAGAAATATGAAAACTGGCGGATACTGGTGATGCCCGACCATCCGACGCCGGTGCGGAACGCCTCTCACTCGCCTGAGCCGGTTCCATTTGCTATGGCAGGCCACAATATCAATAGCGTTGTGAGTCTGCCTTTCAGTGAAGCCGACGCCGCCAAGTCGGGATTTCGGATAGACAACGGTTTTGAATTGATGGAGTATTTCCTAAAAACCTAAAGAAATTTACGCTTGATGCCGAATTTGTTGTATTGATACAGGAAAGTTAATTTTTGGTGGGTAAACTATGGCAATACTCGTGCAAAAATTCGGCGGCACTTCAGTCGCTGACGCGGCAAAGATTCGCAGAGCCGCCGAGCGGGTAATTAGGACGGTTAAAAGCGGCTATCAGGTTGTGGTGGTAGCTTCGGCACGCGGTCATCAAACAGACGAACTTGTCGCCGACGCCTTGGAGCTTAATCCCAATCCGCAGACGCGAGAGATGGACCAACTGCTCAGCACCGGCGAGCAGCAGACGGTCTCACTATTCGCTATGGCGCTCGACGCGATGGGATACGATGCTATCAGCTTTACCGGCGGGCAGATTCGATTGCTCACCGATAGCATTTACACCAAGGCACGCATAAAAAGCATCGATGCCGAGCGGATCCATAGGCAGTTGGACCAGGGCAAGATCGTTATTATCGCAGGCTTTCAGGGCGTGGATGAGCTTGGCAACATTACCACGCTTGGCCGAGGCGGTTCAGACACAACGGCGGTAGCGGTGGCGGCGGCCTTGGGAGCCCAGGAATGTGAAATCTACACCGATGTAGACGGAGTCTACACCACCGATCCGCGAATATTCAAAAATGCCATAAAAATGAACCTGATTAGTTACGATGAGATGCTGGAAATGGCAAGTTTCGGGGCAGGAGTTATGCATCCGCGAGCGGTTCAGTTCGGCAAAAAATACGATGTCAAAATCCACGTTAGAAACAGTATGAACGAAACGGAAGGGACAGTAATTACTCATGAGGTGCCTCAAATGGAAGGCGTAGTAGTTTCAGGAGCGACTCTACAGAAAGATATGGCCAAGGTAGGTCTGGTAGGTGTCGATAACGTTCCGGGCAATGCGGCAAGACTTTTCGCCCGTCTGGCACGGGCAAAGGTAGTGGTCAATGACATTATTCAGACAGAAATTAGTCCCGAAAAGGCAAACCTGGCGTTCTTGATTGGCATCTCAGATTTGCCTGCTGCCAAAAAGGCTGTCGATGAAATCAAAAACGAGCTTGGTTGCGGGAGCGTGTTCATTCGCGATGACATCGCTGAGGTCTCTGTGATCGGCGTAGGCATGCGAAGCCACTATGGTGTGGCGGAAAAAATGTTCGGCGCACTGGCTAAGGCCCAGATCAATATCGATTCAATCACCACCAGCGAAATTCGTATCAGTTGTGCCGTGAGCAAGGCCGAAGCTGAAAAAGCCCTTGAAGCTGTCTGTCTTGCTTTTGAATTAGACAAGCCCGCCGAGCAGCGGGAAAAAACAGAGTAGGGTGGGCTTTAGCCTACCGCCAAGGAAGTGGTGGGGAAAGCCCGCCCTACTGCTCTTGTGGGGGTAGAGCCTCATTGGCTGCCAGACACAATAGCGCTTATGCGATGAGTAGATGCCGCCGCAACAGCATAGTGGTTTTGGGCCTGTTGGCGGTGGCCGTTTTTATTGCGATTGACCACAGCTCGCTCAGCTACCATCGGCAACGTCGGCCTAGATCCGATAGGCAAATAAGAGCGCACGATTTTCAAAAGTACCATGCCAAAACCTTCAAAGTCATAAATGTTGTAGACGGCGACACTATTGACGTAAGTATTCCTGATGGCAAGGATGAGCGCACAAGGATAAGGCTTTGGGGCGTGGACACGCCGGAAACAAAGAGCGAAGAATTCGGCGTAATGTATTTCGGCCCGGAAGCTGCCAAGTACACAGAGAATTCGGCGCTTGGCAAAGAAGTAGTCGTATACCTGGATGAGGCAAATCGCACCAGAGACAAATATGGCAGACTGTTAGCTTACGTTCAACTTCCAGATAGCAACTTTTTGAACGAGGTTCTGGTATCTGAAGGTTATGCTTATGCGGACTTGCGATTTCGCCATAGCTTTTATAATAAGTACCAGCAGTTGCAGGCAGGTGCGCGAAGCTTGAAAAGAGGTTTGTGGAAGAAAGTGTCACGCGAGCAATTGCCGGAATGGCTGCAAAGAGAAAAACCGACTCTGCTGCTTACATCAGAGGAATCCGGATAAAATGCCCAGAACAAAGATCATCGCCACGTTAGGACCTGCCAGCAGTGATTATACAGTCTTGCGGAAGATGGTGACAGCCGGCCTGGACGTGGCCAGACTGAATTTCTCGCATGGCACCCCGAAACAGCACCTTGAACGGATAGGGCTTATTCGAAAGTTAAATCAGAAGTATCGGCGGCGCGTTCGAATCATGCAGGACTTGGAGGGTTTCAGAATCAGAGTAGGACGATTCAAAGGTGATAAAACCAGAACTTTGAAGAAACGTACTATCGTTTGGCTTACCAATGACCTGTACGCCAACAGCGATAGGACAATACCTGTGGATTATCATGGCAGCTTGGATTGGATAAAGCCGAAACAGCTTATCTATATCGATGATGGTAATCTGGCCCTGCAAGTTGTCGACACATCCGGGAACAGAATAAAGGCTCAGGTTTTGGAGGGCGGGATCCTTAAAGAGCGAAAAGGCATAAATGTCCCTGATGCCAAACTGCCTTTCGGACAGATAACAAAAAAGGACCAAGAAGATATAGAATTTGGCATTGCGCAAAAAGTTGACTACATCGCCCTTTCGTTTGTGCGGGACGAAAATGATGTGCTTAGGGCGGTAGACTTGATAAAGCCGAGATTGCCAAGTTGCCGGGTGGTGGCAAAAATAGAAACCAGGCAAGCGATCCGCAACATAGACAAAATAATTGACGCTGCCGATGGAATTATGATTGCCCGCGGTGACATGGGTATTTCCATTCCTATTTATGAGGTGCCCATCGTCCAGAAGCAGATAATCAAGAAATGCAATGCTGCTAAGAAGTTTGTCATTACCGCTACGCAGATGCTGGAAAGCATGACCGAGCATGCCAGACCGACACGGGCGGAAGTGGCAGATGTAGCCAATGCCGTTATAGATGGCACTGATTTCGTGATGCTTTCGGCTGAAACTGCAGTGGGCCGGTATCCATACGAATCTGTCCTGATGATGAATGAAATCATCAAGTTCACCGAGAAGGCTATACCAGGATTGTAATTCTCTTACGGGCGACCTCGCGGAGAACACAGCGAAATAATCATATTTTTTGCCTTTGAAATTGGCTTTGATTGGGTTTGTTTTCACCAAGTGTCCAATACGATATTTCTCTCATAAGTCTTTGTAACAATTCAGCTTGCGTTCACTTGACTTTTTCACAAATTGGCTTTGTTTTGCAAAAAAAACTTTTCAGAATTGGCACTTTCTTTCCCAGAAAGCCCAAATCGCCCCATTTCTCATTTTCTTTTTCCCTTTTGTATTCTGTCTCATGTCTTCTGGTTCCGTACATTCATTCCCTTGAAAGCGGGAATCCGTTTTGGACATTTGAAAATTTGGACCTTTGAATTTGTTTAGGATTTAGAGCTTAGGATTTCGTGCTTATGTAAGATATAAGCGACAAATGTGGTCTAACTGGCAATTTATCGTTTGCCTGCTGGCAAACATACTAATATTTTAACAGATTTTCAAATAAGAGTCAACCCAAATCGGCCAAAAATCACCTCTTTGAGTTTTTTGAGCCACTCTGAACGCTGTCGAGTGGATCTACCGAAAAATAATTTTAAGGATATAATATGAACCCTGTGGATAAACCACAGGGCTTTCGGAGAGTGAAAAATGCAAAAGGTTTTTGGGTATTTGTTGACGTGGACAACTTATGGAAGCTGGTTGCAGGGAGACAGACGCAAATACGTCAAAAACGGCAAAATACTCGACCCTAATCCTTCACTGGAACGTACGAATAAGGAAAATATGAAATATAAAAAAGTATCGTTGACCACTGCGCAAAGAGAAATCGTCGAAAAGGCCATAATTGAGGAATCTGCCAGCTTAAACCAGAAAATTTACGCAATTGCTGCCGGAAAAAGTCATATCCATTTGGTGACGGGATGTAATTTTACTTCGGCTGCTTCTGCAGTGAGTCATTACAAAAATGCAGCAAGGCTGGCCATGGAAAGTACTGGCTTTGTCGGCAGGTTGTGGACAAAGGGATTTAGTGTTCGTTATTGTTTCGATGAAAACCAGTTAAATGCGGTAATTGAATATGTAAACCGCCACAATCGAAAATTCCAATCCAGAAGCCCACCGGTTTATCCGGTGGGTTAA
>Ga0172366_10003997_pt1 | contig 11626 bp, 12 predicted proteins | sample LakKivSesite69cm_FD_114533 | JGI IMG/M metagenome (GOLD analysis project Ga0172366, IMG submission 114533) | Sediment microbial communities from Lake Kivu, Rwanda - Sediment site 69cm | ecosystem: Environmental > Aquatic > Freshwater > Lake > Sediment | place: Rwanda: Western Province, Lake...
CATTTCCTCAACTATGATACTACCTATAATAACAGTGGAAAGTGGAAAGAGAAGCATACTACCGAATCATATACGATATTCCAGAGTCTCACTGGATACGGGCTAGATCACGTAATAACGAAGTGGTGTAATATCATAGTTACCAAATATCATGACCGTATACTAAAAGATGTGAACTCCAATAACTTCTCAGAGATGGGTTATCTGTACGAAGATGCTATAGCAGAGATAAAAGATATATCATGCAGTAATTGCCTAGCAGCTAAATTCTGTAGGGCAAGTGGTGGCGCAACAAAGGAGTATGTTAGATGAAACCTATACTAGTAATACCAGCTATGTTCAGGAGCCCTATGCTAGATGCGTGCCTATCATATGTCATTAACAGCGACTATGATGGCGATATTATGGTAACGTCAGCTGATGACGCTGTATCGTATGTGGAGAGTGTGTCGGATAGGATAACGTTCTACCATGCTGTTCGTACGGATGGATCGTCTATACAGCTAAGGATTATCACTTCTACTATACCTTCTATAGATAGTAGCTATGACACTATATACTTTATGCATAACGATGTGCTGGTACATGACCATTGGTACTCAGATATGGTAAGAGGATGGGAGTATGGTAGTGATAACGTCTGGTGTATATGCTCTCCATATACGTGGTACGAGCCTGTAAATAATATTCCTGGCTACTATGATAAGGCGTGTACTATGAGCCCAGGTGAGATCAGATCTACTTATAGGTCTTACGAGGGACTGAGATGCGCCTATACTCCTGTAGATGGTCAGATACTAGGTCCAGGTATAGATATGAGGAACTCTAAAGCTAATAACCCTGTCATGGTGCGCTTCTCGGTGCTCACATCATATAAGAGGGAATGGTACATGAGATCGCTGGATAAGTATGGTGGTGAGTCCGATCATCTGACGGAAATATATATGCTCCTGGATGGTATAGATAACAGGAAGCTTAACCTGTGGGTTAAGGGTGATCCCGTTATACATGTGACAGCATACGACTCTAGCTATATACCCATAGACGATACAAATGAGGGTATTAATGAGGCATATCGTATATATACAAGGAATGTGGGATATAACCTGGAGCATCTTGTAACTATATGGAATAAGTACTTATGTGCTAAGTATAAGGATGAGATGTCTATAGGTATAGCATCTAACGACTTTAATAGTATATACCATATAATAGACGAGGCAAGCGACATGATACATAATATAACCTGCGATACATGCCCTGCTTCACACCTATGTATGGCAAGCGGTAATAAACATCACCCACACCCATGGATAAAGTAAAATGAGAAATATAATAGTGATAGGAATAAGCAGCGATATAGGATACGAACTAGCTAAGCGATACCTTACTGCTGGTTGTAACATGATAGGTACGTATAATAGTGCACACGGCAGGTCTAAGGAGAATGTAGAATACCTACTGGATACGTACGGTACAGAGTATCTCACCGTAGCTAAGGTAGATATAACATCAGAAAGCGATCTATGCAGGCTAGAGGATATAGTAAGTACATACAGGTGGGATACACTGATAATATCTGTATGTAGTATCACCCCTGTAGCTAGGTTCTTTGAGTGTGACTTTAATGAGTGGCGCCGTTCTGTAGACATTAACTTTATAGCACAGATGGAAGTTATACATAGACTACATAAATATAGAGATGTTACCAGTAGTATAGCACTACTGGCCGGTATGGGTACCAATAACGCTGTAGATGAGCAGTCTGCTATATGTGTATCTAAGATAGCACTTATTAAGATGGTAGAGCTTATAGACTATGAGTATAATGATATTAACGCGTTCATAATAGGTCCTGGCTATGTGAGGACTAAGATACATGAGGAAACACTCAGGGCAACCAATAAGGATAGCGAGAGCTATAAGAAAGTTAAGCAGTGGTACGATAGCGGTATCCCCGGTACATCCCATGACGATATATATAACCATATAGAGTGGTGTATAGAGATGGGTAGGAACGTATGCGGCGGTAGGAATATAAGTACAGTACATGACTGCTGGGGTACTGATGACCTTAGGGATAAGCTACTAGAGGATAGTAATATGTATAAGCTAAGGAGATATGGTAATGGCTGGAGGGAAAGAAATAGTGAAAGCTAGAGAAGCATTCGAGATAGGTGCGCGTCACCAGGTAGAGCATGATAATATTAAGCTAGGTCCACTCACATCATATAGCCTGGCTATGGATCCTAAGCATATGGCATTCGTATTGGCGCGCTATAAGTTCGTAGCCAGGATGCTGGATGGTATGTATAAGGTGGTAGAAGTAGGATGCGGCGATGGGTTTGGTATACCTATAGTAGCACAGGTTGTATCACACCTCTACTGTATAGACTGGGAGCCAGCTCTTATAGAGTCTATTAATAAGGAGCTCATAACACCAGGCTGGGTTACTAATACAGCAGTAGATACATGTGATATTAACGTACAGGATGTACCATATAAAGGATGCGATGCTATATATACTATAGATGTTATAGAGCATATAGACCCCGAGAATGAGACTATAGTAATGGAGAGGATGTGCGGCGCTATACATAACTATGGAGTAATGATAATGGGTACTCCTAATAAGGATGCAGGTCGCTTATCCAGCTGGGTCAGTGAGGTGGCACATATTAACATGAAGTCGTATGATACGCTTAAGGAACTCATGAGCAAGTACTTTTATAATGTATTTATGTTCGGTATGAATGACGAGGTGGTACACACAGGACACCCCGGCATGTGCCATTACCTATGGAGTATAGGATCATGCAAGCGATAAAAGTATCTGAATATATATGCAAGCGGTTACTGTATAATGGTTATAAGCATGTATTCGGGCTCACAGGCGGTGGTATAGCGCGCATGTTTGACTCTGCTACTACAGTAGGCCTTAAGCCTGTATATACACTACACGAACAGGGTGGCGCACTGGCTGCCGTAGCATATTCAATGCTTACTAGTGGTAAGGGGTTATGCTTTGTTACTACAGGACCAGGTGGTACTAACGCTATCACAGGACTACTGGGTGCATACCAGGACTCTACACCTGTACTATTCATATCAGGACAGGCTAGAGCTAACCAGATGGCATATAATAGAGGCATAAGACAGGGTGCTGTACAAGACTTTCCTATACTGGATGCGGTAGACTGTATGTGCAACTACTCCAGCATCATACTAGACGCCAGTAGTACTCCTACCATAATGGAGACTACTACACGCAGGATGAATAATGGCAGGCCAGGACCGGGGTGGATCGATATACCGGTAGATGTACAGTGGGGTAATATAACAGATGCTGAACCTGAGACTATACTGCCTACCTATAATTACGAGAGGGGTACTATACCTGATATAGACGAGCTAGAGTGCGCTATAGAGAGATCTGAGAGGCCACTCATACTTGCAGGGTATGGTATCAGGCTAGCTGACTATGGACATCTCCTGGAGCGTCTGGTAAGAAATAACCATATACCTGTAGTAACTACATGGAATACTATGGATATGCTAGATAGCGATATACCAGAGTATCTGGGTGTGGTAGGCACCATGGGCGGTAGGAGAGGCGCTAATAAAGCCATGTGCGAATGTGATCTCCTCATAGCTATAGGCTCTAGACTGCCAGTAACTGTTACAGGTAACCTGGAGAAGCCGTTTACCGATAATACTACTGTAGTTATGGTAGACATAGATGGCAATGAGCATAGATATAGAGACAGTATAGTAGATATACATGTATACTGTGACCTCAGAGACTTTATGCTTACTATAGATGATAAGCTTAGACCTACTACACAGGAGTGGAGAAACCAGGTACAGCAGTATAAGCTACTTAATAGTGTATATAACGACCATAAGCCTAATAGTGAATATGTGAACCCATACATATGGGCGGACTACATGTCTACTATAATGGACATGTCAGATACAGTAGTAATAGATGGCGGTGGCTCTATACTATCGGTAGCGTATAATGCACTGAACCTAAGAGGACAGCGCGCTATTAACTGTTCTGGTATGGCATGTATGGGTACTGGTATACCTATGGGTATAGGAGCGAGTGTAGCCACAGGTAATAGAGCTATAGTGATGTGCGGCGATGGCAGCTTTATGCTGAATGTACAGGAGCTGGCTACTATAGCGGGCTATAACCTGCCAGTTAAGATATTCGTTATGAATAACAGAGGGTACCTGGCTATAAGGAATACACAGGATATGTACTATGGTAATAGGCACTGTGGATCATCACAGGGCGGCGGACTACATCTGCCGGACCTAGTAAGGATAGTAGACTCATACGATATACAGGTAGAGGTGGCAGACAATAACTACGATATGGAAGCGCCTATAAGGAGAACTATGGAATGTGATGGTCCAGCCGCATGTATACTTAATATAGACCCTGAGCAGGCGATAGTACCTACACCTGCAGTAGGATATAATAGCGATGGTACTACATACCAGCTGCCACTGTCAGTAATGACATCATCTGCTATACCAGTACCAGATGGTAAGGAGTACGAACGATGAAGTATACAGTGATAGTATCTACTGTGTATAACAGTGATGTATTGCGCGCATGTCTCAGGTCACTAGTTAGCAGCGACTTCTCCGGTGATATAATACTGGCAGAGGATGGCTTTATACCAGACAGACAGTGTGAAGCACTAGCGCACGAACTAGATATTATGTATATTAAGTCGCCATATAAGGCTAAGCCTATGCTGGTATGGAAAGTGGCTGCTAACGCTACTGATGCTGATATCATTATACTGTCACATAGCGATGTGATGTTTCCACCTAAATGGTTTAATATACTATCAGACGCGTGGGATATAGATAGTACCAATGTAGGCATAATTAATACACAGTACTATGGATATTACTTCGATAGAGGATCCATAGACCATCCTACGCGACTATTCCTGGACAATGACTATGACGCACTATCACGATACATGAGAGATAGCAGGAGTGCCAGGGTAATAACTAATGATAACCAGGAGCTGCTGCTAGGCATAGGGCGCGATGAGCATACTAATACTTTATACCCTAACGGTACAGCGTGCTTAATATCACCTGTACACTCTATCAGGAGAGATATAATAGCCGATATGTATATGGATGAGAGGATAGCATATGAGAGCAATATGAGGGTATATACCACTATACTGGCATCCAGGAGATGGCACCTTATGGCTACTACTCCTATGTTCATACATAGGATGGGAACAGATGTTACGCGACTGGCTGTGGACTATCCAGATAGGTACGAGATAGAGCATAATATATACAGGGAGATGCATGGGTTCGGGCCATCTCATTTTCTTAGCATAGTATTCTCAGGTACATATATGCCTAATAAAGATATTATAGTGGAAGCAGCTAATAAGGGTAAGCTATCCAGTATCAGGTACATACTAGACGACGCTGAATACAGGCTGCTGCACGACACATGTGATACTTGTGATATGACTAAGTGCTGTAACGATGTAAGCACTCTTAAGGAACACAGAACTATACAAGAGGTAATGGATAATGGGCAGGCTTAACGTAGATGGTAGGGTAAGCATAATAATACAGGCTTATAACGAGGAAACGATAATAGAACGGTCCATAATGAGGGCGTGTGAACAGACTTATGACGACATAGAGATAGTAGTAGCTAACGATGGCTCTACTGATAATACTGGCAGCATAGCTAGACGTGTGCTAGAGTCGTTGGATATACCCACAGGATATACAGAGACTAATGGTCCTAGCCTCTATACTCCTATGGGAATACAGTGCCCATTCATAGCTGGTGTCGGTATCAGCACCGGCGAGTATATAATACAGATGGGTGCCGACGACTGGCTCGATAGTAGGTGTATAGAGGAACTATTAAATAATATAGGAAGTGCGCCCGCAGCACTACCATCTACTGTGCTGCTAGATGCTAATATGATACCCATGCCGCATATATTTCCTAACTATGACTTTAATGATGATATGTATAGTGCACTGGTAGACGGTACAGGTGATGTGCCATATGTGAGAGGACCTATGATGTGTCGTAAGGACGCATTCTACAGGACCAGGTCTAATATGTATGGTCATATATGCTGGGAGTGGTTCATGCAGCTAAAGATGTATAGTGTAGGAGATATCCCATACGTAGAGGACGCTATACACTACCACCTTATGGGCAATAAGTCGCATGTAGCCGATGGTGACTCTGTTAGGAACATGAGGCTCATAGAGAATGGATATGTACCCAGTGAAGTATTCCTGGGTAAGTACGACTATAGTAATATGGTTACTCTTAATGGGTCCGACTTCAGGTCTATGTACTATGAGATAGTAGCCAGGTTCGGTATTAAGCCTCCCGATAAGCAGGAGAATATACAGAAGCTACTATGGGACAAATGGACACCTATATGCTAGACATATATGCTAGACATATATGCTAGACATACATGCTAGGAGGTATATATAGTGGAACTAACCGTAGTAATACCTGTTACACATAATACTCCATACCTTAATGCCTCTCTTAGAAGCATCAGGTATGACTATGATGGTGAGATAATACTTGTAGAGGATGGTGATGAGTCTGACGAGAGATGTAAGGGTATAGCGCGCACTTACGATGCTACTTATATTAAGAACGATAGGTGGCGCAGCATACTATCATCTATACTCATAGGTGCTAGATCGTGTACTACAGATATAGTAATGTTCTCACATAGCGATATAATGTTCCCGCCAGGATGGTACGATGATATTACAGACATGTGGTACAACGCGGATGAAAGGATAGGGATGCTTAATACTCAGTACTATGGGTTTTTCGGTAACGTTAACGCCTATGGTAGAGAGCTATTTATATCAGGTAAGTATAGCGAACTGCTGGATCATTTACAGACCTACCATGATACCAGGAAAATACTTAATAGCAACCCTGATAGGTACGGCATAGCCAGGTTCGAGCATGTAGATCCTAACAAGTATAAGATAGCAAATGCTATATCACAATGCTTCACTATAAGGGGCGATATACTCCGCGCTATGGATGACATAGATACATGTGAGCTGCCCTATACTATAATAATGGAACTAATAAGGCTAAGACTGTGGGATATTACTGCGAGTACTCTTATATATCTACACGCCCAGGGTATAGACAGGTCCATAATGTACGGTAAGAGGAAAGAGGAGACTGGATACGGTGAGGTTAACTTCATTAAGCGGTATGGCTTCAGCTCTAACTACGTGGTAGAAGCAATATACTCAGATGTATATATTAATAATTCTGATGCTATAATAGAGCACAGTAATAATAAGACACTATATGAAATAGACTATCTATTCGACGAGATGGATGGAAAGCTCCATAAGGGAGGGCACAGTGAACCGTAACGTACCGGGCAGGCTATCGGTAGCCATGCCGATATATAATGGAGAGAAGTATATAGCAGAGGCACTTAATAGTGTTGTTAGCCAGGACTACGATAATATGGAGGTAATAGTACTGGACGATGGGTGTACTGATAATAGCATCCTCATAGCGCGCGAGATACTAGATAAGTCCGGTAGGCTGTATAATATATATAATACATATGGACCGTCTGACTATAGTCCCGTGACAGTAGCGTGGCCTACGTACTATGGGTTGTACATGTCTACAGGTGAGTATTTTACTGTGCATAGCGACGATGATATTAGTCCAGATACAAGCAAGTACAGCAAGCTGATACGACAGTTAGATGGGCACTTTCACATATCCTGTAAGGTACTAAGGCTCATAAATGGTAATATAGGTAAGGAATGGGAAACCGGACCAGGTATTAACGATGCGTGCAGGAAGACTGTAGAGTGTGGAGACCTAGGTAAGTACTATAGCTTCGGGTGTCAGGTACCCATACTAGACTCGTATATATATGATAAAGTATTCATGATAAAAGCCAGGATAATAGAACTAAGTCCATGTTCTGAGGTAATGTTCATACTCAGGACATATGCATACGAGGACTACAACTATACAGATAGTACATACATGCTCCACAGGATACACAGCGACTCTATAAACAGTAACCCTAATAGGAGACTAAATGGTAGGCGCGCTAATGGGTATGACTATAGGGACCTGGAGTATATGGGTAGGTATGACTATACACCATATGGCGCTATAGAGGATACTCTGCGACTAGTAAGAGAGAGGCTTGGTATAGACGATGGATAGCTTATTAGTAGGGTTCGATGATATAGGTATAGGTGGATCACTCAGTATGTCATGTGTCGCCAGAGAGTACTATATGGCTACAGGTAGTAAGCTTATAGTTAAGACCTACCATCCTGAGCTATACGATAATAATGAGTACATAGATGGTAATTACCTATATGACAGTAGATGTATTACAGTTAGCGCGCCACCCCATAGTCAGCAGGATCTTACTAGACACTATAACTACTACTTCTGTAAGTGTATAGGTATAGACCCTGTATCTACTTATCCATACATGAATATAACACATGATGAGCGCGCTTATATTAGAGCTAAGTATAACCTACCTGACACCTATATATGCCTGCATAGCAGGCCTAGTAACAGCCATCCTGAGCGTAATAAGGGTAGGTGGACTACTACTAAGGACTGGTATGATGATAGATGGACTGAGGTAGTACACTATATCACTGAGTACCACAACATACCTGTAGTACAAGTAAGAGTGAGTGAGGAACCTCATATAGTGGGTACTATAGATACATGTGGTACTAATATAAGAGAGGCGTGTGCTATAATAGCAGAGTCTATGTTCCTGATAGGGTGTATATCGTATAGTATGCATGTAGCTGCTGCTCTTATGTTACCCGCAGTAATAATATATGGCGGTAGAGAGTACCCCTCTAATACAGGCTATCCTAACTTACATACATGTATTTATAACGGTATAGAGTGTGCACCATGCTATGGTTTAGAATGTAATAATAATGTGAAGTGTATGGATAGTATAACTAGTAGTATGGTGATGGAAGCAATAGATGCAACTGTTCGAGATATTCGATAAGTTCGATATACTGAGTACTGATAGGTTATTTAACGACGGTATTACTATGATGCAGAGGCGCAATGAGATAGTATACATGGTAGATGACGTCAGGAATGATAGAATAGTAGAGCTGATCGGTGAGCACCACTTTACACATATACCGCTACCTACTACCAACGATGACTTAGTATCTACTAGTAGGCAGGAGTGATAGATACAGATGGTAATATACTATCTGACTGGTACTAACCCTATAAATGATAATAGTGGTCCTGGTATATGCAATAAGAAGTACCTGGCATATATGAGGAGATGTAATGCTACTGTGGTTATATGCGATACTCCTGGCAGTGTACCTGATATGCCACCTGATCTGTTCTGGCTTGCCAACATTGGTAATACATTCCCGCTTTCTTTCATAACTGATATTACCAGGGAGTTTGCTATTAAGTTTGTGCTGCAGGAGGATGGCTATAGCCTGCTATGTCCTAGTAAATGGTCTCGTATATGCTTTGCTGATAAGATAGCGTACGATGACCCATGGGCTATAGACTATATAAGTAGTGATGTAGTATGTGATAAGGTATGTCAGCACACATGTATGTACATTAAGTCCAGGGTGCTTACTAATAAGTGCACCGCGTTCGTAGCAGCTAGTCCTATGCATTCCAGGATATGGTGTAACATGTTTCCTATACTTAACAGTAAGTGTGTGGTGAAGATACCGCCTATAGATACCAGACTATTCAGGCCTACTTATATTAACCAGGTCTATAACAGGTATAGCAATACCTATATGTATGGAGGTAGTCAGATAGCAGAGCATAGGGGATATAGCAATACTGTGAGGTACGTAGACTTCCAGGGTGGTATACTATCTACTTATGGAGATCCTGATAAGTCTGTAGATGATAGGCTTATAAGAAACTGGCGCGGGTATATAGAACAGAAGAACATGCCACTAGCATATTCATCGTCTCGCTACTATATATATATACCTGAATGGCCAGATCCTATGGGTATAGGAGTTATAGAAGCATTGCTGTGCGGGTGTACTGTAATAGTAAATGATAGGGTTGGCGCTATATCGCACCCATTCGTTACTGATAACTGTAGACATAGGTCATACTATATAGCTGGCGCCGAACTATATGATAGGTATACTATGCTATCGCTTAAGAATAAGGTAGGGTTCGTTAATACTATGAAAGATGCACAGTCTAAACTGTGGCGCGATGTCATGAAAATAGTAAGGAGTAATTAAATGAAAGTATCTGAGATAACTGATCCATACTTTAAGAACCAGTGGAATATTAAGCTGATGAATGTTTACGATACGCTCGGTACTGCTACAGGCGAGGGTGTAACTGTAGGTATAATAGACTCCGGTATAGACGGCAGCCATAAGGACTTCGGGTGGGATATCCTGATAGATATTACCGCTAACGACGGTATTAATACCAGGAAGTCTAAGTATAGACCAGTACTAGAAGCTATAAGAGGCGGTACCCATCCTAAAGTGCTGCCAGGATGGAACTTTATAGAGAATAATGACGATACCTATGATGCATATAGACACGGTACCTACCTGGCAGGTACTATAGGTGCGCTGGTTAATAAGTACGGTATGGTAGGTATAGCACCTGACTGTATGATAAAGCCATACGTAGTAGTAGACGCTAACGGATACTGTACGCAGGATAATACTATAGAAGCTATCAGGAGAGCTGCAGATAACGGATGCGACGTTATTAACCTGTCACTAGCATGGTCATATGGCAATGACAAGTTCCAGGACGCTGTAGACTACGCTAATAGTAAAGGCACTATAGTAGTAGCCGCTACCGGTAATAATAATAAGGAACAAATATACTATCCTGCGGCACTTAATGGTGTGATAAGAGTAGGTGGATGTGACCCTAGCGGTAAGCGGTGGATACATAACTACTGGAGAGGCTCTAACTATGGTCACGGTATAACATGCGTGTGCCCAGGCTCTAGCCAGATCAGCACACTGTACATGAGGTGGAGATACACAGATGTAGACGGCACAAGCCAGGCTACTGCCAATATGACAGGACTGGTAGCGCTAATGAAGTCAGTAGATAAGTCACTAACATATAACGATATAATAGATATACTAACATCACTGCATACATATAAGGATAATGAAGTAGGTATAGGAGTGCCTAATGCACTACTCATTACTAATGAGGTAAAGAAGCGTGCCGATGCGCGCATCAGCAAGTATAAAAGTACCATGATAGAAGGTATAGAATGGATGGTATGTGGGTTGGTAGATACACCATACAGTAAGATATGTAGGTGTAACGATATATGCATGTACCCAGTAATGGGCTGGGAAGCATTCTATGAGACTGAACCGGGTAAGAGAATAAAGCGTTATACTAATGTATGTGAGCATGGAGGTAATGTATGACTACATGGGAAGACATCGAAATACTGGTAATGGACTTCGATGGTACTGTAGGTAGGGACTTTAAGGTGTGGTCTAGGGATGGTAGTATAGCTAAGCCATGCTCTGG
>Ga0172366_10003998_pt1 | contig 11626 bp, 10 predicted proteins | sample LakKivSesite69cm_FD_114533 | JGI IMG/M metagenome (GOLD analysis project Ga0172366, IMG submission 114533) | Sediment microbial communities from Lake Kivu, Rwanda - Sediment site 69cm | ecosystem: Environmental > Aquatic > Freshwater > Lake > Sediment | place: Rwanda: Western Province, Lake...
AAATTGGACCTCAAAGCCGCTAGGAAAGTTTATAATTTCATCACCGCTTGCACAGAAGAGGTAAAAATGGCCGCGGCCGCTTGTGGAAAGAGGGATGTTCATGAGCTTAATAGAGCAGATTTGAGATCCTTAAGTCTGGTAGTATCTAAAATCACTGGTGTACCCTTAGTAGGTAATTGAATGATAAAGTGGTCGAAGAATGATTGTCTTTTCTCTCTCTTCTCAATGAAAGGATAAGAATGATGATTATGAGAAGTATGGTGACAGCTTTCCCGAGGTATCCCTGCATGATTAGAAGAGGCCACCCTAGGAACGGGACTCTAAATATTACTCTGCCTACAATGTGGTCAGCAGGAAGCCACCCCTGATATGGAGTTGCACTTGTCGGCCAAATGTGCCCAGGGTCTGGGTATTGATTGTTGTCGCCCTTAGTTAGAAAGTATATCTCATTGTCTTCGTATGCTTTTTCGATTACACGATGGATGATAATGTGGTCCCAGTTTCCTGGTTGATGAAACGTGATAACATCGTCGATCGCGATTTGGTCTTTTGTCACTCCCTGAACAATCACTAGGTCCCCCTCGTAATACTTGTCGATCATGCTACTTCCCGTTACCGGGGAGATCGGAGACTCTGACCCTAGAACAGCTCTCAAGCCAAACCAGAGACCGTAGGAGGCTAGATATGCCAAACCGATCAGAATGATTGCCTCGAATAAGCCCCTATACTTCTTTATGAACCTGCGTGCTTCAACTGGAGTTTTCCTTGACTCTAGGGTCAATCGCATTTGTTAAATCACCCGGTACTATGAACATGTTTTTATGAAGTTTTGTTCAGTTCAGTCGCCTTTCCAATCAATTTCTTGCGTTCTTTTTCGATTTGGATGATAGAGATATCTCTATCTTCCAGTCCGTGCAGTTTTCTCTTAACAGCATTGACAATTTCCAGAAGCTTCTCATTTCCAATCTCATCTGCTCCGATCCCACTGTTCATTTTGTCGATGAGGATTTGTACTCCAAATGGTTGACCTACCGCCAATTTTCTCTTTGTGTACTTCTCAAAAGTCTTGATGTCTTTCTTTGTGAGATATCCTGCCTCAACATAACCAACACAATCACTGTCAAGAAATATCTTATGTACTGTTCTATATCCTGTCTCTGAACCTGGCAAGGGATCCGAGATTTCGATCATTCTAACGGTCACTTCCAGCGCGGTAATTCTGAAGAATGAAAGACTAGGATTAAGCAGACACAGACACGTCTAGAACCAGTATCGAAGGCGAAATTAGAGATGAGTCTTTGATCATTGCCCCCATGAGGTTGAATTCAAACTGCTTTACGTCGTTTCCTACGGCTTCGACGTTTTTGAGTAGATCAAATATGTTTCCGCTTATCATGACCTCCTTGATCGGGTGACTTTTTTCACCTTTCTCGATCTTGAATGGGCAGTCGAGGGCCATGGAGAAGTCTCCGCTGGCTATGTTTGCGGTGTGGGCGCCGATAAACCCATTCATGATTAACCCATTTTTTACTTCGCTGATTAGCGATTCCTTGTTTGATGTTCCGGGCTTCAGGATGATGTTTGTTGGTCCGACTTGCGGCTCCAAAGTATATTTTGGCACAGGGTTAAATGTGAGAGCTCTATGCGAGTTTCCTGTGCTTTTGATGTCGTCCTTGTGTGCGGTGTAAGTGTTGTGAAGATAACTCTTCAAAACTCCCTTCTCCATAATCATGGTTCTCTGTGTAGGACATCCCTCGTCGTCAAAGATTTTGGATCCGACAGCACAAGGAGCTTGGCCATCATCCACCATGGTTAAAACTTCGGACCCTATTTGTTGTCCAATTTTTCCAGCCAATGCCGACTGCTGCTTTTGAACCTTGTCAGCTCTGAGCATCTGGACAATCAGATTTATCATCAGCTGCATCAAGGCCGATGGTGGTATGATTAAGCACATTTTCCCTCCTTTCATTCGTATTGGGTTTAGCTGTTCAACAGCCAGTTGTGCTGCGTTGCCCGAGCTTTCCAACGCTCTCTCCTCATCGTAGAAGCAGTTTGCATATTCGTCCCAACCAGAGCCGAGAGAGCCTTCATCTTTGGCCAAGGCAAAGCAGTAAGAGTAGAAATTTGTCGTTTTAAAACCTCCATAAATTCCTAGAGAGTTTGTTATATACGTTTGATACTCCCCTACCATTGTAAATCCGCTCGTTGTCTCGATATTTCTATGTTGTAGAGCCACCTCGATCTGGTTCTTAACGAGGTCTATGACTTGCTGCGGATCCAATCCATGAATTCTCTTGTCATATATCTTTTCGACATTCTTCAACTTCTTTCTTTCTTGAAATGACTTGAAATCCGGGTCTGCTTTTCTCGCCTTTGCGATGACTAATGCATTCTTAATCGCTTCATCAACTGCTTTTCTTGTCAACTCGTTTGTATAGAAGAAGCCTGTGGAGAAGCCGCTGTCATTTTTTAGGGCGACTCTGATTCCGACTCCTGAATCTCTTTTTCGTTCTCCTATCTTGAGCTGACTTTTCTCGTAGAGAACTCTGAGTTGGTTGCTTTCACTAAAGTACGCCTCAGCTTGATTGGCACCTCTTTTTTCCGCTGCGGTTATAGCGAATTCCAGTAGATCCACTACACTCTACCTCCAACTACGACATTTCTTATCCTGATGTGTGGCCCGCCGTCCATTACTCGTACGATCTGATCCTCTTTGCCACAATGTCCAATATGTAGGGTTAGGTCTTTTCCAACAGCGTCGATGTTCTTTAAGATTTCTAGGGTTAAACCTGAAAGCGAGACATCCGAGATTGGGGTGGTTACCTCTCCATTTTCTATCATGAATGCGTCTTCGGCGTTAAATTGAAATGACCCTACTGCAGGATTGACTTGTCCTCCCCTTGTGCCCCTCAGGTAGAGACCCTGCTCTGTATCCTCTACCAACTCTTCAAATTCATAGTCTCCACTTGAGATGTATGTATTACTCATCCTGACGAGGGGGCGAAAGGCATATGATTGTGCCCTGGCGCCACCGTTGGGCTCCAGTTCCAGTTTTGCAGCGGCTTCACGGTTGAGTATGAAAGCCCTCAAGGTTCCATGATCAATAAGCAAGCGTTTCTTTGTTCTGACGCCCTCATCATCGTACTTTGAGCTTCCCCAGCTCTGAGGCGAACTGGAGTCATCATATATGGACACGTCTTGGGATCCGATCATTTGTCCTAATTTGTCCTTCAGGATGGATTCTCCTGCTATCACAGCGTCGCCCTCGCATGCATGACCAACAGCCTCGTGGGCGAATGTGCCGGTCAATAGGGGGTCAGCGATTATAGTGAACCTTCCGCTCGGCGCGGGCTTAGCTTTTAACATGGCAACCGCTCTTTCAGCAGCCTTCTGGGCGTACTTTTCGACAGGTTGCTCTTCAAAAAGCTCGAAACCACCTGTAAACCCTATGCTTTCATAACACATGCTTATTTTATCTTCTTCTCTGGCAAATACTAGGGCTCTGAGCATTAGGTAGCTTGAGCCTCTAAAAATCTTGGTTCCCTCGCTTGTCACGATAGCGCCCTCTTCTGTTCCGTCACCGTAGAGTGTGTCTACGCTGGCAATCTTGGGACTGACCTCCTTGGCAGCTTTATATGCTCTTATTATCAACTCCATTTTTCTAGTCATATCTACTTTTGATGGGTCCTCCCCACTTCGCATCATTATGCGATCTTCATGAGTTTCTACTGGTGCGAGAACAACCTTCTCTTTGATCTCCGTACTGCTGACTTTGGCCGCTTTCACAGCCACTCTAGTGCTTTCTTCTAAATCATACCTGTTGAAAGAGTTCGAGGAGGCAAAACCTAAGGCTCCTCTATAGAGTGCCCTTGTGCCAATCCCTCTGTCTGTCCCGCTCGTAATCTGTTCGACTTTATCGTTCATTGCTCGAATCGTAGTTTTAACCGCTCTTCCGATGCGAGTCTCGGCGTACTCAGCCCCAAATTTCAGAGCGAGTTTAACAGTCTTTTCAGCTAAGTTGATCATCTACGTCTTTCCTTATCGCACTTCAATTCTTTACCTTTTTATAAAAGACTTTTCATGGAGAGCTTGAAATTCTTGCTGTTGCAACTCTGATGAGGAGTGATACTATACTTGCATGCGCAACACATAAAAAAGGGATACAAGATAGTGATACCTTAATTGTCGGCGTGCACATAAAATTTATAGTGAGAGATGTTAATGTGAAAGGTTCCAAACGTTTCACTAAAGAAGAGGCGAAGGAGATAGGAGAAGCGATTGGTATAGATTGGAACAAGGTTGATTTCGAGCAATTTAGGATGGGACTTGAAGTGGAGCTTGAACACGGTAAAAGGGATTCGCAGACTGACGTGACGCATGACGATCCAATAATGACTGGCAAGATTGCGTTGGCGCACCTAAAAGAACTTCCAGATTATTACACCCGCCTTGCCAAAATGGAAAAAGAATCAGAGTGATTCCAAGATTTTAGGATGCTCATAAATTGATAGTGATTTCGCTATAGCTAGAATTCGCGCATGGAACCCCATTCGACTTGTCCCGCAATCTGGTCGTTAGCTCTAAAGGAACTTCATCAATCGATTGTGGAGGCATCGCTGCATACTTCCCTTTTTATGTTGTAACAATGACACAATAGAGAGCAAATCGGTTTGAGTACTTCACGGTGATTTAATTGTTCAAAGCAGTGGTCTTCGATTTTGACGGGACATTGGCTGATACAAAGGAGGACATCACTAAAGCTGTACAGGAGGCTCTGTCTGATGTTGGCTGTGTTGTAGATGACCATTTCGTTGAGAGAAGAATCGGACTAGGAGGTATGTTGGTCATAAAAGAGGCTCTTGAAGATAACAAGATCTCTTACAATGATAGCCTGATTGAGAAACTAGTTGCACGTGCCGTACGAGCGCGCTTGAAATTTTTGAACGGTGTAAAACTTTTTGATGGAGCCTTCGAGTTGCTGGGCGCGTTGCACAATCGCATCAGAATCGCCTTGGCGACTATGAGTAGCAGAGACGCGATCGATATTTTACTTCGTGAAATGGGTTTGGCGAAATATTTTGAGGTTGTAATCTCTGCTGACGAAGTTCTGAAGCCGAAACCGGCACCTGAAATCTTTCTAAAATGCGCCGAGAAATTGGGTCTTGATCCGAAAGACTGCGTGGTTGTTGAAGACTCAATTTTTGGGGTGCAAGCCGCCCAGGCGGCAGGAATGAAATGTATAGCGGTTTCTTCTGGAGCTTATACTGCTGAAGAGCTTAGAAGCAAAGGGTCCGACTTAGTTGTGACCTCGATTAATGATAGAGAGGAGATATTGAGGTTCCTCTTCTGATCTCGCGCGCGATCCATAGATCGAAGCATTCTAATATCGCGGACTCTTATTAACCCCTTTGCGAATTTTGATATCAAGCGGGGATCGCCGGATGCAGGATAGCAGGGCTGCCTTTTCACTGTTGGCGAAGCCTGTTCAGAGACTCATTTCAGAGAGGGGATTCACGAGTCCAACTGACCCCCAGAAGGAGGTTATTCCACCGATTCTAGGAGGCGACAATGTTCTGTTGATCGCTCCCACAGGAACAGGCAAAACCGAGGCAGCCATTCTGCCAATCTTCAGTAAATTTATTGAGTTAGCTGAGAAGCCTCCTGGGGTCAAAATACTCTATATAACCCCTCTGAGGGCTTTGAACAGGGATCTTCTTGAGCGTTTAGAGTGGTGGTGCAGTGGATTAGATGTAAAAGTTGCCGTCAGGCACGGCGACACGGATGTCAAGGAGACAGGAAATCAAGCGAAGAATCCGCCAGATCTCTTGATCACGACTCCAGAAACGCTTCAGGCAATCCTCCTCGGTAGGATAATGAGGAAGCATTTGAAGTCTGTGATGTTTGTGATAGTCGACGAGGTGCATGAATTCTGTGAAAATAAACGTGGAAGCCAACTATCCATTGCGCTAGAGCGCCTTCGATCCATTATTGGCAGAGATCCGCAGTTGATTGGTTTGTCGGCAACGATAGGTAGCCCTGAAGAGGTCGCTAAATTTCTGGTCGGCGTAGACAGACCCTTCAAAGTAGTCTGGGTACCTGTCGCCAGATCCATGGATCTCAAAATAGCCTATCCAAAACCTATGCCGGAAGACTATGAGTTGTCGACGAAGCTCTACACTCATCCTGAGGTAGCTGCGAGGCTGAGGATTATGCGTAAGCTAATTGAGGGGCACAAATCTGTTCTCCTCTTCACCAACACAAGGGCTATTGCGGAAGTTTTAGCGAGCCGGTTCAAAGTCTGGGATATCGGCTTCCCCCTCAGCATCCATCACGGATCCTTGGCAAAACCCGCTAGGATAACGGCTGAACGCGGCCTAAAAAACGGCGAGCTGCGTAGCCTCGTCTGCACATCGAGTCTAGAGCTTGGTTTGGATATTGGCAACGTGGACCTCTGTATTCAGTACGTCTCTCCAAGACAGGTTACGCGTATTCTTCAGCGTGTCGGGCGTAGCGGCCACAGGGTTGGAGGAGTTGCCAAGGGCGTGATAGTTACTCTCGACTCTGAGGACACGCTTGAGGCCATGATCATTTCTAGGAGAGCTTATGGGGAGGATCTTGAGCCTGTGGATGTTCCTGAGAAGCCCTTTGACGCTTTGACCCATCAGATTGCTGGATTGCTTATTCCAGGAAGAAGGCTGTCCTTTCAAGGTATACTGGAACTCGTTAGAAAGGCTTACCCGTACAGGAACTTGACGGAGGAAGAGCTTGTCAAGGTCTTGACCTACATGCAGTCCAGATACCCCAGACTCGCATGGGTTTCGTTCAAGGATAAGTTGGTTTTAAGCCCACGTGACAAGAAGGGAATGTACGAATACTATTATGGAAACCTTTCGATGATTCCTTACGAGAAAAACTACCTGGTCGTCAATGAAACAGACGACACGCCTGTAGGGGTCTTGGACGAAGCTTTTGTCTCAGAGTATGGTGAGATTGGGACGAAGTTTATTGTCCGTGGTAGTGCATGGAAGATCCTCAACGTGTATGGAGACAGAATCTACGTTAAACCAGTTGAAGATCCTACTGGAGCTATCCCCAGCTGGATTGGTGAAGAGATCCCTGTTCCCTTCGAGGTTGCACTCGAGGTCGGAGAGATTAGAGCATTCGTTGAAGAACAAGCAAGAGGGGGAGTTGAGCAGGAAGAGATAGCGTCCGTTCTCTCTGAGAAGTATCCAGCCGACGCTGAAATTATCTCTAGGGCGATCGACGATACTTTTGAGCAAGTTCGCTTGGGGTTCCCTGTTCCTACAGACAAGAGAATCACCGTTGAGGACTGGGAAGACTACGTTGTGGTGCATGCATGCTTCGGCTCGATGGTCAATAGAACTCTGGCAAGGTTGATAGGGCATCTGCTCTCAGAGAGCACAGGGTTCACAATGGGTGTCCAACAAGACCCGTATCGGATAGTGATCCAGACACTTGGAAAGGCGTCATCGGCCGACGTTGTCCCAGTGCTGGATGAGTTAACTGGCATTGATGTCAGGGATGTTGCGATCGAGGCTTCAGCGAAGACAGGTCTCTTCAAGAGGAGGATGATCCATGTGGCAAGGAGGTTTGGTGCGTTGTCGAGGTGGGTTGACCTAAGCAGCGTCAGCATCGACCGTCTGTCGAAGAGTTTTGAAGGCACAGTGATCTATGATGAGGCCGTGAAGGAAACCTTTGACAAGGACCTTGATATAGATGGTTCCTTGCGGGTCCTTGAGAGGATTCGCGAGGGGGGGATCGAGGTGGTATCGCAAAGAACGGGTGATAGGCCTACACCGATAGCTCGCATTGGACTTGAGAGGATTGGTAGGAAGTCAGATCTGATCCCGCCGGAGAAGATGAAGCGTATTCTAATCGAATCTGCCAAGGTGAGGTTGCTGGACGGAGCAGGAACATTCCTCTGTACGGACTGCTGGAAGTATGTGAAGACGATTCGAATAGCCGATCTGCCTGATAAGCCACGTTGTCCAAAATGTCGCTCAGAAAAAATAGGGATGGTCAATAGCCCGGAGTGGGATGTTGAGAGGGTTTGCAGGAAAGCGAAGACTTCGCTTACTGTAAAGGAAAGAGGGGTTGTGAGAAGGGCTAAGGAAACGGCTAAACTAATATCTAGATATGGCCGTATAGCCGCTGTGGTTCTAGCTGGGAAAAACTTGGGTACTGCAGAGGCGGAAGGGATCTTACATAAGGAGAGAACGCTGAGCGATAGTCTGTTTGAATTGGTCGTTGAAACTGAGAGGCAGGCATTGAAAAAGAGGTTCTGGTAAGCACAATTTCAGAGAAAAAGAGCAATGATGTGCAAGGTGTGCAGATCGAAGGAGAAGATATTCACTCGCGATTGATTGATCGCCTAATAAGGATGCTCCAGATAGACAAAATAAAATCTTTTCCTTTATGTTCAACATGAATTTTCTCCTTGAAGTAAAAACTTATATGCATGTTTCTTAACATATTTTCAGAAAGTGGGAAAAAGAAGATGTCTTTCTTGAGAAAAGCTAAGGGAATTTCTACAACAGCGATCGTAGTATTACTGGTGTTGCTAGTCGTAGGTGGTGGCCTATACTGGTACTTTACATTGCCTCCACCTGTCGCATACAAGGACACCTTAATCGAGGGAACGACAGACTCTGTTGAGAACACCATCGATCCAGCACAAGCATACGACTTCTTCGGATGGAACATAATTCAACAAACTGGTTGTACTTTGGTCGAGGTTCGTCCCGGTTCAGGAGCTGGACCCGAAGATATTCTCCCAGCATTGGCAACTGATTGGACGGCCAGCGCCGATTTGAAGACTTGGACCTTCAACCTGAGACAGGGTGTCAAGTTTCAAGACGGAACTGAGTTCAATGCGACACACGTGAAGTACAGTTTTGACAGAGCTAAAGAGATAGCGAATCCGGATAGTTTTCAAGTCAACATGGGAACCTTCGATGTCGTCATAGACAGCGTTGAGGTCACAAGCAAATATCAAGTCGTTTTTCACCTGAAGGTGGCAGTTAGCTACTTCCTTCAGTATCTGACTACTCAAGCATTCGCCATCGTTAACCCACAATACGCTGCCATGGACCATATAACTGAATACGTGGATGGAGATGCACGGGCGAGCAACCCGAACGATCTTGGCAGATACGTGTTGACAAAGTGGACGAGAGTCGCGGGTAAAGACGTGGAGATGAGGCTTGAGGCAAATCCAAACTACTGGAACGCAGATGAAGAGCCGAAGACGAAGAACATCATCATTAAGATGTACTCCGACGCGACAGCGCTCAGGTTGGCTCTTGAAGCCGGAGACATAGACATAGCGTTCAGAAACCTCGCAGTGCCTGACATCGTTGATCTTAAGGAGAATCCTAACGTCAAAGTTTGGGAAGGAGCCGGTGCAGAAATTCAGTACTTGATCTTCCAAGAACATATGGAGCCATTTGATGATGCGAGGGCAAGAAGAGCCTTAGCGGCTGCCTTAGATAGGTCAGCTGTGTGCACAACCGTGTTTATCGGACAGGCAAACCCTCTGTACAGCATAATACCAGAGGGTATGATGGGTCACACCGAGGCCTTTAAGGCCCTTGGAGACGCTAACATAAGCCTAGCCAGAAGCTTGCTTGACGAACTTGGATATGATGAGAACAACAAGCTCGCAATAGATCTATGGTACGAGAGTTCAGGACACTACACGTCAAGTGCCGACCAAGCCCTATACTATAAGAACGCATTTGAAGCGACCGGAGTCATAACTGTAACTCTTCATAGCTTAGACTGGCCGAGCTACAGGCAAGCTAGAAACGCGGGAACTATGCAGGTATTCATATACGGTTGGTATCCAGACTACATTGATCCAGATAACTATGCATTTCTCTATTTTGCGGGTTGGCTAAACCACCACTATATCGAAACTGCCAATGGCCTAGCAATGGAAACTTTGTGGGAGCAAGCAGGATCCGCTCCCACTGCAGATAGACCAGGGCTATATGCCCAGATCGATGAGTTGGCTGTGCAGGACTGCCCGGTGGTTCCACTGTTCCAAAAAGGACAGTATGCTGTTAGCAAGCCGAATGTCAAGGGCATAGTGCTAGATGTCACTATGTCCTGGCGATTGTGGCTGCCGTACGCGACCGAAGAATAGAATCTACAACTCTCTTCCCCTTTTTTTATTAGCGGTGTATTCACATGGGTTTGCGTTCATATATCGCTACAAGAGTATTGCTTACCATACCCATGATAATGCTGTTGTTGACCTTCGTTTTTCTTGTTGTTAGAGTCTTGCCCGGAGACCCTGTCCTACTTCACTTCGAAAAGGCAGCTAGCCCTGAAACCATGGAGCTGATGAGGCAAAGGCTGGGGCTCGATAAACCATTACTGAGTCAATACTTTGCGTACTTGGCTGGGCTGATGCAGGGAGACTTGGGAAAGTCAATGCAAGACTTTTCGCCGGTTGGACAACAGATTTTCTCGGCCTTTCCAGCCACGCTTGAACTCGCAATTTACTCCACGATCATCGCCGTTGGCGTGGGAATATTCCTCGGTGTGAAATCATCTCAGTCATACAACTCTCCTCAGGATCACTCAATAAGGATCTTCGGGATAGTTGTGTACGCTATCCCAATATTCTTTCTAGGCATGATTTTCCAGATGATCTTTGGCGTCTTTCTTCACTGGCTTCCAACAGGCGGACGTATATACCCCGGCATGGAACCCTATGGCTTGAACATGGGCGGCCAGCATATATCAACCGGTCTCTACACGATCGACAGCCTCCTCGAAGGCAACGTTTTCAAGTTTGTTCAAACGTTAAGATACATTTTCCTGCCATCTTTGACCCTGGGGCTTGTTCTCTGCGGTGTCTTCATCAGACTGACCAGAAGCAACATGCTTGAAACCCTGCGTCTCGATTTTGTAACAGCCGCGAGGGCCAGAGGGCTAAGAGAGAGAACGGTGCTCTATGGCTACGCATTTAGAAACGCCCTCCTTCCAGTTCTTACCATGATGGGGTTGCAGTTTGCCGTTCTTCTTGGGGGCGCCATTCTGACAGAAACCACGTTCTCCTGGCCAGGGTTAGGAAGATACCTCGTTGACAGAATCAATTTTAGGGACTACACCGCCATTCAAGGAGACGTTGTCTTCTTCGGTCTTCTTGTCGCTTTGGTGAGCCTAGTCGTGGATGTTCTGTATGCGTACCTTGATCCAAGAATAAGATTATAGGGGGTGCTGAGTGAGATGGAAACTGAACGAGGTCTGCGCACACGTATCTTACCTGGACTGACAGCGTTAACAAGTAGAGGGTTGGCAGGCTGGATGGTTGTGATAGGGTTGGGGATGGTACTCTCAATCGTTACGATGACGCTGATTGCTCCATGGATCTCACCCCATGACCCCTCTGCCCTGAATGTCGGTCCCTTAAGGTCGCCACCCAATGGAGAGTTTCCTCTTGGCACAAACCACCTGGGTCAAGATATGCTTAGCCGGGTTTTATGCGGCGGATCAATTATGCTTCAGGTTTCTGTCCTGTCAGTACTCTTCTGTCTGATAGTAGGAGTGCCCATCGGCCTGATCTCCTCTTACGTTGGTGGTGCGCTTGACAAGA
>Ga0172366_10003999_pt1 | contig 11625 bp, 16 predicted proteins | sample LakKivSesite69cm_FD_114533 | JGI IMG/M metagenome (GOLD analysis project Ga0172366, IMG submission 114533) | Sediment microbial communities from Lake Kivu, Rwanda - Sediment site 69cm | ecosystem: Environmental > Aquatic > Freshwater > Lake > Sediment | place: Rwanda: Western Province, Lake...
CATCTTTCTTGCTATTTCCATAGAAAGTTCAGGAGCATAGGAGATTAGGTTGACGCCACAACATGGATAGTGAGTTCTGTGAACTTCGTTGTCCTTGAGTAGTTTACTGGTGATTCCTTTCAATTTGTTCAGGTGATCTGGATAGTGTATCGTCAAAGTCAAGCCTCGTGGTAGATCCTTTGGCTCTATAACCTCTAAAATGTGCCGAACTTCAACACCTTTAAGGGGATAGAATGAATTGAATGCTAAGTAACAACCAGGACAAGCTGTGACTAGCCGCTTCACACCCTCTTCTTCAAACATATGTATATTTTCTTGGGCGACCTCCTTTGCCCCTTCAACATCACCCATCGTGTAGAGTATGTAGCCGCAACAACTCTCGTTCGGAAGAAGCCGAAAATCAATTCCTGTATCTTCCAATAGGCTTATTGCTGAAAGCCCCATTTTTTGGATTCTTGGAACTAGTGAGGATGTACATCCCAAGAAGAGTGCTGTGTCTGAGGAAGTTTCATAGTTTTTACTGAGGAAGGCCTGACGTTTCATTGAGCTACTGTATGGATTGCCATATTTTGTGATTGCTTTTTGTAGATAAGGAAGATTATGAGGGATTATGCCGTTCTTCACAAGGTTCTCTCTCAGTTTGTACCTTAAGCCAGCCATGTGACATTTGTTGCAGGTTGTGCAAAGAAATATGGGATCTGTGTCGTTCTTGAGGGATTCCGCACCTCTTATCTTGAGCTTAAGGTATTGATAGAGAGTCATAAACGGGGTATATCTACGATCCTCTTTTATCTGATGTATCGGGCATGCGTGGTCTTGACTGAACTCAGAAAACCAGCTTCTTATACCCATTGTACCTCTCACCTCCCCTATAATGGTTTTCAACATCTCTTAAATGTTGCTCAGCTATAATAAGATGCATGCATGAAACCATCCAAAGTTCTCTTAAGCACCGCAATTACGTTCCTGAGAACCTTGAATTTGAAAATGACTTACAATTCAGCAAATTGCGGCTTCTAATCAAATAATTGGTTGGCTTCTTCAATCAGTCTAAAACTGAATTTTAGAAGACCAAGAAAAAAAGAGTTGGTAGTAATAGTTACTGTGACTGTTTTTTGTTTATATAAGCAACAACCAGTATAGCCAATAGTAACAGAAGGGACACAAGGGGATATTCACGAAGTGGATACCAGACAAGGAAAGCCAATGCAATTATTAATACGAAAATCGCAACTATCATTAGAAGTCTAGAAGTCTTGCTCCTTGCCCAATAGGAGTCAATTGCTTTTTTGCCCATCTCCAATCATCTTAATGATGTTCTTATTTTTATATAAATCTTCTTTCTTAGCCATAAAAGCATAGTTTTAAATCGACTAAAATCATAGATATTATTGTAGAGGGAATGTATTATGTCATTAGAGAAGAATAAGGCTCTTATTCGCAAGATGGTTGAGGAAGTGAACAAGAGAAACCTAGCCGTGATTGATGAGTTTATGGCATTAGATTTTGTTGACCATACCAGTCAAGTTCGAGGTAGAGAAAATGCCAAACAGGAACTCATTAAATGGTTAAAGAATTATCCCGATTTGCATATGACTATCGAGGACATCATCGCTGAAGGGGACAAGGTTTGGTATCTTGAGAAAGATACTGGGACAGACTCTTCTGGCAAGAAGATGGATGTAACATCCATTAACATCCTCAGAATAGTCAATGGCAAGGCTGTGGAAGGCTGGGGTGGATACATACAAAAAACTCCTTAGACAATTCAGTAGTCTACATATCCATGGAGATTCTAATAAAATTCATTTTAGATATTCCGAATTAAGTTAAAATTGTTAAACTAAAAATGCAAAATCCTATCACATAGTTTGGAAGATTAAAATTTAACCTTTCTCTCTCACGTATTCCTTACTCTTACTTAGGTATTAGAAACCAGTAATGATAATTCGCAAGGATTTGGCTCATCTGAAATTTCTCATCGACCGAAACGGAAAGGAGACCTGGATGGACCTGCATGTGTTTCTGCTTTGACTCTTGGACCTATATATCTCCATAACCAGTCAGCAAACTCATGTGGGTTCTTAGTTTGTATGTAGACTTCTCCGGGACCTGTGACATCTGTTACCAACCCTTCTCCGCCAAGTACGGTAGATTTCAATCCTCCGAACATGCGAACTTTGTATTGGCATGTTGTGCTTAGGGCTGCCAGGTGGAAATTGTCGACTACTATGCTCTCGCCTTCTTTGAGATCATGCTTGTCGATGGCTCCAAAAGTATTAACAAAAAGGTCTCCTTCGCCTAAAGTCTTAAGCATGAAGAGATTTTGCCCGAAAAGTCCTTTAGTGAAACCTTGCCATTCAGTATCCAGTTTTACTCCTGATGAAGAGGCGATGTAACCTGCGCTTTGAACTATATAACCCTTATCTGGCTTAACGTCTAAGCAAGTTATGTCGCCTAGAGGAGCTGAAACAAAACCTGCTTTGCCAGGTCCGCCTCGAGCAATATAATCGTTTACAAAAAGAGTTTCTCCCCCTAGGATAGATACTTTAATAGTATCTAAGATTCCTGATTCCTTTAGCCTTGTACGGGTTTTAACCTCAATATTGCTACTCATATAAGTCATAGCTCCGCCTTCAGCAGTAATCATTCCTTCAGCGGGTAACTGAACCTCCAAAAGAGAATAAGAGGGCCTATACTTTATCTCGTAATTTACATGCTTCTCTCCACTTTCAACTGTCGTGGCCGCGCCGCACTTTGGACAAAACTTAACGTCAGGCTTTAATTCATAGCCGCAGAATTTGCATTCCAATAGGCTCACCTCAATTACATTTACATCACTTATTCTATAAATGTGTTTAGGTTTGGGATTAAAATTTAATCTTTCTCTCTCTCCTAACTCATACATTATTATACTCTCTCTCTACACACCTCTACAAACAAACACAAACAAACAAAAACAAACAAAAAACAAATAGGAGAAGAGGTAAAAAGGTTTTAAAGATATTTTATAATTTAGATGTAGGAAGTTTGTAATCTTGGTTGATGTCGAATTCTATAAAAAATATTATCCCGTTCAGAATGTTTCAGAACTCGTTAAAGTATTTCAAAAGACATTAATTATTACTAATCGTACGCCAGAATTCTTTGTGGACTGGGTAAAGGTAAAGAAAAACGTGGATGAAATAAAAATAGAACTTTCTTTGTGGAATAGCCTAATAGGGTCAAAGAATATTGAGACTGATTTTGTTAACTTGATTGAAAAATATCCTGAGGTGATTAAAACAATTCCGATATTATTTGCTATAAGGGAACGAGAGTTTCCCGTTATTGTTGACTTTTATGACTTGGAAAAAAGCGTTAGAAATTTGGATTTCAATAAGAATAAATATTCAAAGGTTAGTCCTTTGGAGATTAATGCTTATGTTGAGTTCGCAAAGAAGGGGGGTCTTTTAGACATTTTCTACTATGTTAAGAATTTCTATGATTATGTCTTGGGTGTTGAGGTAGGTCTTGACACAAACGCAAGGAAAAATCGAAGTGGCGAAGCTATGGAGACACTTCTAACCCCGCTTATAAAAAATATTGCCAAAGAAATGAAATGCGGATTATTATCTCAGAAAAGATTCGATTTAGTTAAGTCACTTGGTGGAAAAGTTCCTCTTGAATTGGCAAATCGAAAATCAGACTTTATTCTTTACATAGGTAAAAAATTTGTGAATATTGAAGTAAATTACTATTCAGGAGCGGGGTCAAAACCTGAGGAAATTGTCGATTCATATATAAATCGGCACAATGAACTTGTAAAGAATAATTGGGGATTTATTTGGATAACTGATGGAGATGTTTGGCGTATCTCTGAAAACCAAATAGTGAAAGCGTTCAATGGTTTAGATTACGTCTTTAATATTGAATTTTCTAGAAAAGGTTTACTTAAAGAAGCCCTTTCACAGATATTCAATAAACAAAGGTGAGACAATTTGGCGAAATATCCCATTTCTCACAATGGCAGTAAAAAGTTAGGCGAATTCTTTAAAGAAATTTTAAGTTTTCACATTCCACCATCTAAGGAAATAGCAATATTAGATCCAACCTGTGGGAAGAAACATCTATGGGAAGAATATTTAAAGAAGGACTTAAGTGGAAAAACACAATTAGAGGAATATGGGAAAGTGATTTTCTCTGATGTTAAGGATTACGGTCAAGAGATTATTTCAGACGTAAAATCATTGAATTTTGATTATCAGTTTGATGGGATAATATATGACCCCCCATATTTTTTTGGGTATAAAGGTTCCAATGACCCTCGTAGGGAGGATTATGGGGATTATGTTCAAACATACGAGGATTTACTTGAGTTTATGGATGTGGCAAATAGCAAGTTCTCAGATTGGTTAAAAGATGATGGAAAATTAATTGTGAAATGTGCTGACCAATATAATCCTAAGGAAAGGAAATTCTATTCTCATCATCACACTTGGATTAATAAACTAACCAATTTCGAGATTATAGACCTATTCATTTTCATTCATCACAGAATGTCTCCAACAGCGTTTCAAGTTAAAAATAGACCTTGTTCGGTAATAATGCATACCTATTTTCTTGTTTTTATTAAAAAAGCTAGTAAAGGCTTAAATAAAAACTAACAGTTTCCAATATGCATGCAGGTTGACTGTAAACATAAATATTTGTTTACAACATAAAAATAGAAGAACATATGATAGTTTTCATAGGCGCTGGGTTGTCGAAACTTTTCGGAATTCCAGATACAAAAGGATTTGTTGAGCTTTTCGATAAAGAACCTAAGATATCTGAAAACGATATCTATACGGAAATCAAGAGAACTTTTGGAGATTTTGACCTAGAGGTTTTGATGACGATTTCAGAAGATCTCTGCAAGAGTGGAAACGAAATTTTCAAGAGTATATCACCTCAAACGGCAGACTTTCTATTTAGAAGAGAAACAGAGAATAGAAACTACTATGTTCACGATAAAAAGGCTAAGGAAAAATCAGCAGATCTTCTTGAAAGCGTCAAGAAAATAATAAGAAACGAATGTTTTAAAGCGGAGAAAGAAAACAAAGACAAAATACTGGATGTTTACGACGGGCTTTTCGAGATCATGCGTGATCAAAGTCAATATCGATCAGGAGATAATAAGATAAGTTATCCTCCTGAATTGAAAATAGTTACAACCAACTACGATAGATGTATTGAGACGTATTTTCGTGAACGCCAAATAGACTATGCTCAAGGTCTACGAGAGCGGTTTGGGTGTTTATTCTTTGACATTTCTTCGTTTAATGATGGCGGTAATAGAATTGGGCTTTTTAAACTACATGGTACCATTGATCTTTTCAACATTGACGGGGAAATTAGGCAGAGGAGATATGGAGAAAATATTGGAGAAGAGATCGTTTACTATCCGATAGAGTTCGGCGGATATAGCCATATAATTGAGAGTCCATACTTGGAACTATTCTATCTTTTCAGAGATAGGATTGACAAATGCTTTGATCGCAAATGGATTATTATAGGGTCTTCCATGAGAGACAGAACAATATGCAGCATTATGAACGATGTCATAAGAACAAAAATTGAAAATCAGCGTCCCAGAATCGTATTTGTTAATCCTGATGAGACTGTCATTGAAAGACTAAAATCGTGGGGATTCAATCACCTTCAAGAAAGAATGGTTCATCACCACATCAAACAAGCATTCGGTACGTCAGAAACTAACAATGAGATAGGGCGCCATCTAAGAATAGCTGAATGACTCATTAATATGATGGAATACGTATGAGAGAGAAAGATTAAATTTTAATCTACAAATCTTGTGGGCATTTACCCTAGCTTTTACATCCAAGAGATGCCGAATCCCTCCATTTATGTTTAAAATAAGCGTTTTAGACTGAAAGAAACAAACAAAAGAAATACAGAAATTCAATTCATAGTGATGGAGAACCTTTTAAAGCCAAGTGCGCTAAATTGTTTTATGGGGTGTTAGTATTGGTTCTGCCTACTAAAATTTTCGAGATAAAAGAGGAAGTGGGTCTTGGATTGATGGTTATGAAGCTTAAGGGTTTCCGCGAAGAAGAGTCTTACCAAACGGCGAGTGGAGAAACCATAAATCTAGTAACGGAAATTTTAGATCTGAAGCTAGAGAAGGACTCGTTATCAGGGGTTTTCAGCACGGATTTCATGCGTAGACGTTATTATCGACGTAAGTTAGTTGAAGCTCCCGTTACGGAGGAAGCTCCTTTTTGGATAAAACGTTTCAGGGAGAGAACCTTCGTATTAGTATTGGCACCATCTGTGGCTCGTGGAGTAAAAAAGTTATTAACAAATCAAGTAGCAAATAAGCTCAGCAAGGTTCTTTTCATCAGACCCGGGGTGATTGTTGAAGCAAGGATCTCTCATGAGACTCTTAAGGAGCTTCATGAGTCGAATCCGCAGGCGACGAAGCTCATATGGTTTGACGATGTTGATATTCCTGGTTTAGAAAAACTTTGTTTAGCGGGCTCTGACCTTGTTGACACAGAGATCTACCGAGATTATCTTGGACATGGAAAGATCTGGTATGTTGTCTTTGAAGTCCAGAAGCGCGGAATTGTAATCGGGATTACAAGGAATAGTGTGGTTACCCTCTTCAGCAAAAGCACTACCGACGAGTTCATAAACTATATTCAGGAAGACCTTCTGATGCTCATTGAATAATCATCGCGGTCAGAGTCATTCTTTCAAAAAATAATGAAGATGCTGGATAAATATGACGAAGAACATCTCCACCTGTCATTGTGACGACCTGCTAGAAATAGTATATTTTACAAAAGTTTAACATTAAACCAAAAAATAAAAAATGATTATTAGAAGGATTATTAAACAAACTGTGGGCTTGAGAAGAGGCTTCAAAATGTCAAAACTCAATAGCGTTTTGTCGAAAGTCGGATTTCACGCCGTTTACGAAAAGAGTATTAGAGAAGCGACAGATCTTGCTTTTGAATACGGCTTTTCCTCAGTACAAATCGAGACCGCGATGCCTGAGTTCTTCCCAGAGAAATACGACATTAAGACTCGGAGGAGATTCGATGTTATGCAGATGAAAAGAATGTCACACTTAAAGGTTCATGCGCCAGAAGAAGATTTCAGCTTACAGACTCTCTACACTTATATCTCTATCATATCTGGAATAAACTGTACTCCCAAATATATTTTTATATAAGCATTTACTTTTTGTTTGAGAACTAACGGATATGATCAGCTTGAGGCTAACGTCGTTTCTAAAGTCCTGCGTAAGGTTGCTTCAGCTCGCGAAGAAGCCTGGAAAGAGTGAGGTTTGGCTATCGATTAAAATATGTCTTCTTGGGACAATAGCAATAGGGATGATAGGCTTTATTATTAAGCTCCTCGCAGGTTTTATTACTGGGGGCCTTTTTACAGGTGGTTGATGAAATGAGTGAGAAGGATGTTGAAGAAAGATCTGAAAGAACCACATCTGTCTTTGCCGTGCGAACAACAGCTGGGCAAGAGAGAAATATAGCCAACTTGATAGCAAGCAGGGTCGAAGTGAATAAACTTCCAATAAAAGCCATACTTGTGCCTGAAACGCTTAAAGGCTATGTATTCATTGAAGCAGAGGGTCCGCATTTCGTAGAGGAAGCCATAGCTGGAGTCAAGCATGTTAGATCAAGGGTCCCAGGGGTCATAACATTTTCCGAGCTTGAAAGATATGTCGTGGTTAGACCTGTGATTGAGGAACTTGACATAGACGACCTTGTGGAGGTTACAGGAGGCCCATTTAAAGGGATGAGGGCGAAGATAACGGGGATCGACCCTCATAAAGAAGAAATAACTATAGAGCTGTTAGAGGCAGCATTCACCCTGCCTATTACGGTTCATGCAGATTACGTAAAACTTGTTGAAAAGGCTAGGAAGGAAGGATGAGGAATGGCGGAGAAAAAAGTTGTTGAGGCCTTAGTGAGCGGTGGGAAAGCAACGGCGGGGCCGCCTCTCGGACCGGCTTTGGGACCCTTAGGTGTTAATGTTATGGCTATTGTGAACAAGATCAACGAGGCTACGAAGAGCTATTCCGGCATGAAGGTTCCTGTCAAGATAATAGTTGACCCTGAAACTAAAGAGTTCGAAGTAAATGTCGGGGTTCCGACAACATCAGCGTTAATTGTTAAGGAGGCTGGAATCGAAAAAGGTTCAGGCGCTCCAAACACGCAAAAGGCCGGAAACCTATCTATTGAACAAATAGTACGGATAGCGGAGATCAAAAGACACGCACTTCAAGCCAAAAATCTTAAATTAGCCGTTAAGGAGATTCTGGGGAGCTGCACCAGCATGGGCATAACTATAGATCAGAAAGATCCCCGTTTGGTACAGCAAGAAATCGATGAGGGAAAATATGACACTATGCTTGAAGGAGATAAGAATTAATTTGCCTGTCAGGTTTATAATTCAAGGTCGAAGAAAATGTCTCTAGAGAACAAAATTCGCGAATCGATCAAAGAATTAAGGTCTAATTCAAAAAATAGAAAATTCAATCAATCCATAGAGCTCGTTATAAATCTCCGCGACATTGATATGAAGAAACCTGAAGGCCGTATACAGGAAGCAATAGAGCTGCCGCATCCTATAGGAAAGAAAGTTGGGATATGCGTATTCGCCGATGGCGACATGGCCTTAAGAGCTAGAAGAAGCGGAGCTGATCTCGTCCTTGAGAGAAGCGAGATTGAATCTCTCACTAATGACAAGAAAAAACAGAGGCAATTAGCTAGAGGCATCGATTCCTTTATTGCCATGGCTTCCCTGATGCCGCTTGTAGGTAGAGTGTTCGGTTCGATTTTGGGGCCGAGAGGAAAGATGCCTACACCTGTTCCTCCAACAGGAGATATAGAAAAGGAGATTGAAAGGCATCGAAGAATGGTTCTAGCGAGAACAAGGGGTCAACCAATCATTCAATGCCGTGTTGGGACTGAAACTATGAGTGATGATGAATTACTTGAAAACATTATAACGGTATTGGGGCGAGTTGAAGGAAGACTTAAGAGAGGAATAAAAAACATCATGTCGATCTATCTGAAGACCTCGATGGGTTCGCCGATAAAGGTGAAAATATAAGTTAACTATTAAGAAGATGATCGAGATGTTGCAACGCCATGCATTGTTGGAAAAAGATGTAAAGGTTAAGGAAATAAAGAATATTATCAACAAGTACAGAGCTATAGGAATCGCAAGTCTATACAAGGTTAGAGCTTCACAGCTTCAGGAACTAAAGAAGAAAATGGAGGGAAAGGTGTATCTTCGAGTTGTTAAGAGCAGCTTAATAAGCAAGGTGTTCGATGAATGTAAGGAAAAGCCTGGCATAGAGAAGCTAAAAGACTATTTAAAAGGTTCTAATATCTTCTTGTTCACGAATATCAACCCATTTAATCTGGCCATACTTCTCGAAAAGAATAAGGTTAAGGCAACAGCGAAATCTGGAGACATAGCCACAGAGGATGTGATCGTCCCCGCTGGTAATACTGGTTTTCCCCCTGGACCCATTATAAGTCAATTGGGATCAGTAGGCCTATCTACGCGGATAGAAAGTGGAAGCGTGTGGATAAACAGAGATGTGACGGTTGCTAAAAAAGGCGAGGTTATATCAGAAAGACTTGCAGTAGTCTTGTCGAAGCTGGGCATAAAACCCATAGAGATAATGTTAAATATGAAGGTTATATACGATGACGGATTTATAGTACCGAAGGAAGTTCTTCAGATAGACCTAAAAGAGTACGAGAATATCTTAAGCGAAGCCTTTACAGAAGCCTTAAATCTCTCGTTAAACGCAGCCTACCCAACAGCTGAAAATATTGTAAGTCTCATTAAAATGGCTCATCAAAATGCTTATAACCTTACCATTAACGTAGGCATACCTACACATGAGTCTACAGTAGACCTCATAAGAAATGCCTATGGAGAGGCATTAGTTTTGAAGGCGATAATAGAATCTAAAAAGATAAAGGAGTAATGAGATTAGACTTTTTTCAAGATTATATATTTTAGATCTTTTCAATTGGCAGATGGATTTTGTTTAGCGTATTGATTAGTCTATATTTATCTTCGCCCTTTATTCCCTTCCAGTCTAAGACTATCTTTTCCACGTGCTCAACCGTCTTATCAATACATTGCCTCATCATCTCAATGTCTATTTTGGAAATAGCATATTTAGGGATTATATGGCCAAAGGCAATATCATTTTCAAGAGCCATTCTTGTGAATTTCCGATTATAATGCGGCCCACCGATTCCTAAAGCTGTAGGATAACTTTTCTCGTTTGAGGCTGCAACCATCGCCGCGTCAGCTACGACTTTAGCTGCTTTCATGTCATTCCACTGAGCTGGAGAGCTTCCCAGCTCTACAAACATTGCAGGCGCATCTAGAGATGGACCGTGATGTGTGCATTCATATGAGACTTCATAATCTAGATCCATTTCCTCCCTAAAGATCTTCATAGCCTTTAAGGCTTCCTTCATGGCGCTTGCTGGAGAAATCGATATTTTTCTGGGTAAACCTCCTAGATCTGCTCCCACTAGGTTTCCTGGCGTATGAACAGAGAGTGTTGGAATTCCACTTTCACTGTGATGTCTAGATAGGAAAATTAACAGTCTAGGTGTAAAAGCATCAGTGATAAATTGAGCATTTACAGCTTCCTCCTCAATGAATACCAGATTTACAGCCTCATCATTCCACGTTTTTTTAAAATAAACAGGTTCCCCCTGAAATCCTTTTGAGGATTTATCGAAACTGTGATGTGCCAAAAGTTGATGTGCTATATTTATAGCCGCAGTGTCTTTTTTTGAAGCTACAATTAGGATCATATGATACCCTTCTTTGGATATTACAATGAAAGGTTTTTAAAGGACTCGCTATAAGTATCCCTAAAATCTTATTATAAGAATAATTTGAAAAGATTCCTTCACTTGTAGATGCAACTCATTAAAATGGATGAAATCTTCTACTTAAAAAATGGGAAAGTTTTTAGGCTTCAGCCAGCGTCTCTGAGCTTCTAACGCCTTCTAGAACGTTAATTTCACCCGTTATCTTCCTCAGCTCTTTGTAATCCCCGATCTCTAGGAAGACTACTATGTCAAATCTGCCGTAGGTAAAATAGGTCTTTCGAACACCTTTAACCTTTTTGACAACGTCAAGTATCCTTTCGGCACGTGTTGGAACAACTTTCAATAAGATACACGCATTAAGCATCTTTTATCCTCCTTAATATTGAATTTCGACTAGAGTCTCTGTGAAGACTACACCAGCTATCTTGCTCATCCTGAGTACAGTGGCTCCCAAATTCAGCGGATCCGAGGTCTCAATATCGGCTACGACGTCATATCTGCCGAGTACGGGAAAGACCTTTTTAACTTCCTTAATCTGATTGAGTGTTCTAACAACTTCATCAAATTTTCCGCTTTGTGTTCTGATTAAGACACAAGCTGATATCAATAACAATCCCTCAAATAAATATTGTTAGAAAGAATATAAATTGTTATCCCTATGACAAGGGGTTAGATCAAAAAGATGAAGGCAACTTAGTCTTATAAATGCTTATCAGGTAGGGTTCAACCAACGATA
>Ga0172366_10004001_pt1 | contig 11623 bp, 21 predicted proteins | sample LakKivSesite69cm_FD_114533 | JGI IMG/M metagenome (GOLD analysis project Ga0172366, IMG submission 114533) | Sediment microbial communities from Lake Kivu, Rwanda - Sediment site 69cm | ecosystem: Environmental > Aquatic > Freshwater > Lake > Sediment | place: Rwanda: Western Province, Lake...
ACGCTCATCGTACCCGGCTTCCGACCTCTGCGATTGCCCTTCTTCATCTCACACCTTCCTTTCTCTTTTGCGTTCCGTTTGGTGGTCACTCGACTCACCTTCTTTACTCTACCCTTAATCTAGCACACTCTGGCGATAAGTCAAGTGACATCGAGAACTTTTTCAGTTTTCGAGGTCGATGTACACGTCAGCCGGAATGGCTCGCACCTTATTCAGCCATTCTCCGATTTCATCTTCTGTGACTTTGCGTTGTTCCTTTTCATCATCATACATACTGAAAAGGAAGTTTTCGGCATGTTCCGCAAATCGGTCTTTGGTAATCATTGTCCGGTTATTGTCCCCCCATGAAAAGTCCGCACCATCAACAAATCCCTCGAAAAACCAAGGTCTCCATTTCTCGGGAACTACGTCGGTCACAGGAACGAACTTGCAGGTTTGAACATCGAGTTTCATGTGGTGTTCCTTTCTATACCACATAGTATATGCCTGACATTCTATGATTGCAAGCTACCATGCAACATTTTTCTGGCTGGGTGCGCTGGGCGTTCCAGGTCCGCAAAAATCCGCCCACTCTAAAAAAAGTTTCTTAGAGTAGACGGATTTCTGGCAGCTTCGAGCGGGTACGTGCATATGAGCGCGAGCATATCCATATATACATATAGTATACAGGCGGGCATTCAGTGGACAATCAGAGGAAAGACTGAGACGGAAAGGAAAAAACAAAAAAGAGGAACCCCCGACGAACGAGCTTCAGCAGCTTCTTGTTTATCGTGTCGGGGGTTCCAAACTAACGCGGTCGCATTTTAAGTGTTCTGTTTAATTAGAAGTTTGCTAGGTCCAAGTCATTTGACACCACCTTTTTATGCCCCGCCTTGTTAGGCCATTTACTCAGCCAAAAACCACCTAAAGTTCCCAGCTTGGGGGCGTTTAATTGCGCCGTTGTTGACGTTGGCGCGGTTGGTTTACGTGTTATTCTGAAGCCGGGGTCAGCCCGCTTCAGCCGTTTTTCTTGTTTTCAGCCAAAGCCTCATCAAGGACAAGTTCGATGTCTTCCTTGACATGTCCGCGACGAACGGAGTGCTGTTTTCCATACCAAAACTCCGCACGACAAACTCAACGGTCAGGATTCTTCTTGAACCATCTCTCAATCCCGCCAATCGACTTTTTGGCATCCCGCTTCATCTCGGCATTGGAGATCTTTGTATAGAAAAGAAACGTTGGTATTATCGTTTCTCCTTTTTATTCTTCCAAGAAAAACTCGAAATGATGGGTGAAATCTGCCTCATCTCTCAATACAAGTCTGTGTGGCTTCGCAAGTTCGTTCACACGATTGAAAACATTTTCACTTTCGATCTTTCCATCCCACATCTCCTGAAAAGCTGTTTTGATAGCTTCACGGAGCTTACCCGGATAAGGGGGATAGAAATTGCGCAAAAGATGCTCGTTCAGGATTTGTTCTTTTGTGAAACTCATTCCGGTACTACCTCTTCGATTGCGTTACCTCAAACCAGTAGTCCCACGCCAAAGACCAATCATCGATGTCGTCAAAATCACTGACCTTAGGTTCGTAAGGTTTCTGATATAAAAAATAACGAAAGAAATAAGGACGCGACTTTGTTACCTTTGACTTCCTCATGTACGCGCTCCCGTGCGTGATTTTATGCCCGCATTCAGTGGAAGGTTCACTCTACTACTAACATAGCACTTCAAGCCCGTATGTCAAGGTGGTGTGAGAAAAAAAGCAGACCGAACTACCAAGAGGGTGTGTTGGACAAAAACCACAAACCTCTTTCTCTTGAGGTTTCTTTGATTTAACGCTGGGATTGTAGAAAACAAAAGTGTTGAGAGAATTCATGTTTACTTTTCCTTTCCCCGAAGAGGAATGAATCCCTTTTCGTCCCAAGCATCCCACCATTCTGTTTCCATGATAACAGATTTCACGGCACCTTCGAAATCTTTGTCGATTTCCTTGTCGGTAGGGAAATTGTCGCAGCATACACCGTTGTACCACGACTTTTCCTTCAAACGAGTTTTTGCTGCTTCAAAAACCCGTCGCTGCTTTGAAGTGAATTCGTCCATGTTCCTAACCTCTCCAAATCTTTCGATTGCCCAATCTCATCAAAGGACCAATGTTGGGATTGTGCAAAAGCAAAAGGTCACGTTGAAAAGAACTGTTTGGAGAAGTATATCCCTTTTCGAAATCTATGATAGCATCATGATATTCGAGACACAACTGCTCCAAAAAAGCAACACGACCCTTCAGATCATCAAACTCAGCTTTCTCTTCAGGCGTCATGTTCATTTCCTCAATGCTGGATAACTCACAGCAGAAGCCGGGGCTTGTTTCAGGAAACCTTCTCCGTTCGTTCGCAGACAAAGGGGAGAACAGAAATGACCCTTGACAAAAGCAAAGCCATTCCTGTATTGAACCTCTATCCATTGATCAGGAAGTACGTCTTCCCCTGTCAACGTTTCTTGCCCACATCCCGAACAAACCCATTGAATGCTTTTCACGGTGAGTTCTTTATTCTCCGTTTTCTCTTTCATTCAACGTATCCGCAATCAGTTCAGCCATCCCCTTCGCGTCCAAACGACCGGGAATGCAGAAAGTCTCAGCAGCAGTATAGAACTTCCCATTCTTCCGCAACTGAGTCTTTACCGCAAATCCCCCAAAACCTCTCTCTCTCTGAAAGACTACTTCGTAGTGCAGTGCCTTGCGCTTTGTCATCATCATTCTCCCTTACTTGCCTACAATATAGCACTTCAAGCACGACTTGTCAAGTGACTGTGCGTAAAAAAGAAGAGGACCGGATTGTAGCCACACAACCCGGCCCTCCGTGGCTTGGCTAGGTCTGTCATCGAGGTTCCAGCTTTCCGACAGACCGGGTAACCTTTCCCATCCCGTTGTAATTTTTTTGACCTTTCAGCACACGGAATCGATGCTTACTTAGTCCCCGCTGGTGTAAATTGCCCGCATCTCATTCGGCCCGCCAGCGAGTTTCTTCGGGAGATGAATGAGTTGGAACTGCGGGACTTAGCATTTCTTTTTCTGCTTTCCTTTTTTCTTTTTCCCTGCTCTTTTTCCTGCTTTTCTTTTTCTATGCTCTCTGGTCTGGTTGTGGCCGGGTCTTCCCCTGGCAAGTCCCTTAATTCCGGTTTCGACGTCGAGGTGATCAACCCAAGACTCCACCGAAATTTCAGGGCAAACAATCTATTTTTGCCTCACCTTATTTGCCGAAAGGCGTAACGGGATCTTCTAAAGATTCGAAGCCGGTGGGTTCCCAACTATTACTTGCCGCAATCTGCACACTGGACTTCACCAGTACCGCTTCCTACGTGCGGAAGTGTGCTATTTACACCAATGAGACTGAACTTTCACAGTCGGGCCGTCTCCAAACCTTCAATTGTATTACTACAATTGGCCTTGCTTCGGAATCTCTTCCTACTAAAGGTCTTGTTACGTCCGAGGGTTTTGGGACGCAGGTGCTTTAACTCGCACCGCACAACCAGATTTTCAAAGAGCAAAATGATGAAAAGAAATTGAGGCGTGCTGTTACGCTAAAGTCGGGGATAAAATCGGCACTTACTCCCCACCGGGCTTACCGGCTGAATCCTCTCGCCATCATCCTACATGAGACTGATCTTACCGATGAAGACATTTACTCATTTAGGTTTACACGAAGTCTCTATGCTTCGTTCTTCCATCCAGCGAGATTAAGACACTCATTAAAGCTGGCTGCTTCTAAGCCAACTACCTCAATTTCTTTTCAGTTTTGAAAGAGCAAATCGAGAAAGGGAAGGCACCAAGTTTTGGTTTTCACCAAGTTTTGGAATTCTTCCTTCCCTCAAAAACCGAATCCGAACTTTAGCGCTACACTAAATTCAACGGAAAGCCGGGTGGGTTCCTTCGCCCGAGGACAGGTAGCGATCCTGCCCCGCAATCAGTCAAGTCGTCGTCATAGTGACTTCGCCAGATATCTCTATCCGTTTCTTCTCAGGTGCGCCCCTGAAATCTCTTGCGAAGATATTAGCGCTTGACCTTAGCACCTTCTGCGTCTCGTAAGAGTCCGCAGGTTTCTTTTAATTGGCGATCCGTTGAATTTAATGTAGCCCTTTTATTTTTGGTTTGGTTCGAACCGAAGGGGCGCTGGGAGCTTGGTGCTCTCTATCGCAGTCACGCTGCGCTTCGCATACCAGTCTTACCTAGCACTTAGACCCCTTCTCACTTCACTTCTTCATCGAACCGGGCTTGTGATACGCAATCCCTTCCTTTTTGTCATTCAGCTTTTGCAGGTTCTTCTCCCAATCCGCAATCCGTCCAGCCAACCGACGCTTCTTTGCTTTCAGTTTCATTTCTCTTTCCTTTTTCTCTTTTCTTTCCCTTCAGAGGAGGCAAGAAACAACAGGTTTTCTTTGACAGGTTTCTTCGTTTCGTCCGTTTTTCCCGTCCGACGATTCTCCTGTCTTTAGTCAGCGATTTGTGACTCGAACCGCTGCCTTGTCTTTCGGTTTCACTCCGCCTGTTGTCCCTTACTCTGCTTACTCTAGCACTCCAACCACCCTAAGTCAAGCGGCCTCGTCATTTTTTCTTCTCTCAGTCTTCAGAGACTACTCCACGAAAATTGGAACGGGTAAGCCTCTGTTCTCATCAAACCAAACTCTCTCCATATCCTGCGCTTTATTTATCAGAGCATTGCTGCCCTGACAGACATCTTTTTCATTCAAAGCTAAATGTGGCTTGATCCTGAATTCGGGACAGATATGCCAGCATTGTACATCCTGCTGACATACAGGACATGTTCCTTTGAATCTTGCTTTCAACATTGTAATCACCTTATTGAGATTTTTCTCGCCAACTCCGGGGGGTGGCGCTGGGAGCTTGGTGCCCTCTATCGCAGTCACGCTGCGCTTCGCCTACCAGTCTTATCTGGCACTTGGACCACCCACCCGGACCTCGCCGCTTGCCTCTCAGCTACCTTCACACTACAACCAATATAGCACATCTCGCACGGTTGTCAAGTGCCACGTGGAATATTCGCATCTCCTCCCAGTCATCTCAAAAATCCCCCCACTCTAAAAAAAGTTTCTTAGAGTAGGTGGGAATCTCACAGACCCGAGCGCTCCGGCTTCATACCGGCTCCAGAAGGCTAGCAAGAAACAAAAAGAAAACCCCGGTCCTTTTCAGAACCGGGGTTCCTTATATACCTATAGTATATAGAAGAGTGCTGACCTCAAACCTTATCGCCAATCACCATCGTCTTGTACACCCTTCCATACTTCGCTACCCGCTCCAAAATCCCACGCTCACGCTTCGTGGGCTTTACATCGTATTCAGCCTTGAAAAGAACTTTCCCGAAAGACTTGAAAAACCGATCAACAGAAAAGTAGGAAAGCATTTTGTTGCTTGTCGGCTTTCCATTCTTTTCAAAATTGAATTCATAAGGAATCACACGAATCTCGTGAGAAGCCCCTTTCGAAACCGCCGCTTTATTCATGCGACCAATCGCACGAAATGCACCTTCATTCCGATTGAACTGTTCCCTTACAGAACAAATTGCAATCCCACGAACACAAGCTCCATTCGGCATCTTCCCAATTGCAACAGTCGCAATCGTGTTATCCTTTCCCTTTACCATGTAGTAATTCCATGCCTTGAACAAAGAATCAGCTTCCTGTTCACGCTGCGTCTTGGCCTCAAGAATCTGCCCAACTGTCATTTTCATTGACATTTTCTCACCCTTTCTTTTTGGTTTCTTGAACTTTCTTATTTACCGCTTCCAATCGCTTCTTCATTTCCTCAAAAGAAATATACTCAATAAGCTCCCCACGTTCCCGAACAACTAATCCGTAAAGCGCGGGAATTTCTGTCAAACGCCAACCGGCGATTCGTTCACTCCCTATTCTCCGTTCAGGTGGTGATGGTTGAGGAGCCATTTTCTCATATCCTTTTTTGGTAGCGAGGAGACGAGTTGCACGTCTATCTTTTGCTTATGAGGCAATTGATCTACTGTTGAACTACCTCGCACCATTTTTATCGCCGCTGATTCCACAATCCCTTTCTCTCCAAAAGCGCTTCAACGTAATCCTTCGCTTCCTTCAAACCCCAGCCAGTCCGCAAACGACATTCCTTGATTAGGGGAATAAGCGAATTGTTCGATTCCCTGAAAATCCTGATAAGATCACAATCAAGAGGATCATTATCCCCCATCGCTTCAAGAAACTCTCGCGGACACCGCGCAACAAATTCGTAAACCAATCGCCTGAAATCTGTCTCGGGAACCCCAGCCAACTTCCGAATCGCCATCTGATAAATTTCCGATTCCATGTTCGTTCACCTTTCCTGTTTTGTCCTATTCTGGCGCATATGCGCGTAGGCATTCAGTGGACATTATCCTTGAAGATATTCAAGTAAGGAACGAAACAACCAAGAAAAACACAGGCCGCAAAGTAAATGAACATTGAAGTCATCTGACCTGGATCAAGAAAAAACTTCCAGAGAAGACATACAACGAAAAGATCAAACGTGATTCGAGGATACATTTTCTTTTCCTTTATTGATTCGACAGTTCTACCTTTTGCTCAGGAGGAAGGGGAGAAAACAGACCTTCAATCCAATCTGTGGCATGATAACCAATCTGGTAATGGTTGTCAAAATCTTTTACCACAGTAGTTCCTATATTTGGATCTGAAAACAACACGACCAATCCTGTTTCTTTCTTTATCTCAAATCTTCTTGATAAGTTTGAAGTCTGTCATCTTGACACTCCGTTTAAACAACTTAAAATATTCTCAGGAACCTCAGCATCTTTCATCCTGTCAGGATAATGATCGGCCATCCAGTCAGGACGATGATCGGCCATCCAGTCAGGACGATGATCGGCCATCCAGTCAGGATGATGATCAGCCATCCAGATAGGACGATTACCAGCCATCCAGTCAGGATGATGATCAGCCATCCAGTCAGGACGGTGATCGGCCATCCAGACAGGAAAATGTTTAGCCATCCAGTCAGGACGATAATTGGCCATCCAGATAGGACGATTATCAACCATCCAGTCAGGATGATGATCAGCCATCCAGTCAGGACGATAATTGGCCATCCAGTCAAGACGATGATAAGCCATCCAGTCAGGACGATGATCAGCCATCCAGACAGGACGATTATCAGCCATCCAGACAGGACAATGATCAGCAATTCTCAGAAGTTGATCTTGAGTGAGTTCAGAGAGTTTCATAGTTACCTCAACGTAACTTTAAGGAGAAGGATGGAGGTAGCATCACACCAGTGAGTAAGAGTTGTTACCCCAAGCAGAATCAAAATCCCAAGATACGGATAGATTACTTTCTTTCTATTTTCATCAATCCTGAGTTCGCTTCTCATCTTTTATCCCTCTCACGCACGCGCACGCATCCGTATGCGCAAGCATTCAGTGAATGCTTATCTCCCACCTAAATCAGCAGAGTTGAAAAAACCTTCGGGATGTTTCTAACCTTGATCTCAGTCGGAAGTGCCAGAAAGAAATTCCCATACGTGTTAACGCATACAATCCTGAACGTACCATGGTGAGGATATTCTGTAAGAGGAACAAACCCAACAACAATCACATCCTCTTCAGGATAATTCGTATTTGTCGTCGCCCGATACTTCGCTAGAATCTTCATTTGCATCTCTCCTGCTTTCTACCCTCACTATAGCACCCCAAAGCTCCCCTGTCAAGCGGCCAAGCACACTTTTTCACGCTCGCACGCGGACGCATTCAGTGAACGTTCTATATAACATTTATTAGTGTGTAGAAATATTCCCGAAAAATACCCCTAAACCAAATTTTCCCCGGAGTTTTTTAAATGTTTTGTGCTCAATAAAACAAAGTGACAAAAGATGACAACGATGAACATACTAATTTTCGTTAGTATCTTTTTCAGGCTTTGTTTTGAAGCACTTTTTGCAGAACTCATTTGAATGCTGTCCATCGGTGCCCCAAACATGGTTTCCACCTTTAGGACAATCAGAAGATAATTCAAAACAAGGACAAGCTAAACCATCATCAGACCAAACATCCCATCTCTCAGGTGGACGAAAGAAATCCAAGCAAGCAGGGAGAATCTTCGGCCAAGTAATAGGATAGCTACATTTTCCCTGTCCATGCCATTTCTTCAATCTGCCAGTAACAGTGAAATCATACGAATCACAGGAGAAATAACGACAGTTGTAACAGCATTTCTTCGTTGAATCATTCATTTTGATCTCCCAATTTCATTGTGTATTGTGAATATTTCGCTAAAATAGCACATTATCCCATTTTGTGTCAAGTGAATTATTAAAATTGAGAAAAATCATGTTTCATTCCAATTTTTGTGCATAAATCGTAATAAATCCTAAAACTTTCAAATTAATTGGGCTGTGTGGGCGCGATTTCGATTCCTTCTTTTCGTTATCTTCCTATTTTCTCCTATTCATGCCTTTTCTTTCCCTCACGCACGCATGTATTCAACGGTTTTCCGCGTTGGAATTTTTTAACGACGAGGTTTTTGCTTGGATTGAGATAGGTCATATTTTGTCCTATTTTGTCCATTTCATTCTGAGGCGACTACTTTTAGCCGTTTTCGTTTTTCCAGTACATTATCATAGTTTGTTTCCTATCTTTTCTATGTTTGGTAAGGGATTACGTTTGCCAATAGAGATTTCTTTCATTTATGATTTTATAAACATATTGTCTTGCTTCTATTAATTCCATTCCAGTTTTTTCTCTACAGTATTTGATTGCTGCGATTTTTCGTTGTGCTGAAGTTTTCTGTTTAGTATTTTTTGTTAAGATATCTATGATTTCGTTATCGAGATTAAAGCGTTGGGTATCTGGAATTTCTCCGATAGCGTTCAAGAATTCGACAGGATGGAGGGTAGCGAAGAGGTAGACGATTTGTCCATAATCTTTTTCCTTTAGATTCTTTACTGCTTTGCGGACGATTTCTGTAAAGGTTGTTTGCATGGTTATATTCTTTTTGTTAATCGATTATATTTTTAATAGCATGTTGCAATGCTTGTTTTTTGTCCAAGAGATTATCGCGCTGTTCTTTCAAAGCTTTGAGAGCAAGAATAAGTTCTTCTCCTGGTTTAATACTAGGATAGTATTGTGTTTCGTTTCCCAATAGAACTTGGAATTGTGTTAAAATCCATGCCATATGGACGATTTTATCTTCTTTAGGCCATTCTGCAAAGAGTATAGGTTTAATGTTTCTAAGGAATTCGGTCATTTCCGAAAGGGTTTTGAAGGAGACTTGAATATAGCTTTCGATAGCGACTTTTTCCGCATTACATTTCAGAGAGGGTTCATATCCGTAATAATCTTTGAAAGCTCGTTTATATGCGTAGGTGATTCTTTCACGTTCTTCCATGATTTCCTTGTAGGTTCGTTTAGTAGGCATGGTCAGGTTTCCTTTTCTTTTCTCAGATTTCTTTTAATAGATGGTTTAAGCATATTTTATATTCCTTTAGAAAGCTTCGTTCACGAATTCTTCCCATGTATATCTTTTGGTAGGTTTGAATTTATCACAAAGGACAGTTCCGGTTCTAGCAAAAGAGGCTCCCAACATTTTTCTATGTGCTTTTTTCAGTTTCCAAAAGTATTCAATCTCTTCACGGCAGTAATCATTATTCACAAAACGTGGCAAGCTGGCGTTATATGCGGTTCCTTTCATAATAATCACTTCTTGAAAAGGATGGTAAAATCGATTTAGCATTTGGTTTTCGACAAATTCGACAAGATTTCCGGGTTTTCTGAAACAAAAGATTTGTCCGATTTTTGGAATGGTTATTCTGCCTACATAATAATGAAGTATATATTGTTCGGGGAACATTTGTTTAAAAGACATAGCGGAGTGTCCATTGTAGGTAACTTTCCAAGCTGTGATGTTCATGGTTATTCTCCTTATTGTTTTCTAACTTTTGAAGGTAGTGCCATCGGGGAAGACGTAATCAAATTCAGTAAAGGTTGGTCTAAATCCCATTTCGTATTTGCCACAGACTTCTATGACTTTTTGTTCCCATATTTTTCGAGCATCATCCCAAATAGAGTATCCTTCTCTAAGAACTTTAATTGCCTGCTCAGTCAAATTATAGCCTTCATTTAATGATTTTAGTGCTTCGGCATATGAATCATCATTTAGGTCTGATTCAGCGAGTGTAGAGTTAGCATTTGCGATTATTTCGTTCCCTTTTTTCTTCAAATTTTCGCCTTCTTCGATCAAGCGATTTGCCGTAGCACGCCATTGCAATCTTCGTTGCCAGACCACATTAAGTTCTTCGATTTGTTGAGGGGTAAGGGGGTTCATGATGTTTCCTTCACGCGCCCGCGTGTGCATTCAGTGGATATATGCTTCGTACTTCGTTATACGCCCTTTCGACTTCGTTAGTTGTTATAATATGGTGAGGGGTAAAGGAATCGCATCCTATGGTTCCTTTTGGAGTTTTGAGCCAATGAATGTTCATGGTTAGTGGGAAAAAGTATTGTTTAATAGTTTTATTTTCCAGATACGGTAGATATTTTTCATTATATTCTGTCCAGAAGCCCGGAATATGTATTGGGTCAGCCATCCAATATAATTCTTTTGGGTTTTCCGTTTCTCCCTCAAAGATAAGAATTGATTTTATATCGAAGCATTGGGATATGAAGAAGTAGAAAAGATTTTCAAGGGTATCGAAACAGAAGATTTTGGTATGCGGGAATGGGAGAGTGGTTTCAAAGAGTCGATAATATAGAGAGTATCCATTACGTATTCCGACGATTGAGCAACCCTCATTAGGTCCAGCTTGGAAAGTGAGTTTATAGGCAGTGGTGTTCATTTCTTCATCGCAAGGAAACCACGACATCTTCAGTGTCGTGGAGGAATTGCGATTGCTCCTTTCTATTAAAAATTATTTCCTAAAAAAGAAGGATTTTCAACTTTCTTATAGAATATATGAAGTATGATACTCGCATATAAAATTAAACTGAACCCAACAAAAGAACAAAATCAAGTTCTTTTAACGACTATTGCACAATACAAAACTGCAATTGATTCTCCTCTATTATATGGGTTCCAAAACAAAATGGTATCGGGAGTAGAACTCCATAAAGCTACTTACTATTCTGTTCAAAAAGAAATTAACCTTCCGTCTCAATTGATCTGTTCTGCCAGATGTAAAGCTACAGAAATCCTCAAATCTATCAGAACAAAAACTAAAGGAAAGTTTAACACTAAACAACCTAAATCTCATAAATTTCCAACTATTAGATATGATAGAAATTCTTGCACTATTACTAAAGATTTTGTTAAACTTACTACCGAACAAGGAAGAATTCAAATTCCTGTAGTTCAATCTGAATATACTGATAAAATAGACTTTGAGAATGTCCAAAGATCGTGCGAACTTCAATACAAGCCTTCTAAAAACATTTGGACTCTTACCATATTTGTTGAAAAAGAAAATCCAGAACAAGCTACTGGAAACAAGATTCTTGGTATTGACAGAGGATGCAAGCATATTACTGTATGTTCTAATAATACATTTTTTGATTCTAAGAATTTGAGAAATGTTAAAGGGAAATATGACTATCTGAGAAAACGTCTTCAGAGCAAAGGCACA
>Ga0172366_10004003_pt1 | contig 11619 bp, 3 predicted proteins | sample LakKivSesite69cm_FD_114533 | JGI IMG/M metagenome (GOLD analysis project Ga0172366, IMG submission 114533) | Sediment microbial communities from Lake Kivu, Rwanda - Sediment site 69cm | ecosystem: Environmental > Aquatic > Freshwater > Lake > Sediment | place: Rwanda: Western Province, Lake Kivu...
CTTGTCCAGGATGTAACGGTAAGCCTCGGCCGTGATGCCAAAACCATTGGGCACTTTGACACCTTGCGGAATGAGCTCCCGGTACATTTCTCCCAGGGAGGCCGTCTTGCCTCCGACCAGCGCAACGTCCTTGACTCCCAGGTCTTTGAAAAATATGATGTATTTGAATTTCTGGTTCATGTTATCCTCCTCCTTCCTTTATTCGCAGCTTTCTTCTGCCTCGAACCTCCTATTTGATTTGCCCGAGTAACTCCTTGCGCTTCTCCTCGAGCAGCGCCTTATTGGTTGCTCCGATATTGAGCCGCAATACGGGCTCCGTATTTGAAGGGCGGGCATTAAACCACCAGTTGTCATAGTCCACCGACAATCCATCCAGGTGGTCAATCTGCCCGCTCCGATATTTGCTCTCTAAAGCCGAAAGCGCCTTATCCCTATCCGCAACCTCAAGGTTGATCTCGCCGCTGGTGGGATAACGGAGGAACGGCGTAATCAACCGGGAAATCGGCTCGTCCGCTGATGAGGCGATATTCATCAGCTCAACCAGGGTGCGAAGGCCGCTGTCGATATAGTGCAGGTCTTCGTAGTAATAGTGTCCGGAGAGTTCCATGGCGAACAAAGCCTTCTGGTCGCGCATGGCGCGTTTGATGAAAGCGTGTCCGACCCTGGTACGAACGGGATTGCCCCCGGCCGTCTTAATCTCTTCGGAAAACGCTCGCGACGCCCTCAAGTCATGCAATATCGTCGCTCCCGGGTTTTGCCTGAGCATGTGCAGTCCGATCAATCCGCCCAGAGCATCCGGTGGTATCATTGCCCCAGTCTCGTCCACCGCCACAACTCTATCGGCATCACCGTCGAACGCAACACCGAAGTCCAGCTTCTCCTTCCTGACCGCCTCCGAGACATGGTTCAGTGCTCCCTCCGTGAGAGGGTTTGGGGACCGTTCCCGAAAGTGGCCGTCAAGATGGAACCCAAGCCGCCATGCCCGGACTCCGTCGAGCCCGGACAAAAGAGCCTCGGCGGCAAGGCTGCCCGCTCCGTTGCCGGCGTCTACCGCCACCGTTATGGGCTTCTGCAGGTCCAGGAAGTTTCGCATCTTGGTTATGTACAGGGGCAGCGGCGAATCCCCCTGAAGTAACTCGTTGCACTGCTTGCGCTGGGGTCTTCTCTGCAGCATGGCCAGTATCTCAGACAGGCCGTGGTCGCTGCTCAGAGGAAGTGCGCCTTCCCGGCACAGCTTTAATCCATTGTATTCCGGCGGGAGGTGGCTGGCGGTAACGGCGATGGAACCTTCAAAGCATCCTTCGGCTCCGAACCAGTAGACCAGAGGTGTGGTGGCCAAACCTATGTGCGTCACATTGTGGCCGGACTCCCTCAGCCCCTCACTTGCCGCTTCGGCCAGTGCCGGTGAGCTCCACCGGCCGTCATGACCTATGACAAAGCGTCCCTCCCGGTCGGGGCAAACGTAATCACCGTAAGCGCCGGCGATGGCCCTGACCATCGCACTATCGATGTCCTCGCCAACTACTCCCCGAATGTCATAGGCGCCGAATATCTTTTTGTAGCTATTCTCGACTAACTTCATCACTGCTTCACCTCCTCATACTGTGCCAGATTCACTCTCTGACGTGTCTTCCAAAATACCCCGAGTGCTCCCTGCCCAAGATTCTGTACCCCAGGAGTTTTACCCGGTCCTGGACAAGGAACATTCCTGCACTGTACCCCCAGACTATGCCGGCCAGCCGCCAGCCCAGAGGAGTCATGAGTGCTCCGTATACGGCGATAAACGTGGCAGCCAGCATGGCCCCCGTTGTCGCTATCAGCAGCGCTCGCCCGGGCATAATAGACCAGAATGGTCCCCGTGTACGGGCGTTGATCAGCGTCAGGATGCCTCCCACGGAAAGGCTCAGGTATATCAGTGTCCGTAGCTGGTCCGTAGCCAGATGAAACACGTTCAGACCCAGGTAGAACATACCGAAGGATCGCACTACGGCAAACACACCCAGCGCTGCGGCCAGGCCCATGACGAAGCGCATGTCCCATGCCTCGGGTTTGTTCGAGTAACGCACGTTATCATAGGCGATTGTCAGGATGGAGAAGTCGTTAATCATGGCGATCAGCACTATCATGATGGCCGTCACCGGGTAGATATTGAAGATGAGAATCGCCAGGGTTATGAATCCCAGCAGGGCGACTGTCTCGGCAATTCGATAGATGGCATAGCTGGTCATCCGCTGAAAGGTCTTGCGGGCCTCTTTGATGGCGTCGATAATCACCGAAAGCCCCGGGGTGGTCAAGACCAGGTCGGCCGCCGCCCGAGCGGCATCGAGGGCGCCGGCCACGGCGATGCCGGCATCGGCCTTTTTCAGTGCTGGAGCGTCGTTCACGCCATCGCCCGTCATGCCCACGATGTGGCCCTTTTGCTGCAACACATCCACGATGTGATACTTATGCTCGGGGAAGACCTGTGCAAAGCCATCGGCCTGCTCAATCGCGTCTCTCACCTGGCCGGTCTCATGCTCTTTTGCCTCAGCCAGGATAGAGGCATCCACTATGTTCTTGCCCAGATCCAGCTGTTTGCCTATCTCCTTGGCGATGGCAATCTGGTCTCCGGTGACCATCTTCACCTTGATGCCCATCTGTTCAGCAGTATCTATGGTTGATTTGGAGTCCTCCCGCAGCGGGTCATAGAGCGGCAGCACGCCCAGGAAGTGCCACTCGTCTTTGCCATCGGTGCGAGCTATTCCCAGCGAGCGAAAGCCTTTGCTGGCGAATCCGTCCACGGTTTTCTCAACCTCAGATTTGATCTTGTCTGCATTGGAGTCAAGTGCCAGGATGACCTGCGGCGCTCCCTTGGTTGTCTTGAACTCCTTACCATCCTTTCCTTTCACGGTGGCCTCGGTGCGCTTGTGGACGGGGTCGAACGGCTGGAAGTGAAGAATCTGATATGACTTCAGCGAGTCGGCATCTTTGACTCCGCTCAATACCGCCAGGTCAATAGGGTCCTTGTCTTCGGCCCGCGATGCCAGGGCGCCGGCCAGGATTACTTCCTCCGGTTTAACGCTGTTTAAGGCAAAGGTATCCCCCAGGGTTAGTTTGGCCTGTGTCAATGTACCCGTCTTGTCGGAGCACAGCACATCTATGCCGGCAAGCTCCTCGACGGCAGACAGCCTGGTCACGATGGCCTTCTTTGCCGCCAGCACCCTGGCCCCCAGCGCCATGGTTACCGACATCACCGCGGGCATAGCCACCGGAATTGAAGCTATGGTCAGAATCAACGCGAACTCCAGTACGGTTAAAACCGTTTCGTGCCTGAAGGCGGCCACTATTATGATGAGGACGGCCAGGCCCGCGGCAATAAAAATGAGATAATCGGCAATCTTGATGACCGCCTTCTGAAAATGACTGATGGTCTTGACGCCGCTGACCAGCGTGGTCGTCTTGCCAAAATACGTGTTCGCGCCGGTGGCGTACACCAGCGCCTCGATTTCACCCTGCCTGAGGATGGACCCCGAGTACACTGTCTCGCCGGTCTTGTGCTCGACGGGAAGGGATTCACCGGTCAGGGCGGACTGGTCCACCTCCACCGGGTCCCCCTCCAACAGCTTGGCATCGGCCGGAATGATGGACCCTATGCGCAGTCGAATGATGTCGCCGGGCACGAGCTCGCTGGCCGGTATAGTGACCCACTTCTTGTCTCGCTTTGCGGTGGCCTGCACCGCCAGCGTCTTCTTTAGTGCAGCAACGGCATTGCCTGCCTGGAATTCCTCACGGAAGCCGACAATGGCATTCATGAACAGCAGGGCAAGAATGACGCCGACGTCAGGTATGTGGCGCAGTATTCCCGACAGGATTGCCGCCGCCATAATCATTCCGGGAATAGGACCCTTGAAATAGGAGAGGAACTTCAGGATGGGGTTCATCTCCTTTTCGAGGATTTCGTTGTAGCCGTACTTTTCCAGGCGCTGCTTGGCTTCCGCAGCGCTTAGCCCATCCTGCGACGAGCTGAGCCGCTTCATGAGCTCGGGAATGCCCACATCTTTCAGCGCCGCTCCCTCGGTCTGAGGGGCTATAGCCTTGGACTGTTCGTGCTCTTTCCTTTTGGATTGGCTCACGTCATATCTCCTATCAAATCTCTTTCTCAGGAGGTGCGGAGTCAGGTGGCACCGAGCTTACCGATGCTCTTTGATCCATCGGTCGGGACGTATTTCGACGGAGTTGAACAGGTCTCGATAGCTGCTTTCTACACATTCTATTCAGGAGAACCCTTGCTTCTACCCCGTTTGGATACCCCCCTTTGTTGTACCAGTATAAAGAACGGTTGCTGAAATTGTCATAAAATCTGGACTAAAAATCTTACAAAACTGTGACATTTCGTACGGTCAAGGTGACCTCAGTCGATGGTTGTCATATCCGGATATTCGCCGCGCGTCCTCTCGAACTGGTGAACTAGCAAGCATGCGGCGTTTCCGCACTGGATATTGCACTCACGCAAGTCGTGTGGTTGTGCATCATAGAGCTAGCTGGATTGGGAGACGGGACTCGAACGCTGAGCCGATCGACTGAAAGTCAGCACAGCGTTCTCTGTCTGAGAGACGCGGGCACTATAGTTCGAACCGCAGCGTATCTCCGGGCTTCAGTTCGTAAGTATCGTCACGGAACCCTACCGTAATCGGTGCCACATCGTGGTGCCGCGTACTAACCTTCAGCCGGTCAGATGTAACAGCGACGTTGACCCAGTGCTGGCGATACATGATGTCGAACTGTATCTTCTTCAGCTCGTTCGGCAGGTAGGGGTTAAGCTGCAGCCTATCCTGGCGAGTTTCGATGCCCGTGTAGCACCTCTGGACAAGGTCAACGGTGCCGGCCATGGCCCCCAGATGAATCCCTTCGGGAGTAGTGCCACCCTGGACATCGGACACATCGGTTTCAAGGGCTTCCTTGAAGAGATGCCATGACAGCTCCCGCTTTGAGCGGGCCAGCACCCAGGCATGCACCACCCAGCTCAGCGTAGAACCGTGAGCGCTACGTTTGAGATAATACTCGATATTCCTGGGAATAGTATCAGATTCGAACGGATAATCGAGACGCTGGAATATCTCCCCTAGCTCATCGGCTGAAAGCAAGTAGAACAGCATGAGCACATCAGCCTGTTTGGACAGCTTGTAACGGTTAGGAGTGTCTCCTTCTGCTTCAAGGATGCGGTCCAGTCGTTGGATATTTCCGTATTTTTTTTGGTAGCCCTCCCAGTCAAATTCCTTCAGTTTATCGTAGCCATCAAATTGACTGATGATACCGTCATCATGAAAGACAACCCGCATTTTGCGGCTGATGTCTTCCCATTGCTCCAGTTCCTCTGCTTTCAATGACAGCTTTTCCATCAGGGCCTGGCGGTGCATATCCGGCAGAAGCTCAATTGCTTCCAGAGCGCGACACAACACCCAGACCGCCATGATGTTGGTGTAGGCATTGTTGTTGATGCCCGGCTGATCAGCATCAGGGTAGGCATCGTGGAATTCGTCCGGTCCCATAACCTTGTGAATTTCGTAGCGGCCCAAAGAGCGGTTATACCGGGCAATGCTCGCCCAGAAACGAGCAATCTCCACGAGCATCTCTGCTCCATAGAAGGAAAGAAAGTTCATATCACCGCTAACCTGATAGTAGTGCCACACGTTATAGGCGATAGCGATATTGATATGACGCTGCAGCTGAGAATTGTCTGGCACCCACCGTCCGGAGCGCGGGTTGAGGTGCAGCCGCTGGCTCTCCTCTCGCCCGTCACTACCGCTCTGCCAGGGATACATGGCCCCCTTATATCCTGCTTGCTTCGCTGCCCAACGGGCTTCGGAGAGGCGCCGGTAGCGGTACAGCAGCAGGGTGCGGGTGATATCGGGGATACGAAGGTTCAGGAAGGGAAAGATAAAGAGTTCGTCCCAGAGGATATGCCCCCGATATGCCTCTCCATGCAGCCCCCGGGGCGGCACACCGCCATCACGGCCAATTGTATGCGGCGATACCGTTTGTAGCAGGTGAAAGATGTGCAGATGGAGAACCATGGCTACACGTTCATCATCTTTGATGGCAATCCGGCAGCGCCTCCAGAGATGCTCCCAGCGAAGGATATGGCGTTCGAGCAATTCATCGAAACCCGGCGCACGCTCAACTTCCTTACATGCTTCGATGGCGCTCTCCGAGATGGCTTTGTCTCTCGATGTGTACAGGGTTACGATCTTCTCGATGGTTATGGCCTTGCCTTCCTTCATTTCAACCGAGAATTCCTGTGCGATGTAATCCGGCTCTTCTATAACCTTAGGCTCTGCCCGAACCTGTTTGCCGTCGCGGAACAGCCTTGTTCTGGCCGCTTCGGCGATACGGATATGAGACTGGTTTGTCTCCACCTGGAGGCAAATTGCTTCACTGCCGATTGATTCAGTTTCAACCGGGGCGAGATGACGACTGTTCAACTGCCGGTAACGCTTCACGCCGCTGTTGGTCACCTGTCCGTCAAGCGCAGAGTGGATAAGAATGGGCCCTGACCAGTTCTCAAATGCGATGGTCGTCTCAAGCCCGGCCAGATGCGGGTTAGCCATGCTGACGAAACGGCGCTGGAATATCCGGGTTCGCCGACCCTTCTCGTCAATAAAGCGGACTAGACGGCTTAGTAAACCCTGGCGTATATGCAGCTCTTGCCGATACTCCAGGAGCCTGACCTTCTCGACATCAAACCAATCGCCATTTCGGAATCGGAATTTCAGCGGCAGCCAGTTGGGTAGGTTCACCAGACTCTCGTTCTCAATGGTTTGTCCGGCAACTCTGGTCTTGAGACGGTTATAGCAGCCGGTCACGTAAGTGCCCGGATAATGAATATCATCTGCAATTGATTCAGGAGCGGCTCCTCTCGTGGCAAAGTAGCCATTGCCCAGTGTACACAGTGTCTCGCGCAATCCCTCCTGCTCTGGATTGAAACCTTCGTAGGCCATCGCCCAGATGCCCTTGGAAACCTCTTTCTCGGCGAGCAGTGCCAGCTTCTCAAGGAATCTCGCCACTTCGCCCGGGTCTCGTAGCATGTAATGAGCCGCTGTTTGGCGCCTTTCGCCGCCAACAACTATGGTAACGCCGCGGTCACCGATGGCTCGAAACGCATCCTCATCGGTGGTGTCATCGCCAATGTACAGGGGGACAACTCTGCTTCCGTCTGTGTAGAGCGTCTCGAGCAAATAGAGCAAGGCTTTGCCTTTGTCCCAATCGACATTGGGTCTTAGTTCAATGACCTTCTTGCCGGTGGACTTTCGCAGTTCCGGGTAATGCGACAGTGCATTCTCGAATCGCCGCTTGAGCGTATTGACATCAGCGCTTCTGACCTGTCGGTAGTGCACCGCGATGGCAAACCGCTTATGTTCGATCTTCGCTCCAGGTATGTCGCTTACAGCCTGGCGCAACTCCTTTTCGGCGCGTTTCAGGGTCGGCAAGAAACGCTCGCCCATCTTCTGGTTGCGGTATTTCCCGCCGGGTCCTGCGATATCAAAGCCGTGACTGCCGGCATACGCGATGTCCTTAATGCCGACCATGTGTTGCACATCACCCAGGTCGCGACCACTGATAATGGCCACCGAATAATGCCCTGCCAGCCGCTTGATGACTTTCCTGGTCTTATCAGGGAGTGTTGCCTCTCTCGGGTCGTCAACAATAGGTGTCAACGTGCCGTCATAATCGAGAAAAACAGCAGGCGCCCTTTCGCGCAACCGCCGGAAGATCTCATCTTTCCTCTCAAGCGCGGATGGCAAGCCATGTATGGTTCGATGTTTTTCTGCTGGCCGTCGAGAACGGGTCCGGCGGATTTCAACCTCCGACAAGTCCCGCACCACAAAATCGGCGCCTCGCTTCCTTAGTTCCCGTCCCTGGTTAGCTCGATCCACCCCGATGACCACCTTAAACTTGCCCCGGTGTCCGGCCTCGACGCCGGCCAGAGAGTCCTCCACAATAGCTGTTTCCTCAGCCTTCACTTTAAGCCGCTTGGCCGCCTCGAGAAAGATTGCCGGGTCGGGCTTACCCTTCAGCTGGCATTTAATCGAGTCGACACCATCCACCTTGACGCTAAACAGGTCCCCGATGCCGGCTACCTCCAGCACAGTTTCAGCATTACGGCTTGCCGATATAATCGCTGTGCGGATATCGATTGACTTTAGCTGCTTTATGAACGCAATAGAGGATTCATAGACCTTCACCCTTTGTTTCTTCAGGCGCTGGAGGTAGTACTCGTTCTTCCGATTTCCCAGGCCGCATATGGTCTCCTGGTCTGGTTTGTCTCCTCGATTTCCATACGGAAGCGAAATGCCACGCGACCCTAGAAATCCTTCAACCCCATCATATCTGGGTTTGCCATCAACATAGCGGCGATAATCGAGGTCAGCATCGAATGGCTGAAAGTGCTCTCCATATCGTTTAGCACGTTCTCTGAGGTATTCGTCGAACATCTGCTTCCAGGCAGCGGCATGAACGGTGGCGGTGTCAGTTACCACACCGTCCATGTCAAAAATCACGGCTTGAATCTCTCGCGGATCTATCTGCATCTTGCCCATTTCTCCACCACTCCCTTTGGTTATTTGCCGAGATGGGAACAAGTGCTCAGTCCAGGCTCAGTGATATTCGCCACATGGACACTGGCCGGCAAACTAAACATGAGCCGCCAGGGAATCGAACCCTGAACCTGCTGATTAAGAGTCAGCTGCTCTACCAATTGAGCTAGCGGCCCACAATGGTGACGTCGGTCGTTATCTTAGCATAGTAGCAGTTTCTGGACGCTAAATTGGTGTTCCCTCTACAGCAGGCATCGGCCGACCCTGGTAGCACTTCGTCCAGTAACGCCATGCCATCTGGCTGTATCCCCTCAATTATATGGAAATACGTATTTAAAGTAAATGCCGTATACTCATTCACATGACTAGGTAACATATCCGAAAGGGCGAGTAAGTCCGTCGTTCCGGAGCAGACCCTATTGATTACGATCCGCGGAGGGGATGAGGTTCAAACCCGCGCTGCAATATAACCAGAGACCGGTTTTCGAGAGCGGCACCATAAACCACTCGGTCACCTCTCCTGTAGCTGGTTTCTACGGTCAAATTCCTACATAAAGCATCTTCGCTGTTAATCCACTGACAATGCTGTTTAGCAGGCTCGGGTCGCCCATCATACTTTTTTATACTTTGGCGATTCCGGTTCATTGAGGCTTTCGATGACAGCCGCCTGAAGGCCGGGCGCCACATGAGAATATGTATCGAGAATCATTTATAGTGAAGATGACCTGTCAAGTAAAGAGAGTTACCAAAAAAGATCGAGGTAGAGGATGGTCCGGAATCCCTCTCGAAGAGGTCAGGCCAATAGGCACATCTCGATAGCGTAGAGCTCGAGTTTACTGGGTCGGCAAAACCGTCGCTTGAATGCCCACTGAGACGTTCCATGCCCATCAACTCTGTAGTACGTTTTACCCAGTACTAACGAGCTATTGACTAATTCATATATAACCATATAATGGTTTGTATCCAGTATTGACAATTATGGATTTGATGAGGGTAGGACCTTGTCGATAACACAGTGGGCACGATCCGCGGGTGCGTCAATTTATTGAGAAAAAGAGTGACATCCTGGCCCGATAGCAAAAGGGGGTGAATAATGCATAGGCTGAACTTTCGGAGGACATGGGTATCATTCATGTTGTCCTTCTTACTGATACTTTCTTTGGCTGTTAGCATAATGCCACAAACCATCGTAGCTGAGTCTGTTAGTCCCTATCAGCAGAGTATCACCGATTCAAGCGGACGTCAGCTTATCCAAGCCATCTTTCCTGCACCACCACAAAAGCCGGAAGACGCCCTGGTCGATATGCGGAAAATGTCTAGCGCTGGGGCAACCAATATCCTGTCAGACGTGCCGGCATTTGACTGGAGCTATGGCTGTGCTGCCACTTCGGCGGCGATGCTTTTCGGCTACTACGACCGCATTGGTTATAGCAATATGTACACGGGCACAACAAACAGCGGTGTTTGCCCACTGGACAACTCTGTCTGGGGTCATACAAGTTGGACCGGTGTTATTTGTGGTGAATGCCCTCTCAGCGCTACTCACAATGGCATTGACGACAGTGCGATAAGAGGGCATGTTGATGACTACTGGGTAGGTTATGGCTACTCAGGCACCGACCCTTATGTCTCTAGTGGGTGGGAGGAACATGCGCCTGATTGCGCCGGCGATTATATGGGCACCAACCAGGCAAAATACGGTAATACTGACGGAAGCACCATGTTGTACTTCAACCCCAGTGGTGACCCCCTTTATGATTATGCAGGTAGTGAGCCCGCTTACCGTGACGCTTGCCATGGGATGAAGCTGTTCGCCCAGTCCCGTGGCTATACGGTTGTGACTAATTTCAACCAATTAATACAGGGACACGGGACTAATCCGAGCAAAGGCTTTACCTTCGCCGATTTCCAGGCTGAGATCGATGCCGGGCGTCCCGTACTTATCCTTGTCACAGGGCATGCCATGCTGGGATATGGCTACGACACGGCGACAGATACTATTTATGTGCGTAACACATGGGATTATGGTAGCCATACGATGGTCTGGGGCGGAACCTACAGTGGTATGCAGCATTTTGCGGTAAGCGTTATCCGACTGCAAACCATGGCGGCGCCACCTTCAGCACCGACATTGAAGTCACCGGCTAGTGGTTCGACCGTATTCACCTTGGCTCCCACACTTGAGTGGAATGCATCAAGCGGCGCCACTGACTACAGTCTACAGGTAGCAACCGATTCTGCCTTCACTGCCTTGTTGGTTGACCAGAGCGGGATAACCGGTCTCTACCATGGGATAGCATCGGATACTTTCAGTTGGGACACCATGTACTGCTGGCGTGTTAACGCCAGCAACAGCTACGGTGCCTCAAGCTGGTCGAGTTACAGTTATTTCGTTACATCTGGACCTCCACCAGACGCCCCTTCTAACCTGGTAGCCACCACCGTGTCCTCATCCCAGATAGACCTCACCTGGCAGGACAACTCCAGTGATGAGACTGGCTTTAAGGTAGAGAGAAAGGCAGGCTCTGGCTCCTATTCTCAAATAGCCACCGTGGGTGCCGGTGTCACCAGTTACAGTAACACTGCTCTTAGTGCCAGCACTACCTACTATTACCAGCTAAGGGCCTATAATGCTGCCGGCAATTCCGATTATTCCAATGAGGCTTTAGCAACCACCCTGGCTCCACCGCCACTCCTTAGTGCTCCGAGCAACCTAACAGCTACCCCCATCTCTTCCTCTCAGATCAACCTGACCTGGCAGGACAACTCGGATAATGATAGTGGTTTCGAGATACAGAGGAAGACAGGCTCTGGCTCCTATTCTCAAATAGCCACCGTAGGCGCCGGTGTCACCAGTTACAGTAATACCGCTCTTAGTGCCAGCACTACCTACTATTATCGGGTCAGGGCGTATAATGCCGCTGGCAATTCTGAGTATTCCGACGAGGCCTCAGCAATAACTCTGCCAGTACCACCTCCACCACCGGGCACACCAACACTAAAGTCACCAGCTACTCGCTCGACTGTGCCCACTTTGACTCCCACA
>Ga0172366_10004005_pt1 | contig 11619 bp, 8 predicted proteins | sample LakKivSesite69cm_FD_114533 | JGI IMG/M metagenome (GOLD analysis project Ga0172366, IMG submission 114533) | Sediment microbial communities from Lake Kivu, Rwanda - Sediment site 69cm | ecosystem: Environmental > Aquatic > Freshwater > Lake > Sediment | place: Rwanda: Western Province, Lake Kivu...
ACTAGCTGGAAACGTGGGAAGACCTTGGCCATACTCGCGATGCCTCCTGTTGTTCACCCATTGGGTGAAGAGTTGCTTGGTTCTGTGACAAGGCCCTTCAGGGGGGTCACAGTCATTCAGACGCAAGCGTCAAGAGGTAGGTTGCTCGACAAGAACAGAGCCGTGATCGACTCGCTACGTGCGGATTAGGGTGCCATTCGTTTGTTGACCGTGCGTCGAATCGGAGTATCATGAGCCACCACAAAGGAGGACCGATGGCCTGCATGAAGCGCGGCGTCAAGAAAGCCGCCAAGAAGACCGCGAAGAAGAAAACCAAGAAGTAGTCACAGTATCGTCTTCGTGAGGGGACATGTGCCCCTTTCGTGCCAGGAAGAACATGCAGACTCACCACACCCGTACCCAACCGACCGAAGTCAGACGTCAGAAGCCAGATGTTAGAAGTCAGAAGTCGCAGACATCTGGACTTCTGCAATCTGCATTCTGAATTCTGGCTTCTGACTTCGGCTGGGGCATCAAGTGATGCAAGAGGTCCTCGAACGTTTCTCCAGGTCCAAGATGCTGTCGGCGCTGGCCGAGTGCCTGGCTGCTGGCGCGCACACGGGCATATCCGGAGTTGTCGGCGCCGCTCGCTCGATGCTTGCCGCCATCATCGCGCAGCGCCTCGGCCGCCCAGTCATCCTGATTCCGGACGACACGCCGGCGGCCCGGGCGCTGCACCTCGACCTGTCGGTTCTCGCTCCGGACCTCGGCCTGCTCTTCTTCGAACCGGACTCTCCCCGACTGCCTGTCCAACTTGCAGGTCTCGGCCCCGGGCCCGCGGTCATTGTCGCCTCAGCCGAGAGCCTGCACAAGCCAGCGCCAGTATGGGAACAAGGAGTCGAGAATCAGGAGTCGGGAATGGCAATTGGAGGGCCGCTTGTCTTAGCGTTGAACCAGCAGTTGGCGATGGACAGGCTGGTCGGGTGGCTGGAAGAGAACGGCTACGAACGCACCGACCTCGTGACCGAGCCGGGCGAGTACGCGACGCGCGGCGGCATCGTCGACGTCTTCCCGGAAGGTAGCGAGTCACCGGTTCGAGCCGAATTCATCGGCGACAACATCGCATCGCTGCGTCGCTTCGACCCGTTGCTCCAGCGTTCGGTGTCTCATATCGAGTCGGCATCACTGCCTACCCGCAAGTCGCCGAAGTCATCAGACCAGCCGGCCTCGACTCTGCTGCGTCGTGACCTCATCGTCATCACCGAGGGGAAAGAAATCGAAGCTCACGCAGTCCTGTTGCTCTCGACTGAGCCTGACGCCGAGTTCAACCTCGGCTGCACCACCGCGCACACCTACCTCGGGAACGTCGAACTGCTCCGCAGCGAGATCGCCAGTCGCCAATCGCCAGTCGCCAATCGCCAATTCGTGTGGTTCATCGCCGCCAGCACCGACAGCCAGCGCGAGCGCCTCTCCACCATCATCGGCGACGGGCCGCACTACTTCACTGCCGCGCTGAGTTCGGGCTTCGTCGCCGAATCGCTCGGCTTTGGTCTGCTGACCGAGCGGGAGATATACGGCACACCGGTTTTCCACCCGCCACGCCGCCGCTTCAAGGGCCTGCCCATCGACAACATTGTCTCGCTCCGGCCCGGCGACTACGTGGTCCACATTGACTATGGCATCGGGAAGTTCGCCGGCACCAAGAGGATGGTGCATGGCGTAGGGCCGCAAGTCCAAGGTCCAGAGCCCGGATTCCAGAGTCTGTCCGAGCACGTTGAGAAGGACTACCTTGTCGTTGAGTATGCGGGCAACGACAAGGTCTATGTCCCGGTCGAGAACATTGGCCTGCTTGACCGGTACATCGGTTCCGAGGACAAAGTCCCGACGCTTGACCGGCTGGGCGGCAGGTCCTGGCTCCACGCCAAGGCCAAGGCCGCCCGTGCCAGCGCCGAGTACGCTGAAGAGCTGCTCGAAATCTATGCCCGACGGGCCACTGCCCGGGGAATCCAGTTCGATACTGACAGCAAGTGGCAGGCCGAGCTTGAGGCTTCCTTCCCCTATGAGGAGACGCCGGACCAGCTCAAGGTCATGGCCGATGTGAAGCGCGACATGCAATCCCCGCGGCCGATGGACCGGCTCATCTGCGGCGACGTTGGGTACGGCAAGACCGAGATTGCGCTCAGGGCTGCGTTCAAGGCGGCATCGAACCTCAAACAGGTCGCAATGCTCGCGCCGACGACCATCCTCTGCTATCAGCACTACGCGACCTTTCGCAAGCGCCTGGCCCGTTTTCCGTTCCGGGTCGAAATGCTATCGCGCCTCGTGCCTCCGCACGAGCAGCGCGAAGTCCTCGCCGGGCTCAAGTCGGGCGTTGTCGACATCGTTGTCGGAACGCATCAGTTGCTCAACGCTGGCGTCGCGTACCACGACCTTGGGCTCCTGATAATCGACGAGGAACAGAAGTTCGGCGTGCGCCAGAAGGAGCGCATACGTTCGGCCCGGGCTGCGGTTGACGTCCTCACCCTGACCGCGACTCCTATCCCCCGCACGCTCTACATGTCCCTGTCCGGCATCCGCGACATCTCGCAGATTCACACCGCGCCGCCTGGGCGGCGCGAGATTGCGACCGAGGTCGCGCCCTGGCACGACCGTCTTGTCTACGACTACGTGACCCGCGAACTCGCCCGGGGCGGTCAGGTCTTCTTCGTGCACAACGAGATCGAGTCAATCACCGCCGTTGCCGAGCGACTCCAGCGCATCCTGCCCGGGGTTCGCTTCGCCATTGCGCACGGCCAGATGTCCGGCCGCCATATGGCCGACATCTACCTCGGGTTCGCCGCGGGCGAATATGAGATGCTGCTCTCGACCGCCATCATCGAGTCCGGGCTCGACCTGCCCAACGTCAACACCATCATCGTCAACCGGGCGGATAAGTTCGGCCTCGCCGACCTGCACCAACTGCGCGGACGGGTGGGCCGGTCACAAGCCCAGGCCTATGCGCTCTTCCTCACCCCGGCCCGCCGCGAGATAACCGAGGATGCGCGTAAGCGCCTGTCGGCCCTGCTCGCTTACGCCAAACTCGGGTCCGGTTTCAAGCTTGCCTTGCGGGACATGGAAATCAGGGGCGTCGGCAATCTGCTCGGGACCGAGCAGCACGGACAGGTGGCCCGGGTAGGGTTCAGCCTCTACACGCAGATGCTCAAGGAAGCGGTAGCCCGAATCAAGGGCGAGCCGTTGCCGGCCGAGCCCGAGCTCAGCCTCGACGTGTCCGCCTACATCCCCAAAGAGTATGTGTCGGACAGCTTCGAGCGGGTCGCGCTCTACAAGCGGCTGCTGGCAGTCGAGAACGAGCAGGAGCTTGAAGAGCTGCGGGCAGAACTGGTCGACCGATTCGGCCGCTACCCGGCCCCGGTCGAAACCCTGTTCCTGATTGCTCTGGTGCGGGTCCGCAGCCGCAAGCTCGGCCTGCTCAAGGTCAGCCTCAAGAACCACGTCGCCACGATTGTCCGGGCTGACAGAACGGTGACGGCCAAGGGCGGAATCAACGAACTACTGGACTGGCTGAAGCGGGGCGCGTAGCCCCGTCAACTCAATCCGGCGACCCTCACCATCGACGCTCATTCTGACACGGATTGCCGCGTCCGGCAGGAAGGCTTCCGCCCGCTCTGCCCACTCAATCAGGCAGACGCCGGCACCCTGCAGATAGCCGTCTAGCCCGAGTCCTTCGAGTTCGGAAGTGCTCGACTGTCCTCCGGTGTCCTTCACTGGACACTGGACTCCCTGACCAATGCGGTAGAGGTCTATGTGATAGACCGGGATTCTTCCTTGGTACTCGGTTATGATGACAAATGATGGGCTCTTCACCACGTCAGTCACACCGAGACCGGCCGCGACGCCCTTTATCATCGTGGTCTTGCCGGCGCCCAAGTCACCGTAGAAGGCTACCACGTCTCCAAGACACAGGACAGAAGAGAGAGCGCGGCCGAGTTCAGTCGTCTCGGCCGCGTTCGAAGTCAGAAAGACGGCCGGAAAGTCAGCCACGAAAACACGAAGCAGAAGAAAGTGGCATCCGGGCTCTGTTGGTTTCGTGCATTTCGTGCTTTCGTGGCTTCAATTCGGTTCTGGGGCTAGACCAGTTCGACGCTCAGCGCCGTGGCTTCGCCGCCGCCCAGGCACGCCGCGCAGAGACCGGCCTTCAGGCCCCGGTCCTGCAGGACGTGAATCATGGAGACGATGATGCGCGCGCCGGAGCAGCCAATCGGGTGGCCGAGGGAGATAGCGCCGCCATTCACATTGACCTTGTCCCAGTCCCAGCCGAGGGCCTTGCCGTCGGCGAGCACCTGAGACGCAAATGCCTCGTTTATCTCGATCAGGTCGAAGTGGTCTATCTTCACGCCCTGGACGTTGAGCAGGGCGTTGATGGCTTTGATGGGAGCGAAGAAAAGCCGCTTTGGCTCCACCGAGCCGGTCGAGTAAGCGACAATCCGCGCCAGCGGCCTCAGCCCTTTTTCCTTCATATAGGCGCCGTCGGCCAGGACCAGCGCCGCCGCTGCGTCGTTGATTGATGACGAGTTGCCGGCAGTGACGGTCCCATCCTTGGCGAACACCGGCTTTAGCTTCGAGAGCTTCTCCAGCGTCGTGTCGGCGCGGGGGCCTTCATCAGTGTCAAACACGAGCGGGTCGCCCTTACGCTGCGGTATAGTCACCGGGACAATCTCGGCCTTGAACTTGCCGGCCTTGATCGCCGCGACCGCCTTGGCGTGGCTGCCCGCTGCCCACTTGTCCTGTTCCTCGCGCGTGATGCCCGCCTCCTTGGCTGTGAAGTCACCGAGTTCGCCCATGTGGACGTCGCCGAAGTAGTCCCAGATGCCGTCGTATATCATACCGTCCTGCAGCTTGACGTCGCCCATCTTGTTCCCGACACGGAGCTGCTTCAGGTAGTACGGCACGTTCGACATCGATTCTTGCCCGCCGGCCACGACCACCTTGGTGTCTCCGGCCTTTATCATCTGGCACCCGAGGGCCGCGGCAATCATACCCGACCCGCAGACCTTGTTCACGGTCAGGGCGGGAATCTCCACCGACAGCCCGGACCTGACCGCGGCCTGCCGGGCCGGTGCCTGGCCGATGCCGGCCGGGCAGACGTTGCCCATTATCACGCCCTCGACGTCAGCCGGATTGACCTTCGACCGGTCGACTGCGGCCCTGATTGCCGCCGCTCCCAGTTCCGGGGCGCGCAACGACGCCAGCGAGCCGTTGAACCGGGCCACGGCAGTCCGGGCGGCGCCAACAATGAACGTATCCTTGGCCTTGCCTATCGTCATGTTCTACTCCTTTGCTCTCTTCCAGTCCGGCCTCTGCTTCGCCAGGAACGCGCTGGTTCCGATTGCCGGCTCCTTGGTCGAGAAGCAGACGCCGAACGCCTCAACTTCGTACGAATTGCCCGTCGCCAGGTCGGTATCCTGGCCCAGATTGATGCAGGCTTTGGCCAGCTTGACCGCGGTCGGGCCTCTGGCCGCAATCTTCTTCGCCATCTCTGTGACCGTCGCCATCAACTGGTCAGCGGGCACGACCTTGTTCGCTAGACCAATCCGCAGCGCCTCGGCCGCGTCGATAGCGTCGCCGGTATAGATCAGCTCTTTGGCGATTCCGGGCCCGACCAGCCGCGCCAGTCGCTGGGTACCGCCGAAGCCTGGTATCAACCCCAGGTTCACCTCGGGTTGACCGATCTTCACCGTGTCCGCCAGCACGCGGATGTCGCAGGCGATGGCGATCTCGCACCCGCCGCCGAGCGCGTAGCCGTTGACCGCGGCGATGACCGGCTTGTCCATGCCCGCTATTTTGCCCAGGGCGCGGTGGCCGTTCCTGGCAAACTCACGCGCCTGCATCGGGGTAAACTCTGACATCTCGCTGATGTCGGCTCCGGCCACGAACGCCTTGCCCTCCGCGTAGATGACGATGACCATCACGTCGTCCTCGTGTGCGAACCAATCCATCGCGCGCTCGATTTCGAGCACGACCTCGGTCGAGAGCGTGTTCATCGGCGGCCGGTTCAGCTTGAGCCAACCGATGCCGTCTTCTTTTCTCACAATCAGGTACTTGAAGTCCACTGCTGCCTCCTGTTCTAGCCATACCCGCACCGGGTAAGGAGCATCACTATAGAACGGACGGCACCGGTGGTCAAGCCGGCGCGCGTCCGCCCCGTAGTTTGACTGACGCGGGAAAGGTGCTATGCTAATCCAGCCAACGGAGGCAAATCATGATAGCGTTGATTATCGTTCTGGTCATCGTCGTCCTGCTCGTCGTCATCGCCATCGGCATCTACAACTCGCTGGTGGTCAAGCGCAATCGCGTCAGGAACGGCTGGTCGCAAATCGACGTTCAGCTCAAGCGCCGAATCGACTTGATTCCCAACCTTGTCGAAGCGGTCAAGGGCTACGCCGCGCACGAGAAAGCCATCTTCGAGCGGATTGCCGAGGCCCGTTCGCTCGCCATCAACGCCAAGGGCCCGGCCGAATCAGCGAAGGCCAACAACTTGCTCTCGGACACCCTTAAGACTCTGTTCGCGGTCGCCGAGAATTACCCTAATCTGAAGGCGAACGAGAACTTCCTCAAACTGCAGGAGGAACTCTCCGCCACCGAGAACAAGATTGCCTTCTCGCGTCAGTTCTATAACGACGTGGTGATGGACTACAACAATTCGACGCAGATGTTCCCGTCGAGCATCTTCGCCGACATGTTCGGCTTCAAGCAGGCGGAGTTCTACAACGTGCCGGAAGCCGAGCGCGAGGCGCCGAAGGTCAAGTTCTAGAACCAGCCGCAGCCAGACCGCCGTGCCCGGACGCAAGAACCTCTATCAACTCATCGGCGCCAACAAGGCCAAGACATTCGCCTTCATCTTCGGGTTTTCACTGCTGCTTGGGCTCGTGGGCTACGGCCTGGGATGGTATTTCCGCTGGGGCACCGGCATCTACGTGCTGTTCGGGCTCTTCATCGTCGGCTACAACCTCGTCCTCTACTACAGCTCGGACAAGCTGGCGCTGGCCGTGAATGGCGCCGCTGCTGCCGACCCGTCCGAGTTCCGCCAGTTGCACAACGTCGTCGAAGAGGTTGCGATTGCCGCTGGTATACCCAAGCCGAAGGTCTACGTCATCCCCACCGACGCGCCCAACGCCTTTGCCACCGGCCGCAATCCCGGCCACGCGTCCATCGCCGTGACCCGCGGCCTCCTGGCAACCATGAACCGCGAAGAGCTTCAAGGCGTGATTGCCCACGAGTTGTCGCATGTCCGCAACTATGACATACTGCTGATGACGGTGGTCGCCATCATCGGCGGCCTCCTGGTGCTTTTCCGGGACGTGTTCCTGCGCTGGGGATTGTTCGGCGGCGGTGGTCGTCGGCGCCGGGATTCGTCGGGCGGCGGTCAACTCGGGCTGATACTCGTCATTGTCGCCATCGTGTTCGCCATCATCTCGCCGCTTCTGGTTGCGTTGATACGCGCCGCGATTTCGAGGCAGCGCGAGTATCTCGCCGATGCGTCCGGTGCACTCATCGTCCGGAATCCGTACGGCCTCAGTTCGGCGCTGCGGAAGCTGGGAACTTACGAAGGAAAACTGCGGACCGCCTCAGCCGCGACTGCCCACATGTTCATCGCCAATCCGTTCGGCAAAGACCGCGGCAGGTCGGCGAACCCGTTCGCGTCCCACCCGCCGATTGAGGAACGAGTCCGGCGGCTAGAGCAACTCGAACTGCCCGAGAGCAGTTCCTAGTTCTTGGTTCTTGGTTCTTGGTTCTTGGTCTCCGGTCCCCAACCCCTGGTCCTCAGTTCGGCGTTTGGCGCTTGGAGTCTGGCGTCTGGTAGCGCTTCCGAAACCGGTCCCCGTTTCGCTGGCATGGCGGCATCTCCCCCTTGAACTTGACCGATTCCGGCCCGAACGCCGCTCTCAGCGAACCCACCAACTCGCCGCTGAGCGTGACCCGTTGTTCGCGCAGCTTCATCTCCCGGAATGAACCGCCCGACTGCAGCAGTCGTAGGTAGACAGGCGCGTTCCCGGGATACTCCTCCAGACGTCCCTTGAGCTCAAGCAGCCTCGCGTCGTCCAGCTCCTGCTCGGGAATCGCGACCACAAGCCCGGCGAGGAACCGGCCGCAGTCCTGAAACAATAACACCCGGTCGGCCCAGAACTGCGGCACACCCTGGCCCCGTCCGGAAGCGTCCGCCGCCCGGACCTTGACCGTGCCCTGCACGGCGACAAGGTTGTCCGTCTTCAGAAGCGACCGGCAGCCTTCCAGCACATCGGAGAATACCATCACCTCGATCCCACCGTCGAAGTCCTCGACCGTGATAACGGCGTACTCCCGGTCGCGCTTGTCCTTGCGGGCCCGGCGGGCAGTGATGACTCCCCCCAGCGAAGCCCGGTCGCCATCGCGCATCGACTCTACCTGAGCGATCGTCGAGAACCCCAGCGCCTCGTATTCGGCGCGGTAGGGCTCAAGCGGGTGCGACGAGAAGTAGAACCCGAACGCGTCCTTCTCGTAAGTCAGGAGTTCGTGGGTGTCGAACTTCACCGGCACCGGCTGCGGTCTTTCCTCGGCGGAACCGAACATGTCGAACTGGCGTTCGGCGAACCGGAGCTTCTCCGAAGCCGCCTTATTCATCTCCCACTCCAGTGAGTTGAGGAGCTTGGTTCGGTTGGGCACGAAGCTATCGAACGCGCCGGCCTTGATGAGCGACTCGACTGCCTTCCGGTTCACGGTACCTTTGGTCCGAACCAGGAAGTCCAGCACACTCTCGTACGGCCCGTGTTCCTTGCGTTCCTTCACGATAAACTCGCTTGCCCCGGTGCCCAGGTTCTTCACCCCGGCCAGCCCGAACCGGACGTTGCCACCGTCAATGGTGAACGGCACGAAGCTCGAGTTCACGTCCGGGCCGAGCACGGTAATCCCCATCCGCCGCGCCTCGTTCACGAACTTGGCGAGCTTCTTGAAATCCCCGAGTTCGCTGGTGAGGGTTGCGGCAATGAACTCAACCGGGAAGTTGGCCTTCAGGTACGCGGTGATGTACGACAGGTAGGCGTAGCCGGCCGCATGTGACTTGTTGAACCCGTACCCGGCGAACTTGGCCAGCAGGTCGAAGACCCGCTCCGCCGTTGCCTCGGTGATCTTGCTGTGCTTCTTGCATCCCTCGATGAAAACGTCGTGCTGGGCCGCCATCTCCTCACGGTTCTTCTTCCCCATTGCCCGGCGCAGCAGGTCGGCCTTGCCCAGCGAGTACCCGGCCAGCACCTGAGCCGCCTGCATCACTTGTTCCTGGTAGATCATGATGCCGTAGGTCTCGCTGCAGATGGGTTCAAGCAGAGGATGCTCGTAGGAGATCGGCTCCTTGCCGGCCTTGCGTGCGAGGTACTGCGGTATCAGTTCCATCGGACCGGGGCGATACAGGGCAATCAAGGCGATGATATGCTCAATCCGGTCTGGCATCATCTGCCGAGCAAGGTCGCGCATCCCCGCGCTCTCGAGCTGGAACACGCCGACCGTCTCGGCCCGCTGCACCAACTTGAACGTGTTGGTGTCGTCTAGCGGCATCGTCTCGATGTCAAAGCTTATGCCCTTGTCCCGGACCAACTTCGCCGCCTCTTCAACCACAGTCAGAGTCCTCAAGCCCAGGATATCCATCTTAAGAAGCCCGGCAGCATCAAGCGAGTACATATCGTACTGCGTGCAGACTTCCTCGCCCGGCGACCGGTAGAGCGGGACCAGCTCAATCAGCGGCTGGGGAGCAATCACCACCGCCGACGCGTGAATCGAGGCGTGTCGAGACAATCCCTCGACCTTGCGGGCAATCGCCAACATCTCTTGGTACTCGGGCTTCTCCGCGACCGCGTCACGCAGTTCGGCCACGCCCTTGAGCGCGGACTCCAGCTCCATGTTCTGGGGAATCAGCTTTGCAATCCGGTCGACGTCGCCAATCGGTATGTCGAGCACGCGGCCGACGTCGCGCACCGCAGCGCGTGCCTGCATCGTGCCGAAGGTGATAATCTGCGCGACCGAATCCTCGCCGTAGCGCTTCCGGATGTAGTCGATGACCTCCTGGCGCCGGGCGTCCGAGAAGTCCACGTCAACGTCCGGCAGGCTTACCCGCTCGGTCGTAAGGAACCGCTCGAACAAAAGCCCGTACCGAAGCGGGTCAATGTCGGTGATGCCGAGGCAGTATAAGACCAGACACCCTGCGGCCGAACCCCTGCCCGGCCCGACCGGTATGCCCTTGGACCGTGCGAAGTCCACGATATCCTTGACCACGAGAAAGTAGCCCGGAAATCCCATCTTGGCGATGATGTCCAGCTCGTACGCGAGGCGCTCCTCAATCGCCGGCGTCAAACGCGGGTAGCGCTTGTGCAATCCTTCACGGGCGAGATGACTCAGATATGCGAGGGCATCGGAGAATCCGCGGGGCGGGCTGTAGTGCGGCAGATGGAACTGGACGTGCTCAAGGTCGAGCAGCAGGTTGCAGCGGTCCGCCACTTCCCGGGTCCTTCTCACCGCTTCCGGCATGTCGGCGAAGATTCCAGCCATCTCGGCCGGTGAGCGGAAGTAGAGCTCGTTCGAGCTCATCCTCAGACGATTCTGGTCTGACAGCTTCTTGCCGGTCTGAATGCAGACCAGCGCGTCGTGTGCCCGCGCGTCGTCCGGCCGCAGATAGTGGCAGTCATTAGTCGCGACTATCGGAATATCGAGAGCCGAACTCAACTCGCGTATCCCGGGGACTATTCTCTCCTGCTCGGCGAAACCCGCGCGCATCACCTCCAGGTAGAAGTTCTCGGGTCCGAGTATCTGCTGATACTCTGAAGCGGCCTTCATCGCCCGCTCCGGGTCTTCGCGCCGCAGATAGTGGTTCACCTCGCCCCTGAGACAACCGGACATGCCGATCAACCCTTCCGAATGCTCGGCGAGCAGCTCCTTGTCGATGCGCGGACGGTAGTAGAACCCTTCGAGGAAGGCGCGCGTCGTCAGCTTCATCAGGTTGTGATAGCCCGTCTCGTTGCGGCAGAGCAGGGTCAGGTGAAAACTCGCCTCGTGAACATCGGAGTCGGGCTTACGCTCGGTGCGGGAGCGCGGGGCAACGTACACCTCAGCGCCGATAATCGGCTTCACGCCGGCCTTCTGCGCCTCCTTGTAGAACTTCATGGCCCCGAACATGTTCCCGTGGTCGGTAATCGCGAGGGCCGGCATCCGAAACTCGGCCGCCAGTTTGACGACCGCCTCGACGCTCGATGCGCCGTCGAGCAGGCTATATTCGGTGTGATTGTGGAGGTGGACGAAGTCCACGTCCGATGGCTTCGCGGTCACGAGCTTATAATGCGGGATGGAAGCCGCAAGTCAAGGACTGTACCCTGTTCCCGATATTATTGAGCTTCGCACAAGTAATGGCGCGCCTACACCCTCACCCTTCCCTCCCCCTCAAGGGGGAGGGAATAAAAGGGAGGGGGCAGGATGTTGCATTGCTTACGCGAAGGTCAATAGGCTATTGAGGAATGATGAAAAGAGAAGCTGCTCCGCCTCTGTCACCTGCGTCTAAACTGTATGTCAGCAATTCACCTGACAGGTGAAGATAGGAGCAGCCAGATGTTTAGACCTACTGTA
>Ga0172366_10004006_pt1 | contig 11619 bp, 6 predicted proteins | sample LakKivSesite69cm_FD_114533 | JGI IMG/M metagenome (GOLD analysis project Ga0172366, IMG submission 114533) | Sediment microbial communities from Lake Kivu, Rwanda - Sediment site 69cm | ecosystem: Environmental > Aquatic > Freshwater > Lake > Sediment | place: Rwanda: Western Province, Lake Kivu...
GTTGGTCTTGCGTTGATGGACCGCAGGGAATATATCGGCGGGCATTACGCCGCCAACCTTGCCGGTTCCGGCGCCGGCGCACTCATCGCAATTCTTCTGATGTTCCAGATGGGTGTTCCGGAACTCATCATGGTCATGGCTGTTCTTGGTTATATTGCGGGCGTTCTTTTGACGCCCCGGAAACAGGTTTGGATTAACGTGGCTGGCTTATGCGCGGGGATTGTGCTTTCTTTTCTCTGCCTGTTCTTGCCCCCGTTAATCACGCTTTCGCCCTATAAAAAGCTGGCGATTGAGATGAGCAAACCCGGAACGGATGTGATGGTTCAGAGATGGGGACCGTTGGGGCGGATTGATGTGATGAGAGGTCCTTCCATTCATGATGCCCCGCCCGGGATGAGTCTGCAAAATCCACACCAGATTCCGTCACGAATTCTTTTGATGGTGGATGGCAGTCAGACGGATATAATATACCTGATAATACATGACAGCGACCGTGCCTTTCTCGATTGGACGACCGGTGCCTTGCCCTATTATATTGTCAACCATCCATCCGTCCTCATCATCGGCGCTGGCGGAGGTGGCGCCATTGCGCAGGCGGAGCATCACAATAGCCCCGACATCGTTGCATTGGAAATAAATCCGCAAATTACCCGGCTCATGAAGGGTCGGCTTCGGTTTTGGGGAGGTTCAATTTATAATGCTTCAGGTATTGTCATACGAAATGAAGAACCTCGCGGTTATCTTGCCTCCGAGAAGAAATCATTTGATGTCATTCAGATTCCGCTTCTTGATATACCGGGAGAGTCCATGACGGGCGCTCAGGCGACCGGTGAATCTTATCTATGGACGATTGAATCCTTTGGAGACCTCTTTGAGCATCTGAGTGAGCGTGGCATCTTGTGTGTGACACGATATGCTCAGGTTCCGCCGCGGGAGGGATTGCGTATCTTTGACATTGGTGTGCAGATGCTGAAATCAAAAGGCATCAGTCCGGAAAGTCGCCTTGCATTTATTCGCAGTTGGGAGACCGTTACCTTACTTGTGTCCAGACAACCCCTGACGCCGGAGCAACTGGGCTTAATCCGCAACTTTTGCCACACTCGGGGATTTGATTTGTGTTACCTGCCTGAACTAAAACCCTCGGAGGTCAATCAATTTAGCATCATGGACCAGCCACTTTATTATGAAGGGGCGATGGCGTTGCTCGGTCCTGAGCGGAAGAGGTTTCTGAATGATTATCTGTTCAACGTGGGGGCGCCGACCGATGACAAACCCTACTTTTTTAATTTCCTGAGTTTGCGTCATCTGCCGGAATTAAAAAGGCAATTGAAAGGGAGATTTCCCGCTTTTATGGAGCTTGGCACACTGCTTCAGGTTATCGCATTGCTCCAGTCTATCATCCTGTCGGCAGTCATGCTTTTTCTGCCATTAATTTCCGGCATCAGGGCGTATAAAGACGTCGAGGGGAGGAGGGCGGGAATTTTGTATTTCTTTTGTCTTGGGGCGGGCTTCATGTTGTTAGAGATGGGATTCATGCAAAGATTAATACTTTATCTTTCGCATCCGATTTATTCCGTGGCGGTGGTGATTGCGGGCTTTTTGATATTTGCGGGTCTGGGCAGTGGAATCAGCGGTTTGTGGCATGGTAAACCGAATCGGGTGATAAAAGTGACCGTTGCGTTTATGATTATAATAGTTCTTTTGTATCGTTTGTTTGGACAGAATCTGCTTGATGCAACTGGTGCACTGGCGCTCCCTGTGCGGGTTATGGTTTCTCTCTTCATGATTGCCCCCCTTGCCCTTGCCATGGGACATCTCTTTCCGATGGGATTAAGGCATTTGACAATGAATGCCCCAGCCATGATTCCATGGGCATGGGCGGTGAACGGCTTCGCCTCTGTGATAGCTACAGTCAGCGCCCCGCTTATAGCGATGAGTGTTGGGTTTTCACGTTTGATTATTCTTGCCGTCATGTGCTATATTGGCGCCGGCTTACTGTTCTCATGCCTGCCGGAATCCGCCTCTGGTGAAAAAATTCCGCCACGGGAATAATACTGATTTGTCTTGCATTGAAATGCTGATTTCTTGTGGGATTGGTATTAATCGTCCGCGAAAAAATTGACGAGACCACTTAAAAGTATGCGCACAACAAGTAATTTATTATCAGACCTCCGCCAATTAAGAAACACCAGATGTCATGTGTTATGGATTGGCATTTTTACTGTTATTATATCTATCATTCCGGTTCTTGTATTTTCTCAAGACCAGGCGGGTGTTCAGTATAAGGATAATTACACAACAGGTATTGAGTTTAAGGATAATGACACACTTGAGCAGATAAGGGAGAAAATTAAAATCAATGGTTATCATTTCACAGTTTTGCATAACCGGATTTTTGATATGACGCCGGAGGAAAAGGCAAAGTTTTTAAACAGGCATGCCCCGGAAAAATCTGTTTATAGTCGGGCTTCAGAAGACATAGGACCGTTAAAAGATTATTTGGGCAAGTTGAGTATTCCTGCGGGTTTCGATTGGAGAAACTATAATGGGCACACATATATAGGTCCAATAAGAGACCAGGGGAATTGTGGCTCCTGCTATGCATTCGGAGCGACGGCAGCGGCAGAGGGTGTTTATAATTTTGCAGTTGGAAGATATGACAGTAATTGTGCCGATTTTTCAGAGGCGTTCATTGCGTTTTGTTTGTCGGATATATACGGTTCTCACTTTGACGGTTGCAACGGCTCCGACTATGATTATTATGAGCTTCAAGCCTTGGTTGATTATGGAATATGTGACGAATCTGCATTCCTATATACTGACCATGAACAGGACTGTAATCAGTCGGCATGGGATGCACCAAGGGTTCAATTCGCTTCATGGCATAGAGTCCCATGCGGCGATATAGACGCTATAAAGACGGCAATAATGACTTATGGTGTGGTTGATGCCGCAGTTTATGCCGGCTCGGCATTTCAGGCTTACAGCACGGGAATTTATTCAGACACAAGGACCGGTTGCCACATTTCTCCCTGCTACTACACAGCGACAAATCATGCTATATCTTTAGTCGGATGGGACGATAACGGAAATCCCGATAAAGATGGCTACTGGATACTTAGAAACAGTTGGGGGACAGGTTGGGGTGAGAACGGATATATGAGAATAAAATATACCGCCGCAAGAGTTGCCTGTGAGGTTGCATACCTGGAATATTCAACAGGACCGACACCAACATTAACTCCAACCCCCACGCTAACGCCCACGCCAACACCAACACCCACACCAATTCCGCCAACCCCAACACCAACGCCAATTCCCCCGACTCCGACGCCAACCCCCGTTCTGCCCACACCCACGCCAACTCCACTGCCAAAATACACGCTTGTGGTGAATGCATCCCACGGTTCGGTAACGAAATCACCCGACCTTGTGGAATATGATTCCGGCACGACGGTGAGTCTGACGGCAATACCGGATACAGGGTATCACTTCACGGTCTGGAGTGGTGACGTTCCATCCGGACACGAGACGTACAACCCGCTTGTTGTGACAATGGATGGTAACAAAACGCTCACTGCGACCTTTGCCATAACACCCACGCCAACACCGACGTCTACTCCAATTCCACCGACACCAACACCCACGCCAACACCTACCACAACGCCAATTCCATTCACTCCAACACCCACACCAACGCCGAATCCACCGACTCCGACGCCAACCCCCGTTCTGCCCACACCCACGCCAACACCACTGCCCAAATATACACTTGTGTTGAATGCATCTCACAGTTCGGTAACGAAATCACCCGACCTTGCGGAATATGACTCCGGCACGACGGTGAGTCTGACGGCAATACCGGATATAGGGTATCACTTCACGGTCTGGAGTGGTGATGTTCCATCCGGACGCAAGACGGACAACCCTCTTGTTGTGACAATGGATGGTAACAAGACGCTCACCGCGACCTTTGCCATCAACACATACACACTGACATATATTGCGGGTGCGAATGGCTCAATCAGCGGTATATCACCACAAACTGTCAATTATGGCGACATCGGCAGTGCAGTGACAGCGGTTCCGGACGCAAACTATCGCTTCGTCAACTGGAGTGATAGTTCGACAGATAATCCCAGGACTGATGCGGATGTGACATCTGACATCATGGTGACGGCAAACTTTGCCTTTAACACCCCAGGTGGCACATCCTGGATGTTCTATTAATCCCCCCAAAAAATGCCGTAAAAAATAATAATGCCTCTCAGGTTCTGTTAAAAATTTATACCCTTGTCCCGTCTTTCCCTGTAAATGACAGAAAGGGAATCTATCTTGCGCCGGATAAAAACCTGAAAGAACCTTGACAGCCCCCCTCGCCGGACAATAGTAATTAAATACTTAGATAACACGTTGAAATTGAGCGTTATGGCTTATTTGACACGACATCAGCGACCGGATACTATTCACGCAGGACAACTGCACGGAAAGTTTATAGTTGCTTTCATGGCGCTTGTCTTTCTGGTATGCCAGACATGGACAGCGGGCGCGCAAGTCAGTGTGGACAAACATTCAACGGCGACGCAGACAATCACCGGACAAGGCATCGTACCGGGTGCGAGACTCCTGCGACTGGCGAGAGGCAGTTTTGACCCCCTGACGACGCCATTGCAAGAACGTCCTGGTCTCAGGAGCGGTCTTCTTGCAAAAGCAACTGGCGATGAATATTATATTATACAATTGCGTGGTCCGGTCTTGCCCGAATGGAAAAAGGCATTACTCGCCGCCGGCGCTCAATTGCATGACTACATTCCCGATTATGCCTTTCTCGCCCGGCTGAGCGGGTCAGCCAAAAAGGCGGTTGAAGGTCTGGACTTTGTGCGCTGGGTCGGACCCTACCTGCCAGCCCATCGCTTAGCCCCGAGCATAGCGCGCCGTTTTGAATCTGCGGTTGCCGCACCAGGCGTCGCTCATGCCGGGGAAGCGGGAGAAAATGTTATAGTCCGGGAAACGAAGGCGCCCACTGAGCTCGACGTGGTCATCGTGCTATTCAAGGGGACTGACATGACGGCAACGAGCCGGTCTATTGTCTCTTTGGGAGGGCGGATTCTGGACGCGGTCGATGGCAAATACAAGGAGAAGGTGGTGGCGACCGTGCCCGTAACGGCGATTGGCGATATCGCCGTGTTACCGGGCGTCAAATGGATTGAGCCCAAACCAGTCTGGAAACTTTTCAATAACGTTGCGGCGACAATGATGGGTGCACGCTACCAATGGGATACTCACGGACTTCACGGGTCCGGTCAGGTGGTTGCCGTCGCCGATACGGGGCTGGACCAGGGTTCAACCAGCCCCGGCAGTTTGCTTGACGATTTCGAGGACGGTAGCGGCAACTCGCGAGTAATGACCATTCTGGATACCGCAGGTGATGGAAACAAGTCAGACACCAACGGGCACGGCACGCACGTTGCCGGGTCGGTCCTGGGCAATGGAATGGACTCTGGCAGTACGCCCTCGACGCACACTTATCCCGACACGGCAGTCGTCGGCATGGCGCCGGAGTCGAGCTTAGTCTTCCAGGCGACCATGAATAACAGCAGTGGAGGACTTGTAATTCCTTCAGACCTGAATACCCTTTTTAATGCGGCATGGGCGCAAGGCGCCACTATTCACACTAACAGCTGGGGCTCGTCTGTTTATTTCGCCTATGACTCCGAATGCCAGGACGTGGACGAGAACAGCTGGGACAACAAGAATTTTACCATCCTGTTTGCAGCCGGCAATGAGGGTGTTGACACAGATGCAGATGGGGTAATTGACCGGTTCTCGATAGGAAGTCCGGCAGGCGCAAAGGACTGTATCACCGTCGGGGCGAGCGAGAATGACCGGAGCGGTCAGCAGTATGAGTATCCTCAAAACACTTGTAATACTGCCACATGGGGCTGGTTTGACAGCCAGTCGTTTTCGACCTCACCTATTTACGGGGACGGGATGTCCGATGACCCCGTCGGTATAGCCGCCTTTTCCAGCCGCGGTCCCGTTTTAGACGACCGGGTCAAGCCGGACATTGTAGCGCCGGGGACTTTCGTTCTCTCCGTCAAGTCTTCTCTGGTCTCATGGTCACAATGGGGTCAATGCGGGCTTTCGTCGGACCTGAAACCATATTATCTGTTCATGGGCGGAACCAGCATGGCAACTCCGCTGACAGCGGGGCTGTGCGCCCTGATTCGTGAATATTTCACGGACGGGAATTACGCCGGTATAACGAACCCTTCTTCCGCCCTTATCAAGGCAATGTTGATTAACTCGGCACTGGACCTGTCGCCGGGGCAATACGGAACGGGCGCCACTCGGGAAATTCCAACCACGCGCCCCAACGATGTTGAGGGATGGGGGCGTCCGCGGCTCGACCAGGGATTGTTTCCCGTAAGTCCTCGGAATAATATTATTTATGACATCTCGCCCGGTTTGTCGACCGACGGGCAGGGAACCTATAACTTCATCGTGAACGATTCGTCGTATCCCCTGAACGTTACGCTGGTGTGGACAGACTACCCTGGTTCACCCGTTTCAGGTGGCGGACTGGTTAATGACCTGGACTTAGAATTGGTTACTCCCACCACGACGCTGTATCCTGACAACGCACGCAAGCGGGTCAACACGACGTGCCTTTACTATGACGATGGATACTGGGACGGCGCCGGAAGCATGACTCCGGGAAGAGGCAGGGCTGCACGCTTTGCCTCCGGCACCAGTGACAGGACACTGCGCAGTATCCGATACTATTTAGTCGCCACAACCTCAGGGGCGCACACCGGCGTGATAAATGTATGGAGGGGCAATGGCACCGGCGGATTGCCGGGAACGCAGTTATACACAAAGAGTCTGAGCGTTCGCATGACATATGCCGGCTCATACTATGAGCAATGGATTACTGCTGAACCTTCGGGTGTAATAATTCCTTCAGGTGAGCCATTCTATGTGGAATTCCGGTCAAACAGCAACAGCACTTACCTTGCATATGATACGACCGGTATCGACACGGGCAATGATTACTATTACAATGGTAGCAGCTGGGCGGTGGATTCCAGCGACACGAGTCGCGATTATTTCATCGAAGCCGTGGTGAGCGATGCGGATGTTGCAGGGAATGCCGACCACGTCAACAATGTTGAGGGCATTGATGTGGCGTCGCCGGAAACCGGCTCATGGTCGGCAAGAGTGAAGGGATACAATGTTCCACAGGGTCCACAGCCGTTTGCGCTGGTCATCTCCGGTGCGGTCGAAGTTGACAATACCATACTGGAGATAGCCGTTTCTCCCTCCGCCTGGGACATTGGACCACGAGCGTTGGGGGCGGTGGTAGAGTCTGATACGGTTGTCACGACGAACACGGGCAATGTAGCGGAGGATTTTGCCATCAGCGGGACGGATGGCGCGGGTGGCTGGCTCCTGCAATCGGCACAGGGCGTAAACGCCTTCCGTGTGGACGTGGATAAGGACAAGAATGGCAGTTACGATTTTGTTCTGACAAAATCTGAGGGCACGCTTGCCGCAGACGTGGAGGTAGGCGGCGTTCGGACGTTGGGGCTGAAGTATGGAGCGCCAACGTTGGACACGATTGGCGCCGGCGTGGCGCAGAATTTCGTCATAACGATTAAGGCTTCAAGGTATGTCCCTTGATGGATAGATTAATTTTTTCAAAGAGAGGAGTGGAATCATGAAGAAATGTAAGTTTGCTCTCATCCTGATGTTGGTGCTGTGCGCCTTTGCTGCCGCCACGGTGCAGGCTGCCGACACAAGCAACATCACGGTCACGGTCTCGCTGGCGGGGTCTATTGAGGTCAGCGTGAACCCAACCACCTGGAACATTGGTTCCATCGCTGTCAACAGCGATTCGGCACCTTCCTCATTCACCGCCACGGTAGGTAACGTGGCAACAAAGCTGGAAATCACCGGGACGGACGGAGCGGGTGGCTGGACACTGGGAACACGGGGTGCTGTTGATGTGTTCGAGGTTGATGTGACAAATCCGGCTCTCGTCTTGTCGAAGTCGTATCAAACGCTGGCGGCGAGCGTTGCCGCTTACGGGACCAAGGATTTCTCGCTGACTTACAAGTCACCGGCAAGCGATGACAAGGGCGCTGGTATCAGTCAGGGCTTTACTATCACCGTCAAGGCAAGCGCTCCTTGATGTTTGTTTTGCACAGGGATGCGACAGGAACTGTCCCGCAACTTAGGGCGGTGGGATGGCTCAGTAATGTGGGGTGTTTGTGTTGAGGAGATGGGGTGCCATATTCTTGATGGCTGTTGTGTGGCTGTCCATCGGAGTGCGGGCGCTTTCTGTGAGTATGAAAGTCGGTCCGGCGGGGTTCATCATCCACAACGTGAAACCGGGTAAACTCTACGATGTCTTCAAGGAAACGGGCTTGAGGTTGACTATCTATAACGACAGCGACACGACGCACACCTACACATTGTCAACCTATCGTCCGTCACAGCGGGGGACATGGGAAACGGGTTACCTCGAGATACCTGATGCAACGTGGTTCTGGTTTGAAAACACGGAAGTAACAGTCAGTCCCCGTAGTCAGGGGCACGCCGGTCTGTATGTGAAAATTCCCGGTGGGGACAAATATTACAATCAGCACTGGGTAGTCACTCTGGGCGTGACGGGGAAACCAGGCGCCGGCGGCATCGCCTTAGCGGTGGATGTTCGCGTGCAGATTGAGACGATTGCCAGGCAGGAGGTAACGGAAAGACCTGATGGGGTGATTGGTTTTCGCCCCAGTCTCGTCCGCTTTGAGGGGGTCAATCCTGGCGGGAAGACCATGACAATGAAGACGGTCATATACAACAACGACAGTAGAGCACATACATACACCATTGCGCCATTGGGCTTGGACAATCCCGCCAGAGCCAGCCGATACCTGAGCGCATCGTTCGAGCGTTGTCCCGATTCGCACTGGCTGAAGTATGCGCCCAGAATGGTCATTGATGGCGGCAAGTCGGCTGGGTTGTCACTGGAACTGAATCTGCCCGATGATGTGAAACTGCGGGGGAAGAAGTGGGAGGAAATTCTTCTGGTGAAGCCGGAGGAAGGATTGCCGGGTTTCATTCGATGTCAGGTAGATGTCGCAAAAGGGCGGTAGTCAGGTGAGTTTATGAAGAGCCACATTTTTACATACTTAGTCCTGTTAGCCCTTGGCGTGATGGGAGTCGCCACGCACGTGAGAGCGGAAGGAGCGGGAAGCAATACTGTGACCATCAGCGTTTCCGTGTTCACCGCGCCGCCAGACGTGGGCTCACTGCATGTGACTCTGATGCCGGCAAGGGCGGTGGCGGACGGGGCGATGTGGCGGCGCGTGGGGACGACGCCCTGGCTGGCTGATGGCTACACGGAAACATCGATTATTACCGGAACATACACACTGGAGTTCAAGAAAATTACCGGCTGGATAACACCGGTCACGCAGGAGGTCGTGATTTACAAGGACCTCACGAAAAATGCAACCGGAACTTACGTTATTGTGACCTGCACGCTCACCTACAACGCCGGCGGGGGCGGCACAATCTCCGGCGCAACGCCCCAGACGGTAGACTACGGCGGGAGCGGCACACCAGTGACTGCCATGCCTGACACGGGTTATCACTTCGTGCAATGGTCGGATGGAACCCTGACTGCCACGCGCACGGACACGAACGTAACGACTGACACCACCGTGACCGCGACCTTTTCCATCAACACATACACGCTGACTTATACGGCAGGGGCACATGGTTCAATCAGTGGCATATCGCCACAGACGGTCAATTACGGTGGAAGCGGAACTGCGGTGACGGCTGTTCCGGACAAAAACTATCGCTTCGCCAAATGGAGCGATGGTTTAACAGCCAATCCCAGGACTGATGCGAATGTGACCGCTGACATCTCTGTAACGGCGACCTTTGCCATTGTCACTCAGTGCGAGTCATCGTGGATGCTCTATTGAGAAAAATAGAGGATTAATGTCTGACAGGATGGACATTATTGACATGGTTTTAAATACCGTGAATAATGACAATCCTGTCCATTAATTTCTCAATAAAGGGTGCCTGAAAAAGAAACACCTCGCAGGTTCTTCATACTATTGAACTCGCGAGGCGCAATTATGGCGGGCCCAAGAGGATTTGAACCCCCAACCTTCTGATCCGTAGTCAGACGCTCTATCCAGTTGAGCTATGGGCCCGATTATGCAAGACGACTGAAAATTTATACCCTTCTTCCGTCTTTCCCTGTCAATGATAAAATGGGTTGAGCATGTTTAGGCAAGGCGGTTTTGTGTTGTTTTTTTATCCGGCGTTTCGTAGGTGTCAATTGTTTTGTATGAAGGGCGGTTTTTCATGAAAAGCAAGGTCCGTATTTTATATATTATCGGAAGCCTGCGTCTGGGCGGGGCGGAAAAGCAGGTGGCAGAACTCGCCCTGGGACTTGATAAATCGCAATATGAGGTCGATATCTGTTGCCTGAATGAGGCAGGTCCTCTTGTGGAGGACATCCGGCAGAACGGCGTAAAGGTTGCCGTCTTTGACGTCTCTCTCTTATATGGCAAGTTCAATCCCCTTTCCTATATACACGCCCTTAGGCATATCTTCGGCATCAGGCGTTACATTAAGGAGCGCAAACCCGATATCGTTCATGGCTATCTTTTCACGGCATACATTGTAGGCGCCATCTGCGGGAGGTGGGCGGGTGTGCCGGTCATTATTGCCAGCCGCCGAAGTCTCGGGTATTTTAAGGATGACAAACCCTGGCGGCAGAAACTTGAAAATTACGTGAACAAGAAGACGGATTATATCCTTGTTAATTCAAAGGCGGTCTGGGAGGATGTCCTTAGGCGTGAAAGAAATTGCGAGGGCAAGATTCGCCTGATTTATAACGGCGTTGACCTGAAAAAATATAGACCGGACGGTGCGGTGCCTGAGATGCGGCGCGAATGGGGGCTTGGCGGGTCAGATATTGTGGTGGGTTCGGTGGCAAACCTGATTCATTACAAGGGACATCTTGAAATCCTTGAAGCCGCCGCCATGTTGAAAAGCGATTTCCCCAATCTCCGTTTTGTATTTGCCGGACGCGATGGCGGGATGGAAGGAGCAATTCTTGAAAAAATTTCCGCCCTTGGGCTTGAGGACAAAATTATCCTGACGGGAAGCAGGGTGGATGTTGAAAACATCATGCCCGCATTTGATATCCTTTTGCTCGCATCGCATGAGGAGGGATTTTCCAACGTCCTTCTTGAGGGGATGGCATGTGCAAGACCAATTGTGGCAACGAATGTGGGTGGGAATGCTGAATCCGTGGTGGATGGGGAAACGGGACTCATTATTCCGCCTCGAGACCCCACCGCCATTGCCGCCGCCCTGCGGAAACTACTGACGGATGGTGCGCTTCGTGAGCAATTTGGCAGGGCGGGACGCAGTCGTGTGGAGCAATATTTCTCCCGTGAAAGGCTTATCCAGAATATGGATGAGTTTTATCGGGAAATTATTCAGCGGTTTCATTTGCCCGAAGTCTGAACAAACCGGGGAGAAACAGGCAGGCAAGCAGTAACCATGCGCGGAACTGAACGATTCGCAGGA
>Ga0172366_10004008_pt1 | contig 11615 bp, 17 predicted proteins | sample LakKivSesite69cm_FD_114533 | JGI IMG/M metagenome (GOLD analysis project Ga0172366, IMG submission 114533) | Sediment microbial communities from Lake Kivu, Rwanda - Sediment site 69cm | ecosystem: Environmental > Aquatic > Freshwater > Lake > Sediment | place: Rwanda: Western Province, Lake...
GAAAGTCAGTCGGATTGCCTGCTTGGGTGATGTTGCCGCTGCTGGGCCACAACCGGCAGAAGTAATCGAGCACCTTCGCAGAATGAGGTGCCCCTGCGTCATGGGAAACACAGACGAGACGCTGGCGAGCGATCTTCCCAGCAAATTCGCACACGCAGGAATATCTGAAGAAGATAGAGAGAGGCTGGAAGCATTGGACCTTTGGACAAGAATGAAGCTAACGAAATCACACAGGCGATATCTTTCGACCTTCAAACCGATGCTCAAAGTTCACTTCGGGCCCGACCAAAGTCTGGTCTGTTTTCATGGTTCGCCGAGTTCAAACAGAGACGAAATCAGGCCTACGACGCCCAACGAAGAGCTGGCACGTCGGCTTGAGGGCCACAAGGCCAACGTGTTTGCTGGTGGTCACACGCATGCTCAAATGCTCAGGCGTTTCGTGAACTCGCTCGTGATAAATCCTGGAAGCGTTGGTTTGCCATTCCGGATAGAATCCTCGGGCAAGATGCGGAACCCATCAATGACGGAGTATGCCGTAGTGAGTTCTTCCGACGGCGCGCTGTCCGTTGAGTTGGTATCAGTCCCATACTCCCTCTCAGAGCTGAGAAGGGCAGTGCGCAACAGTGGCATGCCCGATCCCGATTGGTGGTTGACAGACTGGGTTTGATTGAGTCGAGAAAGAGCCAGCTGGATTCAAAGCGCGCGCGAAGCGGTTCAAACCCCAGAGTAAAATCAAGGGAAATGAAAGAAACAAACTCGTAGATTCTCAGTTGAAATTTGAAAACAGTCACAGAATCGGTCTTATTTGAGAAATAGAAATGTGCCGAGGGCCGGGTTTGAACCGGCGACAACTCGGTCTTCAGCTTCGCCCTCAAATGTGGCTACATTGAGTCGAGCGCTCTCCCAGGCTGAGCTACCTCGGCAACGCAGCAGTTCAAGAGAAAGGCAGATGCGCTTTTAAGTTTTCTGAATTACTTGCGGAGAAAGGAGAGGTGCAAGTTTATTATCTGCACAGCCAATGAGGGGAAAAGGAGAGAGGAGACCTGTAAATGTGTTAACTTGCACCTCAGTGGAATTACGTGGATATAAAAACTTGAGGTTTGTGACAGATTGTTTCACAAAGTCAAAATGAGAATCCTGACTTGTATACGTTAGGAAAGGAAATCTTTGAAGAACTCGCGAAACAGGTGTAATCCAAAGATGAATGGCGAAGGATGCAAACGTGAAAAGTTATGGCGCGCCTAGAATGGCAGAAAATGAGTCAAGGAATAGCCGACAACAGCAAATATCAGGAAGCACAAAGCCGTCAAAACCCTGTCAACTTTCTCTTTCTTTTCAAATTCCTCATTATCCTTATAACTGTCCACTTTGACTCACCATTTTATTGTTTTGGAATTTTTGGGGAAAGGTTTTATGAAGCCGAAATACGTATTTCAGATTCTGCACCGAAGGCAGTCAAAGCATAGATGTGATTTGAAATGAAAAATGAGCTGGGCTCGTAGTCTAGTTGGTTAGGACGTCGCCCTCACTCGGCGTATCTGTCGGAGGAAGCGGCGAAGATCCCCGGTTCGAATCCGGGCGGGCCCACCATGTGTCTTTTTGTTGTACGTGTAGACAAAAAAGCTTATTACATATTAATATTTAAGATATAGATTGGAATAGTGAAGAAAATGCAAAGGGACACAGACTCATGGAAGCCTGACGAAGTAGACTGCCCCTCAAAAAGCCAAGCAGGCTTCACATGCAACGGATGTGGAGGAACATTCCAAAAGCCAATCTTGGCAACAATATTAACCAGCGGTCAGATGCAAAAGTACTATGCGTGTCCACGATGCATGACAGAAGTTCGCAATGTGAAAGTATTAGAAAAAGACGAGGAAGAAGAACCCATAGTTTCAATGATGGAACCGAAGAAGTTGGGCACAGAGTCTGAAAGCAGGGTAGGATGCGGGCATTTCTTCGGATATCTGAAGAAACGTCAGAAGGAAACGCCGTTCCCCGAAGAATGCCTGACGTGCGGCGAAATGGTCGAGTGTTTATTTCATGACGCTGAATCGTAGAGTCCTCAAAAACTTGATTAAAGGATAAATATCTTGTAAAACCTTATTCACTATTGGTTGTTGATGTTTGCTTCCGATTAAAGACCTGAATAGGACTCTGACTACGCCGCATGTTAATCGTTTGTTGCTAATCGCAAACATCCTTATTTTCACGGTTTACTGGCTTTCAAGCCAAAACATTTTCTTTGGAGACCAATTTGTAAGTTACTTTGACGAAAACTTCGTGATGATACCAGAAGAAATAATCCATGGCCAACGCCTTTACACACTTTTCACGTCAATGTTCATGCATGCAACATGGCTTCATCTGTTGGGAAACATGCTGTTCCTATTCGTTTTCGGGGACAACATTGAAGACGTTTTCGGTCACGCCGGTTACTTAATCTTCTACGTGATCAGCGGATTGGCAGCAGCGTACGCACATATATTGATCATGGTCCTTGCGCCTACGATAAGCAATTTAATCGGCATCACAATCCCTTCAGACTTGGCTGGCGGTGTTGTGGGCGCCTCAGGGGCAATCTCCGGCGTCTTGGGTGCTTATCTTGTGCTCTACCCAAAAGCACAAATTCTCACAATAGTTCTATACGTCATAATACCAATCCCTGCAATCTTATTCTTAGGCTTCTGGTTTGCAATGCAATGGCTTTACGGGGTTTTCGACGCATCAGGCGGAGTTGCCTATTTCGCACATATAGGCGGCTTCATAACGGGAATGATCTTAGCCTTAGCCATCGGATTAAGAAGAAAAAAAGCGTTGAAAGCACGTTTCCGACTGTAGGCAATCAGTTTCGGGGTCTGTCCGTCATAAGTTCTTCATCTCGTAAATCAGACTGGGACGGCTACATCATCCCCCGTAGATCTAGCATCTTCCCCAACAAATAAACTATTTGCCAACCTAACGTTCATCAAGACACAAGCTGTGCACAAGATCCTATAGTATGCAATCAAAAGAAGTTTTCATCGTCCTTAAGTCATAGAAACCGAAGCAAGAAGGTAGTGAACGATGCGATATGAAGCAAAGACAAGTGTTGATGCTGAGGATTGCAACGCTAGTGCCAGGGCGTGTTATCAAATCTTGCATAATGTGATGAAACAACTCTAGAACATCATTGGAACTGACTGACCCAGACAATCCATATGCAAGCTACCACGTCAACATGACGAGCGGTGACGTGATTTCAATCGACATCCCAGTAAATGCAGACACTGTAGACTTTGACATCTACAACAGTTCAGAAGAAAATCTCTTTCAAAGATCAGACATTGATCTCTCGCCAAATGAGCAGTAGACAGTTCCTTACGACGATGAATTCGAGTTCCAAGCCAGAACGAAGGGAACCTATTCCTTGGTCGACATCAGACTCAGCTCCAGAATTCCCCTCATTAGTCACTGTGCCACTATTCATGATAGTAACACTATTAGCAATCACAGCCTACAGAAAAAACATAAAAGGGCAGAGGAAAATCTCCTTCTGAATTGAACCACTCGACCATGTAACGCGCGCTGCAGCGAAGGCACTCAGAAAAAACGAGGGGCCTATCAATTTTAACACTGAAAAAGCTCACAAAATTGACATCGACACCGTTATGCGCGATCTATCTTGTGATGAAGCGCCTTTAAAGTCCCTGAAACTGCCAAGACATGTACAGCCGTAGGCTTACCCTCAATTTTCGTTATCGAAGCTAACGCTGTTCGAACCATTCCAAGAGTTGTATGAACCGTGCGAAGAATGACCAGCTTCCTTTCTCCATTGTAACCAATCAAACTCAAGCCTGTACGGCTTGCACCATATTCACCATAAAGCCTCGAAACAGCCGCCCAAACAGCATTCATAAATTCATTCGAACCGTATGCTTCACGAGAATCTATTGTCAAGGCCAAGTAGCGACGCTTCACTCTTTTCAACAATCTTCTCCTCTCCGAATAACACGTATTCCCGGCGCAACAAATCGAGGACCAAGTTTTTCCCGGTTTTTTTTAACGATTGCCACAGGGTTCGTTGATACCGCTTCTATAGCGAAAGCCTCGTCTAAGTCGAAAAGGGATGCTAAAGCTGCCAAATCTTTTGGTTTCCGCATCAACAGTTCATCTGAAGCTCCGCTTGAAACAACGATTGGAACACGAAACTCCTTAGCCACCGCTACTTCGCGTCGCAAACTTGAAAGAAACCTAACCCTTGCTGCCCCTTCCATAATGAGCAACGGTTTTACGTCTATTTCTAGAGAAGCCAAACAACTTGACGCCAACTCGGCCTCTGCCGCATCAAAGAATCTTCTGCGAAAGTCAAATTGAGGAAAGTTCAGAAGATCTACACGGCGATCTTTCGCCGCTTGCCTAGCAACATTCTTAGATTCACACAATACAGCGATTACCTCAAACCTTCGCCTAAACTTCCTCAACCCGATGAGCAGTTCTTCTGGTGTTCGCGGCCGAAGATCCATCCGAGACACCAATCCCACTTTGATTTCTTCACAGATTCTCTGCACTTGCTGAAACTGGCTTTCAGTAAGCCTCGGCGGAAAAGGAACGGCTACCAACTGGTATCCGAGCTTTGCCGCTTTACTTATTGCACGAGAAACCTGTTCATAATTGTTGAAATCTACACACAGATGCAAGTCTGCATAAGTTCTTTTCATGGCAGCAACCCGAATTTTCTACAGGCATCTATTATCTCTTCCGGACTGTGTCTTTTGAAGTGGATTTTCATGTGAATCGGATCTGTGGAGCCGAGCTTGAACTTATTTAGATAGGCAGATTGTTTGTCAAGTCGAATGTAGAGGTTTCCTTTCTCCATGTGACGTCTGATTTCTCCGCTTAAGAGTCCCTTGTCCAAGATGCTTAAACCTAAGGATAGCTTTTCAAAAACTGCCTGTGCCACATTTCTATCTTTGATTCTTGTTTCAAACAGAACTATTGGATTTCCATGGTGGCCAGTCAAATTGGTCTTCGTGAAAGTAACTGTGCCAATTGATTCGTCCGGCAAAGTATTATGCAATGAAGTCAGAACTCTGTCCAAATCTTCGGTTGCGTGGGCAAAAACTCGCACGTCAATGTATGCGATTGGAATCTTGGAAGACAAAACCGCACCACATGTTTTCATTATGGGCGGATTCAACTTTTAGATTTTCCCTTAGACTTCTTTGGCTTGATAGCAGCTTCCTTCTCTTCTAGAAAGGCCTTGACAGCCCCGATATTCTCTTCGTGAGCTGTTTTTCTTTTAGAATCTACTGGAATGCCTAACTTCAAAGCGTCTTTTAAACTCAGTCCTGCCTTTTTCAATTCTTCCGAGCTGAAGCCCTTTCCACATCGTTGTTTTCCACTTTTCTTGAGCACTTTCGCTTCTATTCTTATTATGGGCTATCTTTCTCCTGTGCCTTTTTTCAAGCTTGGTCTAAACCTTTCTGCGCCGCGCCCTCTTCTCCTTAGACCTCTGACTTTTTTGCCTGCACTTGTTAGACTTCTAAAAACTCTCCTGTGGTGCTGTTTTTGGCATATCCAATTGATGCGTTCGTCAGCTTTTATTGCTGGATGTTGTGGGTCAACCATTATTACTTCGAACCATTTTGAAACGCCGTCTTCGCCAACCCAGTAAGAATTCAGTACTTCAAGGTTCGGGAATTTTCTTCCGACACGTTCTTCAGCGATCAACCTCATGCTCTTGGAAAGCTTGAACTTCTTGACACCCATGCGTTTGGGCCTTCTTCCAGCCTTCGGCCTCTGCTTTCTCATGCCGCTTCTTCTCACGCGGACACGGACAACAACGTAGCCCTGCTTGGCCTTGTAACCAAGCTTCCTAGCTTTGTCCAAACGCGTCGGCTTATCTATCCGCGTTATAACGGATTGTCTGCGCCACTCCACAAGCCGATGACGCATTAGCTCGTCCACGAAAGATTTCTCAGGCTTAGCCCATGCTTCAGCAATGTATTTGTAAGCCATTTTTTCACCTCATATCGTTAGTTTATGGTTCAGCCTGTTCGGCCACATCCCTGCGGACGTCTCATCCGCCAATAGCTTTGAATCATAGCACCAAGCAACAAAATAAACCTTTCCGGGTCTCTACTTGTTTTCAAGTTCTGCCTTCGTGATGTGGAAATAGCCGCCTTGGTCTTTCCAGACCTTTTCAGCCTGAATTATCTTTATCTTTTTCTTGAAGAAGGGAGCGTCAAGAACAAGTGTTTCATACTCTCCCCCCTCGCCTACAAGTGAAATACCATATTGCCTGTTAAGCTCTAGTAAGGCATCAACCGTCACTGCATCAATTCTCCTTCCAAGCCAGTCACTGTTGAAACCATACGCATAAACCCCAGTCATGATGACCTCAAACTTAAGGTCCAAAATTTCCTTCAAAATCTCTAAGGGATCTTTTTGCCAAAGCGGCATTATGCACTTTAGTCTTAACTGTTTGCAGATTTTTTCAATTCTCGTTTTCTGATAGTTTGAAGCTATTGCTCCGGAAACGAGGCCCTTGACATCAAGCTTCTCAATTAGATGCTTGATGTCTCCAACTTCTTCCTCTTTAATCCCAGAAGTTTCAGCCTTTACGAGAGGAATCTCAACAGCTTCTGCAAACAGGTCTATAAGGCGGATATTTGGATAATGGAACATCCAGCTGTCTTCTCTCAGCGGAATCATACCTACTAAATAAGCTATTTCATAGCCCTTACTCAAAGCTTTGTGAAGCGCCAGAGCTGAATCTTTTCCTCCTGTTGCCAAGACTGCAACATGTATATCGGCCTTTCTGCGCACTCCCTTGATCACCAAGCGACAGACCTGACAAATCCAACTTATTCCATGATTTTTGATGCAGCTTCCTCGAATAAAGCGTGTGTTTGCATCCGCCATGTTTCAAAGCTCCCAGGGGTTTCCGGATAGTTTCGATAGTGGATTCTAACCCGCTTCATCATGTTAACGGTAAGCCGAAGCTTGTTCAGGAACCGTATCCTCTTCAATCCTCTGAAAACCCGTTTTGCGGTCTCTGTAATTTTCAGATGAAAATCGTCGCCTAAACCAGCTTTCAGCACGTCCTCCTCTGTTAGGAGTTGATAGTTCATTCCATAGTTTAAATCTTCATCGCGGCTTGTTAGAAGCAACATGCGGAAAACATCCAATCCAGCCTGCTTCATTCCGTACATCTCATTATATCTGCAGTTGCAGGGCCATAAAGATCCTTGACTAAAATCGCCCTTTTCCAGCGCTTCAAGAATCGTTTTGCCAGCGAGGAAACCGCTCAGCATCGATGGACCTATACCTCCACCATGAATTGGGTTCACCAAGCATGCTGCGTCCCCGAGGATTGCGACGCCATTACCAACCATGTTTTCTAAGGGCCTACGTGTGGGATCGTACCAAGCACCGCCATTCAATAGTAGAGAGCCTTCAAAGAGCGGTTTGGTTAAAACGTGTTTATAGAACTGATTTTTGGGGTTTGGAAACTTGCCGCGCATGCAAATTCCTAAGCCGGCATTTACTCTTGCTCCGTTTTTTCGGAAGATCCATGCGTAGCCTCCTGGAGTCACCTTCTGGTTGAGATAGATTTCGCAGTATTTTGAATTTTCAGTTTCCTGCTTGAGTTGTCGGATTTCGCGGTAACATGCCTCAACATCTTCATTTGCAACTTCATTTTCAATGCCGAATTCCTTTGGAAGCTTTCGTCGAATAACCGAGAAAAACCCGCTTGCGTCCACAACGACCTTGCTTTTTAACTGAATGCCCACACCGGTTTTCAGGTTCTTGGCCATAATTCCTGTTACAGAGTTCTTCTCAACTGTCGGCTCTAAACACTGCATTTGATCAAGAAGATCGGCACCCTCGTCAAGCGCCTTTCTCAGCAACCATTGTCCAAAAAGCCGTCTGTTCAGCAAATAACCCACAAAGTCCTCATGCTCAATGGCGAAAACAGTTTCCAAATTCGGTGAATAAATCTTAATACCTTCAATTCGCTTTTCCAGCTCGCCGCCTTGCGGTTTTTCCAGCCCTAAAGTCTTCAGATGATGCTCTCCGAGAGCGTCTCCGCAGATTTTTTCCCCAATCTCTTCCCTTTTCTTCCGCTCAACCAAGCAGACTTTCAAGCCTGCCGCGGCGGTTGTTTTCGCTGCTAAGCATCCGGCTGTTCCAGCGCCGACGACTATTACGTCGAATTTCTCCAAGCCCGACACGCTCAACAGTTTTGCTCTTTAGTTCACCCATTATCACTCATAACCTTTACTGAATCTTGTCTTAATAGCTTGTTGTTCCATGCATTTGCTGCCATGTTGAAACATTTTTCATTACCGACTCGCAGACACTAAATCTATATTAGTGATTCATAATTGTTAATTATACTCTTGGCTAACCATGGAAAACAAGTGAAAGGAAACAAAAAAGGTGTGTTTAAAAAATGATGAAAAAGGCAACTGTCAAGAAAAGCGCGACGTACACGATTGATCTGACGAAGATCGACGGAGACGGAGCTTTCCCATGCCCGAAATGTGGAACAGTGATATCTCCAGACGACGAATCAGAAGAAGCCTACCAAATCGTTGAAACCAAAGTCAAAAATGACGATCTGGAAGAATTGATTCTGACATGTAAGAAATGTGGAACCACGATTAAGCTGGTAGGCTTTTTGTCGCAACCAGAAACATAAGCCAACGATCAATCGTTCTGGTCTACTTTTCTTGTTCAAGTCTTCTGCTTATTGCAACGAAAACTATCCACACAACGACACCGTAGAAAACACCGTTGAAAACGGCACTCAAATATTCAGTGTATCCACTTATAGCCGTCCCGATTGAGATGCAGAGGAAATTCCCTGGGAACATTGGGGTCGGAACTAGCAGCGTTGCAATTGTGAACATGAGAAAGAAGATTATCAGTATGGGTGCCCCCCTCATTACTGTCTGCCTCCGCTAAGGTTTTTACGTATTATTGTCTCTGACAGCCTATAATGCAGCGTATCGTAATATTTAATAAATGTTGTTGTTTATCCGTTCAACAAGAATACATGTTCCTAAAGATCTAGAGAATCGGCAGAAATGGGATTGTGCACAAAACAAAAATGGCTATCACAACGATTGCCAACAGCTTTCTGTTCGTAGACAAACCAGAAACATCATCTAGAGGGCCCGGATGTCTATACATGGATATGAATAGGACAAGAAAAGCCATCGGGTAAAATCCTTCAACTACCAAGTACAAGATTGACAAAGCGGTGAGCACAAATCTCAGTTTCTCACCAAATATTGACCGTGCTACGTGGCCACCATCAAGCATGGCGGCTGGAAGCAAGTTAAGCATCGTGACAAGCAGTCCCGCCCAGCCTGCAAAGGCAACAGGATGCAAAAGCAAGATTCCGTCAGGCGGAGGCCGGGGAAGCATATTGAAGCTCTGCAGAAACCACGCAATAAGAAACCACAAGATTGGCACTCCTATTTCGGTACCTTCAATTTGTGGCGAAGGAACCGAAAGAGTCAGCCCGATGACGCTCACGGCAGTTGCTATGACAAAACCTGCAATAGGACCGGTAGCTCCAACATCGAACAACGCGTCTTTGTTCGGAGGAAGAGATTTTTGCATGATCACTGCGCCAAATGTTCCAAAAGGCGGAGGACCCGGAACAAAGTACGGTGGCGTAGCCGCTATCCCCTTCTTGTTCGCTGTTATCTTGTGACCCATCTCATGGGCGCCAAGTACTCCCAACATAGCTGTTGTAAAGGCAGCTCCGCCAATAACGGGGCTGATAGCATCAGGCGAAAGCAGATAGCCTGTAATGAAAGTTGTTGCAACAGTCGCGAACAACAGTATCCAATTTATCAAAATGTTACTCGGTTTCGCAGCAGGTCTAGGAACAACTCTTAAAACTACTTTCCCATCTACCCTTCTTAAGAGTGCGAGGAGATTCATTGATTCCAAGTTCTTCAAAAGCCTAAGAAAAGCCTGTTTTGTTTCTTGCGGTTGCATCAAATAATACGTAGGGATGTTATGCTCTATTAGTGCCTCTTGGACCTGAAATTCTGAGGAAACCAGCTTTGTTATTTGCTCAAAATCAGCCTGCGTAAAAGGCTTTTCAACAGTCTCTCCCGGTATTTCGCTCATGGCAATTATCCTTTCTTTGCTGCACTAAAGTGTCTAGCAATAGAAAAGTCTATTGGAAATTCTTGGTCTTTTCATATCAGTTAACAAGAACCATGCCAGTTGCCTAAAAGTAATGCGTAACAAGCTCAATTTAGCCGGTATGTTGTCTTCAGAATTGCTTTACATGGGTACACTCCAAACAGCCGCCGTTTCCTACTCTTCAGAATGCTTACGAATGCTAAGCAAGTTTTATATTCCCTAGATGCCAAATCTGTTGTTCAAATGATTAATGGTTATTCACAAGAGGAAAATAGAGACATGAGCTTGGCGAAGATTAAGATGCTCCTTGTCAGAAATCCCGGAGCATTATTCATAATGGTTTTTGAGGCGCTTATTCTTGCTTGCGCTGGTTTGCTGGCTAATGGAAGCCCTCTTGTTGAGGTCATGGCGGTTTTTGCTTATTGCTTTTTGGTTATTGGCATTGTTTTAGAGGCATGGGATTTTGTCAAGGAGAAAGCGTTAGGAGGCGCGTCTAGTTGAAAGAAGGAGTTGATGTATCTGTTATTTTGTGCGCATATAATGAAGGGGATGTCATACAGGATTCTATTGATAAAGTTGACGATGTTATGATGAAAACCGGGTGGGATTATGAAATTTTGGTTGTTGACGACGGCAGCTTAGACGATACTAGGCAGAAAGCGATTAAATGCAGAGACAAAAGAAACAAAGATTGTCTGAAGATTGTTGGCTATGAAAGGAATGCGGGCAAGGGAATTGCTATAAGGGCGGGTTTTGCGCATGCGGAAGGCAGATTTATCGTTGCTATAGATAGCGATTTGGATGTTGATCCAGAGCTTATTCCCAGTTACGTTGAAGCGTTGAAGGCGAATGATATTGCAGTTGCCTCAAAGTGGAATCATAAGTCACGTACGGTAATGACTTCGAAGCGAAAAGTTTTAAGTTTCGGTTTTAACGGATTGTCCAGACTTCTTATAGGAATAAAATTGAATGACACTCAAACCGGACTCAAGGCTTTCCGAAGAAAAGTGTTGGAAAGAATGGCGCCCAAGCTCGTGGTAAACCGATATGCGTTTGATTTGGAATTGATGTCTGCATGCAACCACTGTGGATTTAAGATTGTTGAGCTGCCTGTTAATGTTCATGTTGAAAGCATGGTAAGTTTTAAGGAGATCCTCAGAATGGCTTTAGACATGTGCAAAGTTGCATATAGACTCAGAGTTTTGAAACATTATCAGCGCAGCTAACGCATTCACCGCGCGATTTGGTTCGGAAAATTAATGTCTAAGCTTAAGATTCTAGTGTTCAACTGGCGATGCTGGCTAAACCCAGAGATGGGAGGAGCTGAAGTTTTTACCCGAGAAATCTTAAGGCGATGGGCTGAAGCCGGACATAAAGTCACACTGTTTACTTCCAGCTTAGATGGAAGGGGGAATGAAGTTGTTGACGGAGTCGATATCATCCGAGATGGCGGAATGTAC
>Ga0172366_10004010_pt1 | contig 11613 bp, 14 predicted proteins | sample LakKivSesite69cm_FD_114533 | JGI IMG/M metagenome (GOLD analysis project Ga0172366, IMG submission 114533) | Sediment microbial communities from Lake Kivu, Rwanda - Sediment site 69cm | ecosystem: Environmental > Aquatic > Freshwater > Lake > Sediment | place: Rwanda: Western Province, Lake...
AACCGTTATTTCATGCACTCTTTTCAAATCGTCATCGTTGCTTATAATACTCCTGACGTCATAGGCTAGTGCTATGCCTAACATTAAGGCGTCCCTATGATCCAAAATCTTCCCTTCAGAGGTTAGTGAATGTTGAATGTTAGCAGCTTCGTCTGCGGCTTTCTTCGTTAATGCGAGGACTTTTAGGTCTGCGAGTAACGCCTCTGTTTCTGCGACCCTTCCCAACCGTTTAGCTCCAAGTAACAATTCATAGCAGTTTATGGCCGTAGTGTAGACTTCTGACCTAGATTCTTCTAGTTCCTGAGCTATATTTAATGCGGCTTTTTGCCCTCTTAACAGGTCTAAAAGAAAAGTGGTGTCAAGAATCAGCTTGGCCATCCCTTACGCCACGCTTCTTCAATCTCACTGAAGACCCGTTCTACTTCAGAGTCGTCGACGCCTTTCCAAGCTCCTGCGTGCTTAGATAAGCGAGCCTTGCCTTCAGTTAGTCGGATAATGATATTAGTGAAGCTTTCATTTTTTCGTTTGATCTTCACCAGTTTCTCGTAAGCTTCTTCACTAATTGTTAGAGTCTTATGTCCACCCATTTCAATCATTTAAATACACGATAAATACACTTAAAAATTTTTCTAAAATAACCTTAACACTTTCCATAAGTTACCCCCATAATTTCCTATCAAAAAAATTTTCGTTAGCGGGCCCGGAGGGAATTGAACCCTCGACCTACGGATGTCTCCGCAGGACGCGGCTGTGCGCCTAAGAGTTTCAGCCCAGCTCATCGTTTCAGCTTTGCTGGTCCGCCGCTCAACCTTGCTAAGCTACGGGCCCATTTTTTGCGTCGATGATTAGGTTACTTCGGAAACTGCTAATAACCTTTTCTTTCAATCTATCAACATTAATAGGCTTAAAAACGATTCTCTAGTTGATGGTGCAGAGGATTTGGGTATGCTTGTGTTTGTCGGGTTGGGGCTTTACAGCGAGAATGACATGTCTCTTCGTGGAATAGAAGAAGCAAAGACGGCTGATTGTGTGTTTGCTGAGTTCTACACGAGTCTGATGGCTGGGTTGTCTTTGGAAAGGCTTGAGAAAATGGTCGGCAAGAAAATTGTGGTTGTTTCTCGGAAAACGTTGGAGGATGAGAACGGTGAACTTATTTTGCGGAAAGCCGAGTCCTCGAAGGTTGCTTTTCTGGTTCCGGGCGACCCGTTGATTGCGACGACGCATGTTGACCTTCGGATTCGAGCAGAGAAGCGTGGAATCACGACCCGTGTTGTGCATGGCGCCTCAATCGTCTCGGCGGCTATGGGGCTTTCAGGACTTCAGAACTATAGGTTCGGGAAAAGTGTCACAATCCCATTTCCCGAGGAAGGCTTAGTTTCGGAGACTCCCTACAACGTAATTGCAGAGAACAAGGCTAGGGACCTGCATACCCTTTGTTTTTTGGACATCAAAGCCGAAAAGAGGCTGTACATGACTATTAAAGAAGCCCTTGAGATTCTTTTGTCGTTGGAGGAAAAAAAGAAGATGCACGTCGTGACTTTGGACAGCCTCGCCGTAGGCATAGCCAGAGCTGGAGCTGAAGACCAAGTTGTGAAGGCTGACATTGTAAGGGCTCTTTTGAGCTTCGTGTTTGGCGGTCCACCGCACGTGCTTGTCTTCCCCGCTGACAGGCTTCACTTCGTGGAGGCTGAGGCGCTCATAAGGCTTACAGGCGCCCCTGAACACGTAAACAAAATGGCAAGGTGACGATAAACCTTGGAAGAGCTCGCTGCGAAATACATTCAAAAAACCGAACGTGCCTTGAACACGCTGAAATCCGTCAATGTCACTGTTTGTCCTGATGTTGAAAAGGTAAGTGCCGTTATTGAGGAGGCGAAAAGATATCTTGAGGACGCGAAATATTATTTGGCAAACAGAAGGTTTGAGACAAGCTTGGCTTCCGTGGCGTATTGTGAGGGGTTGCTGGATGCTTTGCGGATGCTTGGGTACGTTGAGTTTTCGTGGTAGGTGACTCGTGGAATGGATGCTGAAAAGAAAGGGAAGGTCGTTTTGGCTTCAGGGGCTTTCGACCTGCTACATTACGGACACGTGTACTATTTGACTGAGGCAAAAAAGACAGGAGGAGAAAACGCCAAGCTAATCGTCATCGTCGCCAAGGACAAATCTGTTGAAAAACTTAAAGGCAACAAACCCATAATTCCCGAAGACCAGCGGAGAGCCATGGTGGAGTCTTTAAAGGTAGTTGACGAGGCAATCCTCGGCTACGAAGACATGGACATGCTTAAGGTCATAGAGAAAGTGAAGCCCGATGTCATCGCCCTCGGCTACGACAAAGAAAGAACCGAGAAAGACCTAAAAAAACTATTAGCCGAGAAAGGACTCACCATCAAAGTTGTAAGAGTCAGCCAGTTCACTGAGAGAGACCTTGTCAGCTCCTCAAAGATCAAGCGGAAAATAATCGAAAACTATCGGACCAACGTTAGGTAACCTAGACCTCTTCGCTTTCCTTTTTGCTGAAGTATTTTACATATTCAAGCTCTTTGTAGCCAAGATTCCTAAACAATTCTTTAGACCCCCTATTATGGTCCATGATCAACGCACTGAAAATTTTGATGCCTTTTTCACTAAGAACCTTTTCAGCCTCAGCAACCAAAGCCTTAGCAATGCCCTTTCGCCTATGTCCGGGGTCAACAGCTAAACGATTTATCCAGCCCTTCCGCCCGTCTTCGCTTACTATCACGATTCCCACAAGCTGTGGTCCTTCAAAGGCTCCGATGAAATACTCGGGGTTTTCCTTCATTTGGGCTTCTATAGCCTTTTTGCTGTCTCTTCCTCTAGGTCTGGACTCTAAACCCGAGTCTTCCCAGAGTTTGACTATTTTACTGTAGTCAGCCAAAGTTAACATTCGGATTTTGAAACCCAATTTTTCCAATCCCCAGAAAATCCTTCGGCTTTCTGATTTTTTCATGGCAATGGATGACTGTTAGTGACAACCCTTGTTTTTAAGATTTGTCTTGTTGCGTCTAGGGTAGCCCAAGAAAGGACAATATTCTATAAGTTAATCCGCCGACTAAAAGTGCGAAGAGTATCTTGAACACGGTGACAAGAAGCGCCTTCTTCCAGCCGATCTCCTTGATAAGCGCGGCGATGGTTGCAACGCATGGAATGTATAACATGGTCACAATTGTGAACACAACCATTTGTATAGGCGTCAAAATTGTAAGATTTGACCCAAGTAAAGCTGCCAGCATGACCAATGTGAGCTCCTTCCTCAGAACACCGAAGAAAAGTGGAATGCCCATTTCAGGTCTCAGCCCAAGCCATGTTACTGTCACAGGGCTCATAGCCTGAGCAATTGGTTGTAACAGTCCTAGGATGTCTGCTGCTTTGATTGCGAGGCTGCTTACGATTATCAGCGGAAGAGCCATCTTGATGTATTCGCTCAGTCTAAATGAAGTTTGTGTTAACACCGTCTTCAAATTCGGAATCCGGTATTCACTCATCTCCATTATAAGGCCTGTTGGTTCGCCGGGAAGAACTTTGAACGCAAATCTTCCAAGTATCATAACGATTGCCACATTGATTGCATAAAGCGCTAAAACCCAATCGATGCCTATGTATCTTCCAACCAGCCCAAGTACAACAACAGTTACGGCTGCGCACGGTATCAAGGTTACGACAAAGATGGCTAAGAGCCGTTCCCGTTTAGTTTCCATTATTCTACATGCCAAACAAGCAGGTACATTGCAGCCAAAAGAAAGCATCACAGGTATGAAGGCTTTCCCGTGTAGACCAATCTTGTGCATAGCTGCGTCCATGAGGTAAGCGATGCGGCTGAGGTAACCGGAGTCTTCGAGGAGATAAAGTGCAAGATAGAATGGCGAAATGTACGGAACAACAATTGTAATGGAGGCTATAAAACCCTCCATGACTCCTCCCCAAAGCATCTCCTTAACTAAACCTTTTCCAAAAGCTGCTGTAAAGACGGGTTCAAGACCGTAAAGTAGACTGCCAAAGTATTCGGAGACAACGCTGCCAAAAGAGAAGATTGACCAGAAAACAAAAAGCAGGACACCAGCCATTATCAAGTAGCCTGACACACTACTAGTCGTAAGTTCATGAACATGTTCAGTAATCGTCTGCTTTACATGCGGCTTTATCTTCTGAACTTGAGCTGCGATGCACCTTGCAGTTTCGTACCTTTCAGAAGCCACAACGGTTTCGCACGTGTGTCCATGTACTTTTTCAATCTCCATTGCCTGTTTTTTTGCGGTTTCAAGGATTCCGGGAGATGTTTCACGGATTTGCTTTTCGATTTCTTCGTCGCCTTCCAGCAGTTTGATGGCTGTCCACCGAGCTGGATACTTGAATCCTGATTCCTCGATAAGGACAGCGAGATTCTCGATTTTTTCCTCGATTTCTTTCCCGTACTTGATCTGAGCAGGTTTCGCCTCTCCTTTCTCAATTGTCTCAACAGCTTTTTCCAGCAGTTCATAGACTCCACTGCCTTTGACGGCTACTGTTGGAACAACGGGGACGCCTAGGATTTCAGCGAGTTTTTGAGAGTCCACCTCTATGCCTTTCTTTGAGGCGATGTCAACTTGGTTTAAGGCTAAAATCATGGAAGCCTCTAATTCCATCAGCTGCAAGGTAAAGAAGAGGTTTCTTTCAAGAACTGAGGCGTCGACAACGTTAATGACCAAGTCAGGCTTTTCGAAGGCTATGTACTCTCTTGAGACCAGCTCCTCCAGAGAAAAGGTCGAGAGCGAGTAGATACCGGGGAGGTCGACAACGTCGATCATGTACCCCTTAAAATAAAGAGTCCCTTCAGCCTTTTCAACCGTCTTGCCAGGCCAGTTCCCAATGTGCTGATGCAGACCTGTTAAATGGTTGAAGATGACAGATTTGCCGACATTCGCGTTTCCAGCTAAAGCGATTGTGAGCTTCTTTGCGGTGGCTCCTTGGTCTTCTCCACGAGGATCCTTTCCGCCATACCTCTTCCAAGCGCGAGCCTGGACCCCCTGACTATCACTTCCACTGGACCGTGGAAAGGCGCTGCTTTCGAGATTTCCACTTGTGTTCCAGGGGTCAGACCCATGTCCATAAGCCTCCTGACGCACCCGTGACCTTCGCCATGTCTCCATCCTCTTTCTCCAGGATTTGGCGAAATTGAGACGATTATGCCTGTTTCTCCTGGCTTGAGCGTCGTTAACGGCGTCTTCAATCCACTGTTTTGTGGTTCCATTTTTCCACCCCTGGGTGAGCGTGAAAATCATCTCCTGTTTTATGCACTTTTACGTGAACTGCTGAGGCTATTGTTGAGTTTGTCTTTTGGTTGGTTCCGTCGGTTCGAAATGTAACTGTGCCGTTGTGGACGTTTCGATTGACGACCTTCAAGTGAACTCCCGGTTTCAGTCCTAGCTTCTCAATGTGTTCAAGCACTGTTTGTCTCTCGTCAGTTATGCAGGTCACTGTTCCTTCTGTGCCTGGATTGAGGTTTGACAATGGTGCTGCTAATTCTTCAGTGATTCCGCCTTCCAGCGTCGGTATGGGGTTTCCGTGGGGGCATGTCGGGTTTTGTTCGAGGAGTCTCTCAATGTTTCTTGCGACTTCTTCGGTTATGCCGTGTTCAAGTTGGCAGGCGGCTTCGTGGATTTGGTCCCAATCCATCCTGAGCATGTCTGAAAGAAGTCTTTCGGATAGTCTGTGCCTTCTCAGAACCTGGAGGGCGATGGTTCTGCCTTCTTTTGTGAGTTTTACGCCTTTGTATGCTTCGTGTCTGATTAGTCCTCTTCTTTCCAGACGTTCAACCGTGTTTGTGACTGTTCCTGGGACGATGTTAAGCATCTTCACGAGCTCGCTTGTTCGGGCTGCTCCGTCTCTTTCTTGAAGCCTGTAGATTGATTCAAGGAACTCTTCAGTTTGGCTCGTTATTTCCTCAGTCAAGACTTGTCACTTACTATGCAAGTGGAAAATTACGACGAATCGTACATTTAAACTTATCGAAACCAAATCCAGCAGTAACAGCAAAGGCTAAAATCGTTCTGGAACAGCTATGTCTCTAGGTGAATCTTTAGTGAGGGTTGGGTTTCACGTCTCCATTGCTGGCACGCTAGACGAGGCTGTGGACCGAGCTGTTGAACTCGGCTGTAACACGTTTCAGATGTTCACTCGGACTCCCAGAGCTTGGGCTGCGGATGAATTGACCAGCGAGGAAGTCCGTGCCTTCATCGACAAGGTGAACAGCCACGACGTGAAGCCTGTTTTTGCGCATGCCCCTTACCTTATGAATTTGGCTTCAGCAAGAAGAGACGTTTACGTGAAGTCCGTTAAAACCCTGAAACAGGAGCTTGAAAGATGCGGGAAGCTCGAGATTCCTTTCTTAGTCACCCATCTAGGCAGCCATCTTGGTTCGGGAAAACAAAGAGGCTTTGAAAGGATAAAGAATGCCATCGACGAGGCTTACAGGTCCGTGGGCAACGGAGTCGTGTTGTTGCTTGAGAACACGGCTAGAACCAGAAACAGCATGGGAGGAAGGTTCGAGGACATAAGGCACATAATCAAAGGCTTAGCTCAGCCTGAGGTTGTTGGGGTCTGTTTTGACACTGCGCACGGGTTTGCTTCTGGCTACGGTCTTCGTTCGGTGAAGGCTGTGGAGGATACTCTGCGCACGTTTGATGCTGTAATCGGTTTGGGGAAACTTAAGCTCGTTCACCTGAACGATTCGAAAGCTGGTCTCGGTTCGCGGGTTGACAGGCATGAGCACATAGGCTTAGGCAAGATTGGAGAAAAGGGTTTTCAGGCTATTTTGCACAGTCGGTTCAAGGAGCTGCCTTTAATCTTGGAAACTCCGTGGAAAGGCGACAGAAGCGACGTCGACAATCTGCGGAAGGTAAAAGAATTAGCTGGAGAGCCTTGAAGAGGAGAAGGCTTTGGCTGAACAAAGAAGGTGCGAAGGCTGCGGCGCAGCTTTGTCTGAAGAAGACGTGATGAAAATTCAGCTTGAAGATGGGTCTTGGGAAATGGTTCCTCTTCCGTTGTGTCCGAAATGCTTCAAAGAATCCCTAGTTCAACGTGCCATGAAAGAGAGGCAGGGTAAAGGTTGAGTTCTTTGAAGGTGTTAGTTTTTTAGGTTTGTTTGTTGTTTGTGTCTTGTGGTGTTGAACGTTGGTTTTGCCTGTTAAGGTTTTCGAGGTTAAAGAGTCCGTGGACTTCGGGTTTTTGGTTCAGAAGCTCAAAAACTTCCGTGAAGAGGAAAGTTTCGAAACTGAGTCAGGACAGCAAGTTACACTGATCACTGAAGTTTTAGACTTAAAAGTTGACGGCGAGGTTGTTTTTGGTGTTTTCAGCAAGGATTACGTGGGAGCCCGTTTTTACAGGCGGGAGCTCGTTGAAACGTTGGGCACTGAGGAGGCTCCTTTCTGGATTGTGCCGTACGACAAGCGGGTGTTTCTGATTGTCTTGGCTCCCAGCGTAGCCCGAGGCGTAAAGAAGCTGCTCACTGGGAACGTGGCGAACAGGCTGAGCCAAGTCTTGTTTATCGAGATCGGCGCGGTTGTCGAGGTCAACATTCCAAGCGAGACCTTGCGGGAGCTGCACGAAGCGAACCCAGCTGCGACGAAGCTGATTTGGTTTGACAACATCGACATCCCCGGCGTAGAGAAGCTCTGCCTAGCAGGTTCAGATGTGGCGGACACGGCTTTGTACAAGGACTACCTCAAGCATGGGCAGATTTGGTACGTGGTCTTCGAGGCTCAGAGACGAGGCATAGTCATCGGTATAACACGGAACTGCACAGTGACTCTGTTTAGCAAAAGCACCATAGGCGACCTCATACAATACATACAACAAGACATACTAAAACTCATACAATAACTAAAATATTCAATAAACGCGAAGAAAAACTCAAAGAATTACTTCATTCCTGCTTCTTTTTTGAAAATAAAATTCATTAGTAATATCTGAATAAACATATTTTTCTGAAGCAGTAGCGTCTTCTTTTATAAGGAGTTATTCATATGAAAAAGCATCATTATTTAAGTATCTTTAGACAGTCTAGTTTTTTCTCATTATATAACCTTAAGAGTAAGTATTTCTAAAAATTTATAGATCCCCTTTGCATCAATTGAAACTGGTATTTTATATGTTCCAATTTTGTCCGCTGTTACCTTAAAAATAATTGCAGAATATTCATATTTTGGTAGGAAAACGATAGGAGTATCTGGTGCAATCATGTTATGATTGGCATAACCATATTTTGGAGGTTGTAGTGCTACATGCGTTGGACCATATGTACTGGTAATTTTTATGTCAGTAGGAATGAATATTCTAGGGCAAACATTTTCCAGATTATCTTCTTCTGTTCCAAATCCTATAGAAATTTGTGTTTCTTCCCTATGTTTAATTTCTTGAACTTTTTCTCGTGATTCATAAACAACATCAAAATCAACATTACGAGCGGATCTAAGTGATGCATATTCAACAGCTTGTATAGTTTTAAATAAACGATAGACCGTTACAATGATAAAAATAATAGATATAAACATAAAAATAATGACTTGTGTCTCTAAAGTTCCCTCATAATAAAAGTTAATACCAAGACTTGCAGATATTAAAGCAATGCCAAGAGCAATGGATGGTATTAATACTACTCCCTTTGCTGTTAAATAACTCAATCTGAATTTGATATTTTCCAACTCAGTTTTTGTATTCTGTAGTTGCTTTTCTATTGAGATAGTAAAATATTCGCTGTTTCCAGCTTCATTTGTTTCTTTTGTTAAATCTAATATCTTTTGCTTAAGAATATCTTGTCGTTTAGCAAGTTCTTTTTCAGTTTCAGATTTTTCTTGTCGTAAATAGGTAACACATATTGCAAAGATAGGAAAGATAATGGATATTAATCCAATTGAAAGATATGCGAGCAATAGTAAAATTTGAAGAATTGCTTCACTCAATTATTATCCCTAATAACACTTTCCTTTTTATTATTTATGTTTTTATTATTCTGAACATGCCTTGTTTTTGATTTAAGCAAAAAATACTCAAGTTATCTTCTAACCAGTCTGTAGTTTACATCGCGGCTAAAAGCCATTGGCTCAATTATTTTGCATAAAAAGAAAAACACCTTTTAAATCATTTTTAACCTCATTATTGTCTTCATGCCAAATAACAGAACCAATATGCCAAAAAAAGACGAGTCTTTGAATATATTGATTTGTTGTTGAACAATGAAAACACAATGTTGAACAAATCATTCCAGATAGACATATTTTTAAATTATAGTAATTCGTTGACCTGATGTAAATAGGTTCATGCGAGATGCAATTTGTTGCATAAAAATGAAACTCGGTTGTTGAACAAAACAGGCTAAGGAAAGTTTGAATACTTTTGTGTTCCAAAATAGCAGAATGTTTGTGCCCCAAAACAGACAGGGTCTTCAAAAGACCATGTTTGACATGCTCAAAAAGGGTCAAAAAACCTGACCAGCTTATATATAGACTCTCCTCTCCAATGTGCATGAATCTACAGTTTCACATTGATTCCACAGGTTCTATAAATAGAAAATAATTATTATGTTAACGAAAAGAAGGAAAGTTCTAGTTGGTTTCTGTTCGTAGGATAATGAAGCGAGACTGCAGTCAGGATTTTTCTACTGGCAAGAGAACTTTCGATTTTGGTCCTGACGGTAAACGTTTAGATCTTTGGTTCTATTTTGAGAGAGACCATTCTGGAAGATATGAGTCTTTTGTCCTGGTTGAAAATGGGAAGGTTCAAGGCGTGTTATGTATTCAAAGGCGTGACGATGCACTTTACGTTAGCAGGGTGGGAATTCGTAAAGGTCAATGGAGAAAAGGCTACGGAAAACAGTTGATGAGGTTTGCGGTTTTGAAAGCCATCGAATACGGGTATGACCGGATTTGTTTGGAAGCTGACTGCGAGAACATAGAGTTTTACGAGAAGATGGGTTTTAAAGTAGTCCATAGGTACCTCGATATGTATTGGGGATGCTCAGCGACGATGGAGCTAAGTTTGCACTTATGATTCTCTGTCGGAGACGGGGTGTTTTTCGACGAATTCTCCCATCTGCTTTGACCAGCAATCAAGACAAATTATGCCATGATTCGGCGTGTCTATTTTTATATCATTAGATTTGAAAGGTTCTTTACATTCCTCACAAATGCTAGCTTCTTTTAATTGATAATTGCTGATTTCTTTAACAATGTTTGGATTCTCACGTAGACAAACTTCAATTAATCGGCTTCTAGACAAAGAACGTTCTTTAGAAAGTCTATCAAGTGCTTTATTCAGTTCCTCAGATATCGAAATAGCTATTTTAGAAACCATTACTTCTTTGCCTCCAGTTCACTGCAGTATTACCATAGTATTACATATATTTAAATGTAATGAAGGTTAAAGATAGGTCTTGACAGTTTCCTAAAAAATTACCTTTCAATTTTTTATTTCATTTATTTGTATAAATATTTGATATGGTAATTCTGCAAAGAAGGTTCATGTAAGCTGCAATTTATAACTCAAATGGAAAACTAGGCTGCTATACAAATCAAATTAGCCTAAACACTTGAATCTACAGTGTTTTCATAAATTCTTTATATTAAATTGTTTCTTCGTCGATTGATATAGGCTTACGTTTGAGTATTGTTTGAGCTTTTAATAGTGCGCTTTTCAATGTTTATGTAGTCTTCTCTTGGTGGGTTGAATACGTCTAGGAACAGGCTTGGTTTGTCAGACAGTGAGACGACGCTGTGTTTTTCGTTGAGTCGGAATCAGTAAAACATGCCTTCCATGACGTGGCTTTCTCGGTTTCTGAATTGATCTCTGCTTTGCCTTTTAGGCATATGCCCATCTGCTCGTGACGGTGGCTGTGCATTGGAACCACACCTCTGGGCGGAACCTCCACGAATAGAAACATGACGTTCTCACTGGTGAACACTATTTTGCCATCGACCTCGCCGAACAAACGGAACGGCTTCAAAAAGCGGGCGTCAACAACCTTCAATCCAACTGTCCTCCAAAAAATAAGACAGATAACATGGACATAAAGAGCTAACCCAACAAAACAATTGTCGCACAAAACAGAATGGGTCTTCATGGCTGCCATTTGGTACACAAAAAGAAAAATCATTGTGTACACAAATCAGATAGGTCTTTTTGGATTACCGGTTTGATACACAAAAATTGAAAACCGATGATGAACAAATCAGACCAGTCTGAAACATTAAATTGGTGATTTGTTGACGGAATCAAAATAAAATTCCCATGCACACATGCTGGCTAATAAAATCCCTAGAACCTACTACATAAATGAGGCTGCTTACATCTAAAGGAGTCAATAACAAAATAGACTCTTGAATGATTATTACCTAGTTGAGAGCCTCGGGCGGGATTTGAACCCGCGATCCACGGCTTTCCTTCCTTTCGACGGATACAAGGCCGTTGCTCTAGCCACTAAGCCACCGAGGCGAATATTTGCATTATTTACAAGCCAATAAAGAATATAATAGCCTTACTGGTCCACTAGTTAAAAAGGCTATTCAGACGAAACTATTAAAAAATATTATGTTCGCCTTGCATTTTCCAAGAAACCCAGTAGAG
>Ga0172366_10004011_pt1 | contig 11612 bp, 10 predicted proteins | sample LakKivSesite69cm_FD_114533 | JGI IMG/M metagenome (GOLD analysis project Ga0172366, IMG submission 114533) | Sediment microbial communities from Lake Kivu, Rwanda - Sediment site 69cm | ecosystem: Environmental > Aquatic > Freshwater > Lake > Sediment | place: Rwanda: Western Province, Lake...
CGCCAGTAAAATAAGTAACCCTGTTATTGGGTCCGTGCACTCCCATAATAAACATATGTTCTGTTAACCAGCCTTCCTTCGACGCCAAATTTATTGCCAGTCGCATAGCCAGCTTTTTTAGTCCTATTGTGTTGCCCCCATACTGGGTATTCATACTATATACGATGTCCTCTTCAGTATCAATGTATATCCTGCGTTTTTCGATATTCTTACACACATTATTTCCCAGTTCCCCTTCTGAATGGACGAACTTGAAGAACCTATCTGAAGGCCCCAATCTAATGAATTCTTCATAACCTCCTCGGTAGAGTAACTGCTCACTGTGGCCAACATATGGCGAATCAGTAAGCTGGACGCAGGGTATGGAAAACTCAGAACCAGGAGGACCAAGGCAGAAGAAGAGCACATATAACTTATGCCCTTTCATAATATCTTTAAGAATGGTCTTAATCTCCTCAAGTCCCTTCTGTTTATCAATTAAATTTAAATTGGGACCTAAATCAACATCTTCAGATAAAAGGTACTTAGTGTTCTCCCTGTCTCTTGCCTGGTCATAATATCCATCAAAGTGAACAGTATGTCCAGGAATAGCAAGCATCCTCTCTTCACCAGTCCTTATTGCTTCCTGCTCGATATATATCCTATCTTCCGGTGAATCAGTGCAGACAAAAACAGTATCAGGATTGCACAGTTCTATATACTTGGCAACGAATTGCAGAAGTTTCGGATTGCTTATCCTGGTAAGTTTGCCAAAGTCTTTTTCACTTAATCTGGTCTTGAGTAAATCTTTTGTATCCATTGAAATCATAATTATCAGGGTATCCTTAGTAGCTATGGAGAAAGCTTCTCCAGAAGTTTGGTAGCTATCCCTTCTACCTTTTTATTATTTTCTGCCTTAGCCTTATCTCTCATGCTCATCAAAGCTGCATTCCTCCACTCAACGTATTCTCCTTGGGAGATTTCAATTAGATTGTAGCAGTTATAGAAGTATTCTACCCCTTCAGCGGTCGGCCTTTCCACCTTTTCGTAATAGATTTCTTTAGGTTTTATACCATGCATCTGATAAATATCCATAATCATCCCCACAGTGTCGGTCAAAAATTCGCGTAACTCAGCCTCACTGATACTCAATTCACGGGTAGCATCGCTGAATTCTCTCTGAACCGTTCTCTGTATACCTTCGGTAATATTTTTAATTACTTCTGCTCTCGCCTGACGGAGAGCCAGGGAGAAATCGGCTCGCTCGGTTACCCCAGCACTGAAGGAGAAGACGTCCTCTTGAATAGATATTGGCGTGTATATCCAATCGGGCCTCTCCTCTAAACTCCTCTCAACTATTCTTTCCTGACCAATTACTGGAAGTTTCCCGGGACCAGCACATCCTCCAGTTAAAATTGAAACCAAAAACAAAATTAAACAATAAAAAATCAGCTTTTTCACACCCACCCCCCTTATAAATTTCAAATTACAAATTCCAAATCCCAAATAAAAAATCAAATATCAAAAATCAAAAATAGTTTGTAAAGAGCTATCGGAATTTTAGCCAAAAAACGAGGACGACAATCGGGCGACCACAAGGGTCGCCCCTACGCGACTTTCAAGCAAATCGCTGTTCGACGAGCGAAGCGAGGAGTTTCGATTTGCGCCCTGCAAAGTCCGAAGTTTTTTGGCGTTAAGAAATTCCTTTGCGATGAACAGACTATCTTTTAATTAAACCCGCCACTTCTATTCGGTATACGAAATAGCTACATTAACGCCGCCTCTTTCGTTCTCAACCAGACTAATAGTGCATTCTTTACCTTCCCTGGAGAAAAGGAGCTGTCCAATTTCGGCACTTGGCCAATAATCGGCCTTCACCAACCCATAGCCTTTCCTCTCCATCTCTCTTATATAGAAAGTCACAACTCTATCCATAGGGTCGGAAGTAGTGAAATTGAGAGTTGATACATTGTCCTCATTCGAAATGTTTATTTTTCTTGCTCTTATATATACGGGAATCCCTTTCACATCTTTTCTAATTTTTCCTTCTAAAGAGGAGAATTCCTTTCCCCTTAGTGCGCCCGGAATTCCCCTCCTTATCCAGATAGTATCTTTTTCTCTTATAATTTTATGAGTTAGAATAGAAAAATGGTCAACAAGCCAGGTTTTGAAAGGAACGCTTTTGGTCACAAGAGACCATCCGCCAAAGAATAGAACGACTGAAATAGAAAAAATCTTTACCATAAAATTTATCTTCCTCCTTATAAAGCGTCTGGCCTTCTTGGGAATTTCGGGTTCCACTTCCGATGAAGTCTTGAACTGGGAAGTCTCCTCTTCTTCCTTCTTTTCAATCTCGGAGATCTTAGATAGAACTCTACTAACGATAGGGTGTGATAATTTTATATCTCTCTTTCCAGATTTGCCACCGTGCTTTGGAACTTCTTCCACCATTTCCAATCTCCTCCAACCTCGAAATTTCCTATATCCACTAGGTTCTCAATACTTCAACTATCCTTTCCAAATCTTCCAGGGAATAGTATTCGATTTCTATCTTACCCCGAACTTTTCCTCCTTCTCCAATAGAAAACCTGCCGGAGCCAGTAGATTTAATCCTCACTTTCGTCCCCAGAATTCTCTGGAGTTCTTCCTCCAGTTCAATGAGCTCCGGACTCCTTTCTTTCTCGGCAACTCTTTTTTCTGAACGAGCCCGTTTGCGGCTCAATCTTTCTACAATATCTTCCGTTTCACGTACTGTCAACTTCTCCTTGAGTATCTTCCGGGCCAGGTCTATACGGTTCTTCTCCCCTTCAATAGAGAGGAGTGCCCTGGCGTGCCCGGCAGATATGAGATTACGGGAAACAAACTCTTTAATCTCTTCAGGCAAATTGATAAGTCTCAAGGTATTGGCAACCGTTGATCTGGTCTTTCCTAAATGGTCGGCCAATTCCTGCTGGGTTAGATTGAACTCCTTCATCAACCTCTCAAAAGCTGTAGCTTCTTCTATGGGATTCAAATCCTCTCTCTGGATATTCTCAATTAGAGATATCTCGAACATCTCCCTATCAGTAACTTTCCTGACCACTGCTGGAATCTCTTTCAACTCTGCCATTTTGGCTGCCCACCAGCGCCTCTCTCCGGCTACCAGTTGGTAGTTTTTCCCTGAAGGAGAAACAATTATTGGTTGAACTACACCCTCTTTCTTTATAGAATTCGCTAACTCCTTTAACTTTTCCTGGTCGAATTGCATTCTGGACTGATATTTGTTAGGTTTTATCTCATTAATATCAATATTTACAACCTCTATTGGGGTTACCCGGGATACTTTTGGAATTAGTGCCTCTATGCCCTTGCCCAGTGCTCTACGCATTCTAATTACCTCCAAAAATTCAACTCTCTAATTCCTTTTCTATTTTCACTCCGTTTCTCTTTAGGAACTCTCGAGTCAATGAAAGGTACGCCTCTGCACCTTTCGAATCTCTACTATATAAGATGACGGGCTTCCCAAAACCTGGAGCCTCAGCCAGTCGCACATTTCTCGGAATTTTTGTCTGATAAACCTCCTTTTTAAAGAACTTACTTACTTCCCCAACTACCTGGGAAGAGAGGTTAACTCTGCCATCATACATAGTTAAAAGGACCCCTTCGATTTCCAATCTGGGATTCAAATTCTCTCTCACCAACCTCAATGTATTCAGTAGTTGACCCAAACCTTCAAGAGCATAATATTCACACTGAATGGGAATAATGACTGAGTGGGCCGCGGTCAGTGAGTTAACTGTGAGAAGCCCCAAGGAAGGTGGGCAATCGAGGAGAATATATTTGTAGATGTTACTCAATCCATTGAGTGCTTTTTTTAGCCTTATCTCCCGGGAGATAAGTCCAACGAGCTCTACTTCTGCTCCAATCAAATCTACATTTGCCGGAATTAAATCGAGCCAGTCAATCTCAGTGGAAACGAGAATATCTTCAATCGAGGCCTTTCCCAAAAGCACCTCATAGATAGTATGTTTAACTTTCTCCTTTTCTATACCTAAGCCACTTGTAGCATTCGACTGAGAATCCATATCAATAAGGAGTGTCTCCTGACCATAATGTGCCAAGCAGCTGGAGAGGTTAATAGCTGTTGTGGTCTTCCCCACCCCTCCCTTCTGATTTGCAATTGCTACAATCTTTGCCATCAAAAACTACTCCTATTTTTCTCAACTCCTATTGTTTTTAAAATATTAGCAAAAAAATTAAAAATATACAATAGCAAAAAATTATCTAATTGGCCTTTTGGCTGGCACTCCTGGCCTCCGCGGGTAATCTTCTGGCGTGCTCTCCATCTTATCCATCACCACCAGATTTCTCTCTAATTCTCCCTCTCTCAATAGGAGCTTATATGGTATAATCTCCCTTACTCTCCCACCCAGAACTTCGATTGCCTTGCCCGCCTTCCCGAGTTCATCACTAATCTCCCGGCCCTTTTGGGAAATGAAAATCCCTCCAATCTTAACGAAAGGGAGACAGTATTCAGCGAGGATAGCCAGATTACTAACGGCCCTCGATACCGCCATATCATACTTCTCCCTGTACTCACAATTCCTTCCGTATTCCTCTGCTCTTCCGTGAATTACCTCTAAAGTCCTTTCAAAACCCAGTTTACGAGAGATATAACGCAAGAATTCTGCCTTCTTCATTGTCGCCTCAAGCAATGTTATGTCGAGTCTTGGCTGATAGATTTTTAGCGGTATTCCGGGGAATCCTGCTCCGGAACCGATATCTATAACTTTTCTTATCTTTTGATAAATTTTAGCTGGCACTCCTGAAAGGCAGGAGAGAGAATCTATGAAATGTTTAACCAAAATCTCTTCATCATCCTTTATGGCAGTGAGGTTAAACTTTCTGTTCCATTCTTTGAGTTCCCTCAAGAAGAGTAGAAACTTTTCTATCTGGTCTTCAAGAAGTTCCAGGCCTGCTTCTTTAGCTCTCTTTTGAAACGAGGTGGCTAACCTATCCATGGGATATCCCCCTGACCATGTTCGCCACCACCATTAATCCTGTAGCAGAGCGAAGCTCTGCTAAATTGTTTCACGTGAAACAATTTTACATCAAAAAGGGGTCAGACCCCTTTTTCTCCTTTTTATTTATCAATAAGGATAGAATATGAAGAAAAGCAAGGAGAAAGCTCCCAAAACCCATAGTCCTGGACGGACCTCCCTCGCCCTTCCGGAGATTATCTTGAAAAGCGGATATAGGACGAAACCTCCGGTCATGCCAATCCCTATGTTATAAGTAAAACTCATCAAAATAACCACAGCAAAGGCCGGAATGAGTTCCGTATAATCGGCAAAATTAATCTTGGTTACAGGACTCAGCATGAGAAGACCCACAATAATAAGGGCCGGACCATAGGCCTGGGAAGGGACTGCTGTAAGGAAGGGGGCAAAGAAGAGAGCCACCAGAAATAGAACTGCCACAACGAGAGAGGTAAGCCCTGTCCTTCCTCCTTCCTCAATCCCAGCAGCAGATTCTATATAGGTGCCTGTTGTACTTGTCCCCACCAGAGCGCCGAACATAGTTGCCAGACTGTCGGCCAGCATAGGCTTCTCAATCTCCGGGAGATTGCCATTCTCATCAAGTAAGCCAGCCCGGGCAGAACAACCAATAAGAGTTCCCAGCGTATCCACAAAATCTAACACAAATAGAGTGAGAATTACAGAAAACAACCCCCAGGTAAGTGCTCCCCGGATGTCCAATTTCAAAAATAGCGGTCCAAGACTCGGGGGTAGGCTAACCCATCTTTCCGGAGCTTTTGCCACACCCACTAAAAATGAAAGGAATGTAGCACCTAAGATGCCAATCAGGATGGAACCTTTTACTCTTCTTACCATTAAAATCCCTATAAGAATAAAGCCAAATATGGCTACCAACCCAGCCGGACTGGTGAGGTCACCTACCTTTACAGGAGCTCCCGGTACTCCCAGGTTAACTATTCCTGCTTCATTCAATCCGATAAATGTTATGAATAAGCCGATACCTACAGCAAAACTGTATTTGAGGCTTAAAGGGATTGCTTCTGCCAGCCATTTCCTCAGTCCAGCAAGAGTCAAAATAGTGAACAGCACTCCCCCAATGAACACTGCTCCCAGAGCCGTCTGCCAGCTATAGCCGAGAACATTAACCACAGTGAAGGCTACAAAAGCATTTTCGCCCATATAGGGAGCTTGGGCGAATGGCCTTTTTGCATAGATTCCCATAGCTAATGTTCCAAAGAACGCCGCCAGTATTGTAGCCACCATAGAAGCACCTTTAGGAATGCCGGCAGCTGCGAGAATGGCAGGATTCACCACAATGATATAGGCCATAGTCATAAATGTAACTATACCTGCCACCACTTCAGTCTTCACATTGGTCTTCCGTTCCTCCAATTTAAAGAAGCTCTGCAAAAACTTCTTCATTTTCATCCCCCCTCTTTTTTAGAATTGGGTTTCAATCAGGAGAAATTGATAACCACCCCCTTCCTCCAAAATCGTAGGGGATGGACTCCGTGCCGTCCCATTCTCTGGGCGACCATCCCGATACATCGGGATCGCCCCTACTGTATAGTCAAACCAAAGCGCTAAAATGTTTCACGTGAAACAATTTTCCATGGCCGTTTGCCAGGATTTTGCCAGCTCCTCTCCAGCCCTGGAGAGGTGTTTTTTACCTTTCAGACAGGTCTTTACCGAACCGACTCCGACTACCCTCCCCCCTTTTGCTTCCACTCTACCCTTCAAAATATCGATAGCCCGGCGATATCCGACTCCTCTTGAGGTAACAAATAGGATTACCTTTTTATTCGTAAGATTACACGTATCGAGAAATGCGTTAAGGGCAGGAGTTGGACTATATGCCCAAACAGGTGTGCCAAATATAATCAGTTCATATTTACTTAGATCGCAACTCGAAGGAGCTACTTCGGTTTTTAAGCCAAACTGGGCATCCCGCACTCCCCTGAGGAAACCAAAAAGCCCTCCTCTCTTTTTGAGGTCTCTTATCTCCACTAAATCGGCTCCAAGTTTCTCTCGAAGTTTCTCTGCCAAAAATCTTGTCTTCCCCGTTCGGGAATAGTAGAGAATCAGGCTTTTCATTATGGAATACTCCGGTTATTCCTCCCCGTTAGAAATTCCATTTCTACGGGGGTAAAGTTTCTCCTTCCACCACTCTCCACACGCCGTCGTTCTCTTTTATTAGAGAGAGCTTCAAAAATTCTCCCCCTTTAAGGTAACCAAATTCTCTGTGGGAAGCCTCAATGACAGCAAGTAGATAGAGATTACATTTTCTACCCTCGAACTTTTTCCTTTTTCTCAAAATATTAATCTTAAAATCACCAAATTCATTAAGGAAATCCTTTACTTTGACCTTCAAACCCTGGTAATCGTTCCCATATCTATCTTGATAATTTCTGGATACGTAATTAAAGGCCTCCTCAAACTTTTTTTCCTCTACCAATTGCTTTGCCTGTTTAATACCCCTATTGATTAACCAGCGATCTTTAATGAACGAATCGTATACAATAAAGAGAATGGCAAGGGCGATAAGGAGTGCAAGTAGCCTCTTCATTCCACTCTTGCCTCTTCTTCCAACGCCATCTCGACCTTATGTTTCATCTCTATTTCCCTTACTTCCCTGTACGCAGTCGACTTCTTACTTACCATTATGCCTATGCCAAGACCCGAATGTAATCTCATTTTCCACCCCGATTAGTTCCCATTAAAGTTCCTCTCCAAAAATAGTGGATGAACGACTGGCGAGGATAAGGTGAGCAGGAAGACCTCCAATTAATTTCTATTTGCCTATACAGAATCTGGAGAAGATTCTACCTAAAATATCTTCAGTGGCAGTCTCTCCCACAATTTCTCCCAGCGCTTCCAGCGCCTTTCGTAAATCTAAGGCTATAAATTCTTCCGACTCATCTCTTTTACAAGCTTCTATCCCTTCCTTTAAAGATTTTTCGGCTTTTACCAGGGCATCCTGATGCCTCACATTTGTAACCAGAACAGCATCAGAGATACTCACTTCTCCCTTAATGAATAGATGATAGATCAATTCCTGTAAATCGTTTATCCTTATCCTTTCGGTTGCTGATACTTTAATTAAAGGCGGATTTTTCAGGATAGAGGGATTGCTTAAACTATTATATCGAGGATTAGCTGAATTGACTGATAACGGTTCTCTTTCAGTCCTGAGCCCATTAAGGCAAGATGCCCACAGTTCTCTTATTTCTCTCTCAGATACTACCTCCGGGAGGTCACATTTATTGGCAACCAGGATAGTTCTCTTGCCCATTAGATTCTCTGCGATAACACGGTCCTCTTCGCTCAAGGGTATCGATAAATCGATTACAAAAAGTACAAGGTCTGCAAGATCTATAGACCTTTTCGTCCGCTCTATCCCTGCCATTTCGATTTCATCTCTGGCATGTCTGATTCCAGCAGTATCCATAATCTTCATCGGAATGCCAAGGATATTAACCATATCTTCAACCACATCCCTGGTCGTTCCAGGAACTGGAGTTACAATTGCTTTCTCCTCTTTAAGGAGGACGTTCAAAAGGGAGGACTTGCCGACATTGGGCTTACCCACTATGGCTGTCTTCAAACCCTCTCGTAAAATTCTTCCCGATTGCGCAGACTTAAGAAGTTCTCTTATCCCTGAGGATATCTTCTCCATCCTCTCAACTATTTCTTCCCGGGAAAGCTGTAGAATGTCCTCTTCAGAATAGTCAAGGCAAACTTCAATGTGGGCTAGAAGGTCAACTATCCCTTCACGAATCCTGTTTACAGTTGTAGATAAGTGCCCTTCCATCTGGTGAAGAGCACAATTTAGGGCAGCGTCAGTCCGAGCCCTGATTATATCACAGACCGCCTCCGCCTGCACAAGGTCTATTCTGCCATTCAGGAAAGCCCTCAGGGTGAACTCCCCCGGCTCTGCTAACCTGGCACCTTCCATTAAACATAATTCCAGAACCTTCCGTAAAGGAACTATCCCCCCATGGCAAGAAATCTCCACAACATCTTCGCGGGTATAGGTATAAGGAGCCCGCATCACGCTGAGGAGAACTTCCTCTACCAATTTTCCTCTATCGTAAATGTGTCCATAATGGATGGTAAACGTCTTTACTCCAGCTAAATTCTTCTTCCTTTTGGGAATAAAGAGTCTCGACACAATGGAAATAGCTTGGCTCCCACTTAAGCGGACAATGCCAATTCCTCCCTCTCCCATTGGCGTGGAGATAGCAACAATTGTATCCTCTGTATCAATCTTCAAATTGAACCTCTCCCTTATTTCCTTTTTGGAGAGACCACCACTCTTCTATAACCCCCTTCACCCTTTGAGGTAGTCTCCACATCCTTATCGTTCTTCAATGCAAGATGGATTATTCTCCGCTCATTGGGATTCATTGGTTCCAACTCACAAGGCTGGTCCTTCCTCTTCACTTCACCAGCCACCTCCTTGGCCATCTTCACCAGTGCCTTCTCGCGGCGCTCGCGATAACTTTCACTATCCACAACTACCTTTGTTCTCGTCTTTTCATCTCTGTTCACAATTAGATTCACAACTAACTGGAGGGCATTTAGAGTCTGTCCCTTCTTTCCGATTAGAACTGCCCCGCTTTCACTTTTGATGTCTGCCACTACCTTTTCACCTTCTAAAGAAGTAGACACTTCTGCTCCGATTCCCATTAATTTCAGGATTTCATCCAGTTCTTCCTTTGCTCTTTTCTGAGCAGAAATAAAATCGATACCGCGAGGCTTCTCTCGAGCTACCTCTCCTTTTTCCTCATCTTTTAAACCTTTAGCAGGTTTAACTATCAGCTTAACTTTAGCCGGGCTTGCTCCCATGAGACCGAACAATCCCGCCTTGCCTTCATCCAGAATCTTCACTTCCACATCGTCCCGGGAAAGGCCAAGCTCTTTTAATCCTTTCTCAATTGCTTCCTCAACATTTTTACCACTAAATTCTCTCTCTTCCATTGAAAAATCTCCTCTGGAACAATTTAAAAAATTCAGGCCTTAACTTCCGACTTCCTCTTCATAATCAATTGCATCGTCAAGGTGAGAATGTTATTCATTAGCCAGTAGAGAACCAGACCCGAAGGGAAATTCAGGAAGATAACCGTAAACAGGACTGGCATAAACATCATCATTTTAGACTGAGCAGGGTCAGTAGCAGTCAACTTCTGCTGGAAAAACATTGTGACTCCCATCAAAATTGGTAAAACATAGATGGGATCCTTCATTGAGAGGTCTCCTATCCAGAATATGAAAGGCGAATGGCGGAGCTCAACTGCGTTTCTAAGCATGGTGAAAAGTGCCCAGAATATAGGAATCTGCAAGAGCATTGGCAGGCAACCACTAAATGGGTTCATTTTTCTGGAACGATAGAGATTCATCATCTCCACATTAAGTCTTTTTGGGTCGTCCTTATACTTCAACCTCAATTCATTCATCTTGGGCTGAAGGTTCTTCATTGCCTCCATCGATTTGAAACTTTTCCTGGTCAAAGGAAAGGTGAAGACCTGCAATATACAGGTTAAAATGATTATAGAGAAGCCATAGTTATAAGTCACTCTGTAAAAGAAGTTCAAAATAGATAGAAAGATTACGCTTAAGAATCCAAAGAGTCCGAAGTCGAGAGTCCGCTCCAGACCAATATTCAGACCCTTCAAATATCTATAGTCCTTGGGACCCACCAAGAGATCGACTTTGTAACTCTTAACCTGGTCTGGCGCTAAAATAGATGGAGGAGCAACCAAACCAACAATAGGAGTATACTTATCGAAGATTTCCACTCTACCCGTAGAGAATTCTTCTTCCCTGTTAATAAATGTGGCAAGGAAGTATCGGTTGGTTACGCCTATCCAGTCTATCTTACCAGTGTAAGTATTGGGTTTCAATCTCCTCATAAACATCCCGTCAACCCTTCCCTGTGCTTTCATCATCTTCATATTCTCTTTGAGTAAAGCTTCATCTATACCCAATCCTGCCTGCCATAACAGAGTCAGCTTTCCCATCTCTTTAGGAAATTTAGACTGGTTATGAATTCTCACTTCAAGACCTTGAAGATAACCTCCGTAGGAGAACTTGTATATCTTGGAGAGAAGGAGTCCCTCACCTAATCGATAATTGAAGAGAACCTCCCCCTGTTGTCCCTCCTTCAATATGAGCTCTTCCTTATCAGTTTTGAAATAGGCCTGGGAAAGAAGAGGCGTGCCCTCTATCTCCAAATCGAGAGGTAATATTCCCTGGCTACGAAAGCTCTCCAGAACGAGGTCAACCGCCTCTCCTTTCTCCTTAATAGACCACTCCTCTACCTTTGCTCCCTGTGTGGTCAGGACAATTCTGGAAGTGTCAGTAATTACTACTACTCGCCTGGCTTCTCTGTCGAGTTTCCCGGGGGGAAGGGGAATCCCTGTCTCCGTCTCTACTTCTTCCACTCTTTTTTCCTTTTCTGTAAAGGGAACAACTTCTTTCCTCACGGGAGTGGTCCGTTTAGGAGTAAAAAATTTTGACCAAACCAGAAGAATTATAATCGAAATCAACACGGCAAGTATCGTTCTTTTTTCCATCAAATTACCTTCCTGAATTAGAATGCAATTTATCTTAGAG
>Ga0172366_10004013_pt1 | contig 11608 bp, 9 predicted proteins | sample LakKivSesite69cm_FD_114533 | JGI IMG/M metagenome (GOLD analysis project Ga0172366, IMG submission 114533) | Sediment microbial communities from Lake Kivu, Rwanda - Sediment site 69cm | ecosystem: Environmental > Aquatic > Freshwater > Lake > Sediment | place: Rwanda: Western Province, Lake Kivu...
GGAGAATCCATTTTCAGACCAGAATGGAAACCGGATACCTATCACCGTAAGCATGGGTATTGCTTCATTTCCATCTGATGGTAAAGATGCAGAGCAATTAATATCTCTTGCTGATACTGCTATGTACAGTGCAAAGTTAGCAGGTGGAGGGCAATTATATGACCGGACAGGAAGATGTGATAAAAAAAAGCACTAATACTTATGATATTTTAATGAGTTTGAATATGTTTTTATTGAAAAGAATTTTTTTAAAGTTTATTCTACCCTTGCATTGCTGAATATCAGGATTCTTAGAGTTAAATAACCATATATTAATCGAATAGATTTAAATATATTATTAATATTTTACAACTGGAGATAAAAGATGATTATAGGTATTGGAAATGTGGGAAGCACCTCTCTTAAAAGTAAGATAATTGATATTGATAATAACAATGAAATCAGGTATTTAGGCGAAGCAAATCTGGACAAAATAAAATTTGAAGGCGAATCCAATTTTACACACAGTATCGGTGACGGTAACCCCTCCACAGAGATTGTAGATGTCACCGGTTTTGAACAGGGAATAAAATTAATTCTTGACCGGTATATTAAAAATGGGGTTATAAATAAAGTCGAAGACATAGAAGCAATGGGCTTTAAATGCGTGCTGGGTGAAAAAAATGGCGCCAATATGCTTACGCCAGAAATACTGGATGAGATGAAAAGATATGTATTTGTAGCCCCTGTACACAACACACCATATATAGAAACTATAGGAGAGTTCAAAAAGGTCCTCGGCAATATACCGATGGTTGGAGTTTTTGAGCCCTCATTCCATTATTCAATACCGGAGTTCAGAAGATTGTCGGGTTTTCCCTGGAACTGGTATGAAGAGCTTGGAATAAAAAAGAATGGTTTTCATGGCTCTTCCCACCGTTATTTATCTGCAATGGCTTTTAAGCTGGAAGGCACCGAAAATATAAAACTTATAACCATACACCTTGGAGGGAGTAGTTCCATATGTGCCGTTAAAAATGGAAAGTCAATTGACACCAGCATGGGTTTTTCTCCAAATTCCGGTATTCTTCAGGGTACACGAGTGGGAGATATAGATGGCACTGCACTTCTTTTTGCAATGAAGAAACTGGGATTATCCCCGGAAGAAATCCAGGATGAAATATCAAAAAATGCCGGACTTTATGGTATTGCAGGAATCGGAACAGATGATATGAGAGAGATTTTAAAAGCTTCCGATGAAGGCAACAAAAGGGCCAGACTGGCGATTGATCTTTTCATAGATGGAATCAGAAAATATATAGGTGCATATTCAGCCATACTTGGCGGGATTGATTGCATAGTATTTAGCGGCGGTATAGGAGAGAAAAGTGCCTTTATTAGAGAAAAATGCCTGGAGAATATGGAGTACATGGGCATAAGATTGGATCTTGCCAGAAACAAAGATCTTAACGGTAGGTCCGGGTTAATTTCTCCTAATAGCTCCCAAAATGATTCAAACGCAAAAATATACATAGTCCCCACCAATGAAGAACTGGTGGTTGCATATTTTACCAAAAGAGTAGTGGAAGAAGGAAGAGACCTCGCTCCTGAGGAAATGACCTTCAGGTTATAAAAACTTACGATTTTTCATCTAGCACAGGAATCACATAGGGACCCTGGGGAATAACAGAAATCTTTGCATCTGCTCCATACTTACCTATTCCAATACTGATTGCCTCATCTATAGAGTCTACAATTCTAACGGTGCTCTCGAGTATATCATATTTATCTCTGCAAATAAACTCACTGTACAGATAAATTTCAGCCTTTCTTCTTGCTTTTGCCAGCTCTTCCAGTTCCCACTGGTCTATCTTGAAGTAACCGGTCTCGCTGATCTTTTTTATAAAACCCTCCAAGTCTTTTTCCTCTGTTAAAAGTTCTATAAATTCCCTGCTTCCAATGCCCTCCCTGCACTGAGAGGCAATTACTATCATTCCTCCTTCCTTTACGGCAGGAAGAGCTCCCACCATCCCTTTTACTGTCTGGTAGAGGTTTATATCAAGTGGAGAGCCCCCTCCTGATGTAATTACTATATCTGCCTCTTTTCCGATACTGAATGTATTTTCCCTGTGGCAGAATGAAGCTCCTTCTAAAAATGCTTTTTTTAAGTCCCCGCAAAATATACCTGTGATTTCTTTGTCCTTATTTATGGTTACATTTACTATAAAATCAACACCGGCTTTTTCTGCAATCTCGGTTGCCTCTTCATGAAAGGGATTTCCGGCAAGTATGGCATTTGAGGCATTTGGCGACTCTAAAATTTGTGGTCCATGAAAATACCTAAACATATCCATATAACTGATACCCGGGCATATAGCTTTTCTCCCGCCGGAAAACCCTGCCATAAAATGAGGCTCAATCAGTCCTGTAATTATTTTAAAATCTGAATCCAGAAATGCTTTGTTTAAAATTATGGGGGTGCCCTTTTTTGTTTTCCCTATATACTTCGAGCTACCTTTATCTTTTGCATTATGATTTATGATATTGTAATTTTCTTTAATATTCCTTCCAACAAGCCTCTCTAGCTCCTCACCCTCGTTTGGTCTGTGGAGTCCTGTCGCTATAAGAATTGTTATAGAATCTTTATTTATCCCACAGCTTATAAGTTCGGGCAACAATGCCTCGAGGATCATTTTTGTTGGAACTGCCCTTGTAATATCTGATATTATAATGCATACGCTTTTTTTGCCCTTGATTTTTTTTTTCAGGGGAGCACTGTGTATAGGGTTTCTTATGCTTTTTATTAATTTCTCTTCTGGAGACCGGAGTGCTTTTACCTGCCTGTTTTCAATTACACGTAATATATTTTTATCCGGTGCATCTACTTTTATTTTTTTTGTGCCATAATCCAGATTTATATTCATTTTCCTTATATTTAAATTATATCAAAAATCTTACCCGGATTCATAATATTATTGGGGTCAAAGGCTTTTTTAATCCTTTTCATTAAATCCAGTTCGGCCGGGCTGCTTACAAGCTCCATAAAATCCTTTCTCTTGGAACCGATGCCATGCTCACCGCTTAAAGTTCCACCAAGTTTTTTTGTCACATCATATAACTCTTTTAAGACTTTATTTTCAGTGTCGTACCACTGTTCCATGGTGCTTTCTGGATTTTTTACAAGCGTTGCATGGAGGTTACCGTCACCTGCATGACCATAACAGGGAATCTTAATATTGTATTTTTTAGAAATCCTATCAAGCTGGGGCATAAACTCGGGGATTGCAGATATCGGAACCACAATATCCTCAAGGCTCTGGTGGGGGCTTAAAACCATAAAAGCTTCGGCAATATTACGCCTAACACTCCATACCCTCCCCTGGGTTGTGTAATTATCCGCCACATAAACTTCTATTGCGCCATTTGCGAGACACAGCTCACCTATAGCTTCGTAATCATCAGTTACCTGGTCTTCACGGTTTCCGTCTACTTCAATAAGCAGCATCGCACCTGCATCCTGGTATCTGAGGTGTTCATTTAAATACTTACATGATGCATCCACAGATGTCTTATCCATAAATTCTATGGAAGTCGGGATAACTTTTGCTTCCGTCATAATTTTAGGGACAATCTCAATCGCAGAAGCTACATCACTGAAAAGAACAAGCAGGTCTACTTTTGTGGTAGGAAGCGGAATTAGCTTAATTATTACTTTTGTGACTATCCCAAGGGTCCCCTCCGAGCCTATTATCAGCTGCTTTATATCATAGCCTGTAACATCTTTGGCAAGCTTTCCACCAAGACTGACTATATTACCTTCAGGGGTAACCAATTCCAGCCCCATTATGTAGCGGCCTGTGACTCCGTACTTTACTGCCCTTCCACCGCCTGCATTTTCGGCAATGTTTCCTCCGATAAAGCAGGTCTCAACACTCATTGGATAACCAGCGTAGAACAGGCCTTTTTCTGCAATAAGCTCATTTATTTCATTTGTTATCACTCCGGGCTCTAAGGTCATCATCATATTTTTGTAATCTATCTCTAAAATCTTATTCATCTTTTCAAGAGAGATTACTATACCTCCAAAAACAGGTATGGCGCCTCCGGATAGCCCGCTTCCTGCCCCGCGTGGAGTAACAGGTATCAGTTCTCTGTTGGCAAGTTTTACAATTTCTGCTATCTCCTCTGCCGAGCCAGGGGTCACCACTACTTCTGGCATGTGAGCGTACTGTTCTTTCGGTGTCTCATCATAGGAGTAGACCTCTATTTTTTCCGGATCAGTCAGGACATTCTTCTTGCCTGAAATACCTATTAATTCATCTAGGATTCTTTTTGTTACCGGGTTATATTTCATCTTTTCTGGCTCCTTTTTTTAAGTCTCTCATTCAGTAAAGGCACGATCTCGAACAGATCCCCCACTATACCAAAATCAGATATTTTAAATATCTGCGCATCGGGGTCATTATTTATGGCAACTATAATATCAGAAGTCTTTATGCCCGCAAGATGCTGGATTGAGCCCGAGATGCCTACAGCCATGTACAGTTTTGGTGACACGGTCTTGCCACTTAAGCCAACCTGATGGGGATAGGATATCCAGCCCCTGTCAACTGCATCCCTTGATGCTCCCACGACTCCATCAAGATTTTTTGCAAGATCTTTGAGCATTGCAAAGTTTTCCTTTTTCTTAATACCCCTTCCACCGGATATCACTATGTCTGCATCCTGTATGTTTACAGCTTCCTCTTCAGTTTTTCTAAATCCAACTTTTTTAACCCTGCCGTCAATCAATTCTTCTTTAAGTTTTATTCTAAAAATTTTACCTTTTCTTCTTTTATCCAGTGGAGCAGGTCTTGTGGACTTTACCCTTACTGTGGCCATCTGGGGCCTGGTATCGGGTGTTTTAATTGTTGCAAGGATATTTCCTCCAATTGCAGGTCTTGTCTGAAGGAGATTTCCTGTATCTTTTTCGATATCAAGACCGGTGCAGTCTGCTGTAAGCCCTGTAGAAAGCTTTACGGCAACATGGGGCATAACTGTTCTGCCACCTGTTGTTGCCCCTGCAATTATGATTTCGGGCCTGTATTTTTTAATAAGGTCAACAAGGACGTTACTGTAGTTTTCTACAATAAAGTCTTTAAGTAAAGGGTCATCCACAAGATATACCCTGTCTGCTCCTCTATAAATCAGTTCATTTATTTCATTCTCGTCTACATTGCATCCCAGCACCACCGATACAAGGCTTACCCCTAATCTGTTTGCAAGCTTTCTTCCCCGGGTTAAAATCTCACAGGATACTTCCCTTATTTTTCCATTACTCTGCTCAGCTATGGTCCAGACATCCTTATGGCTCATCTAATTAACCTCCCTTGATTATTTCTTTTTCCTGCATAAACTCTATTAACCGGTCAATAGCCTTTGATATGCTTTCTTCATCATTCGCTTTTATTACCTTACCGCCTCTTGTTACTTTTGGGTGACTTATTCTGACAACTCTTGTAGGGGAACCCTTAAGTCCGAACTTTGAGCTCTCTAGATTTAAATTATTTTGTGACCATACAGGTATTTCTGTATTTTTAGCTTTTTTCTTGCCACGGAGCGTTGGGAGCCTGGGATAACTTATTTCCTTGACCACAGCAAGAAGAGCAGGCAACGGCATTTTAAGAGTTTCATAACCATCTTCAATAAGCCGCTCCACTGTGATTATTTTATTTTTAATATCAACAATTTTACTTACATAGGTTGCAAGAGGAATATCAAGAAATGAAGCTATACCCGGGCCTACCTGGCCGGTGTCTCCATCTGTTGCACGCTCACCCGCTAAAATCAGATCATATTTTCCTATATTCTCTATTGATTTTGACAATACATAAGAAGTGGCCCATGTATCGGAACCCTTAAATTCCTTTCCTGTAAGAAGTATGCCGCTATCACAGCCCATTGAAATTGCTTCCCTTAATGCTTTTTCTGCAGCTTCCGGGCCCATGGAAATTACTGTTACCCTGCCGCCATACTGCTCTTTTAGCTGTATTCCTGATTCAATAGCATACAGGTCAAGGGGGTTTATGATGCTTTCCACCCCTTCTCTTATCATTGTGCCTGTCTTCTCATCCATTTTTACGTTACTTGTCTCCGGCACCTGTTTTATCGGGATAATAATGTTCAGTTTTATCTCCTTTTTAGTATTGTTAATATTATTAACATTAATTTATTTCTATTGCTGATTCTTTATTAATTAAAATACTGTTTATTTATTTTCATTTTCAAATCTTTTTAGCTGCATCAATGTCAGCCCGGTAAGTTTTACTATTTCTATTGGAGGGCTACCCCTTGAAAGATCATTAAAAGGTACCGGGGAACCCTGGATGACGGTCCCGTAATAACTGGTTCTGGCCAGTCTATTCACAGCTTTTACGCAAATATTTGCAGAATCAAGATCAGGAAAAATCAAAACATTGGCTTTTCCTGCCACCTCGCTGTCAGTGCATTTTGACTCTGCCACCTCCGGGATTATTGCAGCATCTAACTGGAGCTCTCCATCTATGGCTATTGACGGATTTATATCTTTTACTCTTTCTACAACTCTTCTTATCTGCTCTATTCTTTCACTGTCGGCACTTCCCTTTGTAGAATATGACAGTATGGCTATTTCGGGCTCACCATCATAAAGAGCTCTGGCTGTCTCATAACTATCAAGCACGATACTAAGCATCTGCTCTTCATCAGGATACGGGATTACAGCTACATCAGAGAATATAAACTTTCCATCAAGCCCATAGGGGCAATCCGGCACAATCTGCATTACTGCACCTGATAAATATCTTCTTTTCTTGCCCGTATTCAATAACTGTATAATCGGTCTTATCATTGCACTCGTGGGACTGAGCGACCCGCTGACTCCGCAGTGAGCATAGCCTGATTTCAGCATAAAAGCAGCATAGTAATTTGGTTCAGATGCAAGTTCTCCGGCAGCTTCTTCCGATAATTCTTTGTTTCTTCCGGCAAAGGCTTCAAGAAGAATTTTTTTACACTCTTCAAACCTGCTGGATTTTTTGGGCTCTATAATCTCTATGGTTTCACAATTATTAAGGCCTGCTTCTTTTATATTCTCAGAGATAATCCTGCTTTCACCAAGAAGAACTGTATTGCTATTGTTGTATTTTTTTAATATCTTCAGTGCATATGCAAGACGTATATCTTCCCCGTCCACATAAACTATTGTCCTTGAGTAATCTTTTATGGAAGAAAACATGTATTCTTCAAATTTATTGGTTATGATCTCTTTATTATCAATCATATAGGATTCTCCTTCTTTCTATCCAGTCCTTTATGCTGATTTTTTTGATTTCTCGTTATATATTTCTTTTATTCTGGATACTATTTCTTCTCTGGTAGCACCTGATGTAAAAATAGCATCAAATCCCATATCCACCAGTTTTTTCTTATCATCATCCGGTATGGTTCCTCCTATTACCAGGCCTTTAGAATCCTTAAGACCTTCTTTTTTTGCACGACTGACCAGTTTGCTTCCAAGCTGGATATGGGCTCCACCCAGGGAACTTACACCTATAATATCGACGCTTTCCTGAATGGCTGCTTCAATTATTTGATCAACTGTAGAGTTTCCAGTATATATTACTTCCATTCCTGCATCCCTTAGAATTTTAGCTACAGTTATTATCCCCCTGTTGTGTATATCCAGCCCCAGTTTTGAAAGCAGTACCTTAATATTTTTATCTCTCATTTGTGTCCTCCAAAATAGTTAAATTTAGAATATCACGGGAGGGTTCCAGAGCCCGAATGCAGATTTAAAAACTTTAAATAATTCACCTTCCGTACATCCTGCCCTTGCGCACTCAAGGCTATAGGGAACAATGTTTTTTCCGCTCCTGCAGGCTTTCTCCAGATCATTTAAAGTTTCTTCTACTTTAAGAGTGTTTCTGGTTTCCCTGAGTTTTTTAAGCTTTTTAATCTGGCGCTCTTCTGTTTTTTCAGGATAGTTAAATACATCTATGTTACGGGTTTTGTATTCAGAAACATAAGTATTATATCCCACTATCTTTATATCCCCTCTTTCCATCTTTGCCTGTTCGGTATGGAAATGGTCTGCAACTTTACGATGCAGCCAGCCCCTTTCTATGGCAGACACATATCCTCCCAGTTTATCAATCTCTTCTATCTGTTCCAATATCATAGCTTCAATTTTATCTGTCAGAGCTTCTACATAATAGGAGCCACCCAGAGGGTCAACTACTTCAGTTATAGCAGTCTCTGCCTGTATTATCTGCTGCGTTCTTACCGATAGAAGTTGTGCTTCTTCAGTAGGTACAGCGTATGCCTCATCATAACTTGAGACATGAAGGGATTGAGCCCCGCCTAAAGTAGCAGCAAGCGCCTGAAAAGCTGCTCTTACAACATTATTCAAAGGCTCCTGGCGTGTTAGCGTCAGGCCTGATGTCTGTACGTGACACCTCATCCATTGCGAACGGGGTTCTTTTGAACCGAACCTGTATTTCATAATCTTTGCCCATAGTCTTCTGGCAGCCCTTATTCTTGCCACTTCATCAAAGAAATCATTTGAAATGGACCAGAAAAAAGCCAGTCTTTTTGCTACCCAGTCAATATCGTGCCCCCGCGATGACATTTCTTCAAGGGTTGCTATGGCATTTGACATAGCTACTGCCATTTCCGTAACAGAAGATGTCCCATAATCCCGCAGGTTATACCCGTTATATGTTACAAAATTCCATCTGGGAATATTTTTTCTTATATACTCAATATTGTCACACTGTATCCTGAAAACATCTTTTGGAGGCAGATACTCCGGACCGCTTCTTACTACCTCCTCCATTGTGGTATCGTTCTGGACAGTTCCGCCAAGCTTATCAAAAGGGATTCCCTTTTTTTCTGCAGCCACAAGAAACATGGGAAATATAATTGCAGTATTGGAAGGAAAATGCGTTACAATAGACACTGTCAGATCTTCCAGTGGTATGTCTTCAAATAGAGTTTCCATATCCACTGCTGAGTCTATTGCCACTCCCGAAGTACCTACCTGTCCGCTGGATAAAGGGTCGTCCGAGTCATACATCTGCACTGTTGGAAGGTCAAATATAACTGACAGCCCTGTTGCACCGCTTTTAATCATAAATTTAAGCCTTTTATTTGTATCTTCAGGTCCCCCAAACCCGTTTATCTGCCTTATCGTGAATTTCTTTCCCCTGTACATGTTTGGATGTATGCCACGTGTGAAAGGAGCCTGTCCCGAAAAACCAACATCCTCGTTGTAGTCTAAATTAGAGATGCTGAGTGGAGTGTATATAAGTTCCCTTGGTATGCCTGAACCAAGAGTTGTCTGCGGGGTAACCTCCCAGTTTTCTTTATCGTGATCACTGACACAATTTTCCTTCCACCTGAAAAAACCCTTTTTTATCTCTTCGAGGGCAGAATTTGAAAATACTGGCTTTTTTTTTGGAATATTTTTTTTTATTATTTCTTTTGTGGTTAATTTATTATTGGTCATGGTCATTTCTCCTGCCGGTAATTATAATTCCTTAAATATATTTATTTAAAAAAATCCTTCAATATTTTATCCATTACTGGCTTATCTCCATCAGATGCAGCCAGGAACCTTTCAAGTACTTTTTTATATATTTTTTCATCTTTTATTCTATTCTTTACTTCTTCCATAATATAGTCCTCTATCATCTGTTTCAGGTCGTAATTCTTTTTATCCTCAAAGTATTTCTCATACCTGCCTTCCTTCTTTAAATATCCAAGGTGATTCTCTATTCCGCAAACCAGGGAATCAATTCCTGTATCATCAATAGCCTCCGTTAGAAAAATTGGAGGAGACCAGATTTTTCCTCCGTCTCCATCAGAAGTAAAAAATGTCTTCAGATCAAGCTCCACATCCTGTGTATTTTTATTGCTCTCTGCTTTATTTATCACAAAAATATCCGCTATCTCCATTATTCCGGCCTTCATTATCTGAATATGATCACTGAGTCCCCCTACCAGAACCACTATTGCGGTATGAACCATTTTTTTTATATCTACCTCGGCCTGTCCCACTCCTGCCGTCTCAACCAGAATTACATCCTTTCCCATTGCATCCATTACGGTAATCATTCTTGAGGTTGCTTTTGATACTCCGCCATGCCATCCTCTGGTGGGAAGGCTCTTTATGAATACTTCCCTGTCAGGGCTGTGATTTTTCATACGGATCCGGTCTCCCATAAGCGACCCTCCGCTGAATGGACTTGACGGGTCTACGGCTATTACTCCTACAGACTTGCTCTTTTCCCTGTATTTTCGTATCAGTGCATTTATTATTGTGCTTTTCCCGGAACCGGGAAGTCCTGTAATTCCTATAACATGAGAACCACCTGTGTGCTCCTGGAGGATTTTTAGTTCTTTTATCGCCACCAGATCGTCAGATTCTATCAGGTTCATAAGCTCTGCCGCCGCCCTGATATCACTTTTTAATATTTTTTTTGCAATGGATTTCATTTAATTTACTTCTGTGGTTAACTTTTTAATATTAAAAATATATTATTAAAATTATGTTTTTCAAACTTTATGAGTGGCAAGACCATAGCAATCTTCGGCAGCTTCCATCACAGACTCAGCCAGGGTAGGATGGGAGTGAACCATTTCAGCAAGATCATCTACCGGCAGCTCTGCACTCATGGATGCTGCAACTTCATGTATTAGCTCTGATGCTCCCGGACCTACAATCTGGGTTCCCAGTATTTCTCCAGTATTTTTATCCGTAACTATATTTACAAAACCTTCTGTTTCTCCAGCTATATACGCTCTACTGTTTGCATAGAATGGAAAAGTCCCCGTGCAGATATCATACCCTTTCTCTTTCGCCTGCTCCGGATTCAAGCCCACGGTTCCGATCTCCGGAGAGGTAAATACTGCCCAGGGTATAATATTGTAATTCATTTCTTTTCTTTTCCCTGTAATATTTTCTACAGCTATCTTTCCTTCTTTAGATGCAACATGTGCCAGCTGGAGCCCTCCTATTACATCGCCTATTGCATATATACCGTCAACATTTGTCTTAAGGTACCGGTCTACTTTTATATAACCTTGCCGGTCAACTTCTATCCCAACTTTTTCTAAGCCGATGCCGGTAGAATTTGGTTTCCTTCCAACTGATATTAGCACTTTATCTGCAATTATTTCATCTCCATTACCGGTTGTGCAGATAAAGCCACCGGCGCTCTTTTTAACTTTTTCCACTATCGTATCTGTAAATATGTCAATTCCCTTTTTCTTGAAAACTTTATGGATCACTTTTGAAACTTCAATGTATTCAGTTGATAATATTCCCGGAAGCATCTCCACTATTGTGACCTTTGTCCCGAGAGAAGAAAATATATTTGCAAATTCACTCCCTATGACTCCCCCGCCTATAATCAAAAGTGATTCCGGTATTTCCTTCATAGATAAGATTTCAACATTATCCATTACCCCGTCTTCCGACAGGTTAAATGGTTTCACATATGCTGCAGATGAACCGGTGGCAATAATTATATTTTTTGCATTGATTTCAATATTCTTGCCTTCGGGAGTTTTTACTGCAATCTTCTTCGCCGCAGTTATTTCACCCTGTCCC
>Ga0172366_10004015_pt1 | contig 11601 bp, 9 predicted proteins | sample LakKivSesite69cm_FD_114533 | JGI IMG/M metagenome (GOLD analysis project Ga0172366, IMG submission 114533) | Sediment microbial communities from Lake Kivu, Rwanda - Sediment site 69cm | ecosystem: Environmental > Aquatic > Freshwater > Lake > Sediment | place: Rwanda: Western Province, Lake Kivu...
AAACCAAGAAGGATCGACTCCTATGGTATAGATTTTGCTAGATGATCCACATCCACTGAAGGCCATACATAGCAAAGCAACTATGTATCCTGCCACTCTTTTCAATAGCGCTACTCTTAGTATTTCCATCCACCTAACTCTTTTATGCTTGAGCTTTGCCCTAAATTTCCGTTATGCTACCCCCAGAGTAGTATTTGGGTCAAAGGGAATGGACGAGCCCTTAGGAAAACATTTTGCAATCTATAAAGATATAACCATCCTTACCGATAGGTAGGATGGTTTTTTTATGCTCATGAAAAACACAAAAATCACCTTACAATCAGGAGAAGTATTCCACGGCAAATCTCCTGTATGGCAAAAATCTCTTTATCAAGGAGAAATTGTATTCACAACGGGTATGACAGGTTATGTAGAAACACTGACAGACCCCTCCTATGCAGCGCAATTTGTTGTTTTCACCTATCCTTTGATTGGCAACTATGGGGTGCCAAGTAAAAAACAATGGGAATCTTCTAAGATCCATGCAGCTGGCGTGGTCATTGCACAAGAAGCGCTCTTTGCTTGCCATGCAGAAAGCTTGTCTCTTTTCCGTGAATGGTTAAGAACTCAAGACATCCCTCTGATTACTGGCGTTGATACCAGAACTCTCACCCTCAAGATCCGCAGCCGCGGCGTGATACCTGCTACACTCTCTGATGAACACATCTTTTCCAGCGAGTTTATCGATCCCAATGCTTCTGATTTAGTACGGAAAGTGAGTATCAACACCCCTGTTTACCTAGGAGAACAAGGGCCTCGTATTATCGCTGTTGATTGCGGTATGAAAGAAAGCATCACTCGTCATCTTTTGCAATCGGGCTTTGCCATCAAAAGAGTTCCTTTTGATTACGACTACACTGAAGAAGAGTTTGATGGACTCTTTATTTCTAATGGACCCGGAGATCCCGCTAACTGTATTGTTACCATTGCTCATTTGCAAAAAGCCCTCCAACGTAAAAAACCTGTGTTTGGAATTTGCCTAGGGGCTCAGCTCATGGCTCTTGCCATCGGAGCTACCACCTACAAACTGGTTTTCGGACATAGAGCCCAAAATCAACCCGTATTTCATAAGCCAACAGGCAAATGTTTCCTCACTTCACAAAATCATGGCTATGCTATTGATGACCGTTCCTTACCTAAAGATTGGGAAGTCACTTTTCGTCACCTCAACGACAACTCTGTGCAGGGGATTTCTCATCTTCATGATCCCTTCTTTGCTGTCCAGTTCCATCCAGAAGCAAAGCCTGGACCTCAAGATACTGCGTGGTTATTTACTCATTTTAAAAATCTTGTGGAGAGCTTGTTATGACCTCGCATCGTGGCAAAAAAATACTTATTTTAGGATCTGGTGGACTGCGCATTGGACAAGCGGGAGAATTTGATTATTCAGGCTCTCAAGCTATCAAAGCTCTGAAAGAAGAACATGTGACAACTCTTCTTATCAACCCCAACATTGCTACCGTGCAAACAGATGCTACCTCTGCAGATATCCTCTACCTAGAGCCCTTGACGGAACACTATGTGACAAAAATTATTGAAAAAGAAAGACCTCATGCAGCTCTTTTAGGTTTTGGAGGACAAACCGCCTTAAATCTTGGGCTAAAATTAGAAGAAACTGGTGTCTTTGCTAGATACCAAGTAGAAATTCTCGGAACCAGCGTACACTCTATCCGCCTTACAGAAGATCGAGAGCTCTTTAAAAACAATCTCCTCTCTATAGGCATCCCTACTCCTAAAAGTGTTTGCGTCTCTTCGGTACAAGAAGCTTTGATTTCTGCTGAAAAAATCGGATACCCCATCATGATGCGCTCTGGCTATAGCCTAGGAGGCCTTGGCTCAGGCAGAGTCTCTTCCCCTGAAGAACTCAAACTCAAAGCTAGCGAAGCGCTCAGTGTCGCCCCACAGATTCTGATTGAAGAGTATCTTTTAGGATGGAAAGAAATTGAATATGAAATTGTGCGAGATAGCGATGGAAATACCGTCACTGTCTGCAATATGGAAAACTTAGACCCTATGGGCATTCATACCGGTGAAAGCATCGTAGTCGCTCCCTCTCAAACTCTTTCCAATGATGAATATCAACAACTACGCTCTGTTGCCATTAAAGCGGCAAACCATTTTAACATCATTGGAGAATGCAACATTCAATATGCTCTAAATCCCTTAACAGGAGAGTATAGAGTCATTGAGATGAATGCGAGACTGTCGAGATCTAGCGCTTTAGCGTCAAAAGCAACGGGATATCCTTTAGCCTTCATCGCAGCAAAACTCTCTCTTGGCTACAAACTCCATGAGCTTCGTAATACGGTAACAAAAACCACCTGCGCTTTCTTTGAGCCAGCTCTTGATTATATCGTTGTCAAAATTCCTCGATGGGACACGCATAAATTCCGCTCTGCAGATCGAAAAATTGGAACAGAAATGAAAAGCGTTGGCGAAGTGATGGGTATAGGAAGATCTTTCCCAGAAGCTTTGCAAAAAGCGATTCGTATGCTCAACATTGGGGCAAGTGGTCTTACAGACTATCCCTATCTTATCAACAACCCCTTTGCAGAAATTGAGCAAGCCACAGACCGCCGCCTATTTGCTCTATATGAATATTTTAAGCAAGGAGGCTCCGTAGAGATTGCACATCAAGCCTCAAAAATTACTCCGTGGTTTTTGGATCATATCGCCTCTATTGTGCGCATGGAAGAATCGCTAAAGAGCGCTTTTTTATCGAAAGAACTCTTACTGCATGCAAAACAAATGGGATTTTCTGATAAAGCTCTGGCTCGGACACAAAAAAGCCAAGAAGAGGTCATTCGCTCTCTTCGTCTCGAACATCATATCACCCCTTACGTCAAACAAATAGACACTCTTGCTGGAGAATTTGCAGCAAGCACCAATTATCTTTATCTCACCTATCATGCCATAGCGCATGACGTAGCTCCTTCTGCTTCTTCACCCATTATTACCTTAGGATCGGGACCTTATTGCATCGGCTCCTCCGTGGAGTTTGACTGGTGTGCTGTGAATACTTCCAAAGCTCTCAAAGAACTGGGAGAACTCTCTCTCATTATCAACTCCAATCCAGAAACTGTCTCCACAGACTATGATGAATCAGACCGTTTGTACTTTGAAGAACTCACTCTTGAAAGAGTGCAAGATATTGCAGACTTTGAAAACCCTAAAGGGCTTATCGTCTCTGTGGGAGGACAGATCGCTAATAATCTAGCACTACCCTTGCACTGCAGAGGTTATACACTTCTTGGGACTTCTCCTGAGTCGATCGATATGGCAGAAAACAGACAGAAATTCTCTTCCCTATTAGGTACCTTAGGCATAGATCAACCTAGGTGGGAGAGTGTGACAAGTGTGCAAAAAGCTAAGGAATTTGCCGCATTTGTTGGCTACCCTATTTTGATTAGGCCTTCTTATGTGCTCTCAGGAGCTGCCATGAGTATAGCCTCTTCTGAAGGTGAATTAGAAAAATATCTCCAAGAAGCTTCTGTTGTCTCCCCTGATTATCCAGTTGTCATCTCGCAGTTTATTACAGACGCCAAAGAGCTAGAAATCGACGGTGTCGCGCAGCAAGGGAACATCATCATCGAAGCCATCTCTGAGCATGTGGAAAATGCTGGAGTGCACTCAGGAGATGCAACGATCGTCCTTCCCCCTCAAAGGCTCTATCTAGAAACCATTCGGCAAGCAAAAAAAATTACAAGACAGATTGCTAAAGCTCTTTGTATCACAGGCCCTTTTAACCTACAGTTTATTGCTAAAAACAACTGTTTACAAGTGATCGAATGTAATCTACGCGCTTCTCGCTCTTTTCCTTTTGTTTCCAAAATCACAAACCATAATTTTATTCATATAGCCACCAAAGTGCTACTGGGTCACCCTATACGTGAGCAGTACGAAACGTTAGAGCTAGATTATGTAGGTGTCAAAGCTCCTCTTTTTTCTTACAGCAGGCTCAAAGGCTCTAACCCTGTGGCTTATGTAGAAATGGCCTCTACTGGTGAAGTGGCTTGCCTGGGAGACTCTCTCTTTGAGGCTTTTTTCAAAGCATGGCAAGCAACAGAGCAGCACATCCATGGTAAGAGGATGCTTGTGAGCATCGGCGGACCTCACAAACAAAAATTTAAAGATCTTTTACAATCGCTGGATGATCTTGGATGGACCTTCTACGCAACCGAAGGCACGCATGACTATTTATGCAGGCAAGGTATTGCCTCCAAATATCTCTATAAAACCTCTGAAAAAATTGAACCCAATGTAGCCAGCGCTATTGCCACAAAAAGTGTTGATCTGATTATTAATATCCCCATAGGTCTTGGCCAAAGTCGTGAATCAGATGGTTTTAAGATTCGCAGGTTAGCTATCGATCATCACATTCCCATTCTCACAAATCTGCAGCTCTCCTTATTATTTTTACAGTGTCTGTGCTTATTTGATTCTCATAAACTACCCATAAAATCTTGGCGAGAATTTATTGATAGCAAACAATTTGATCTCCACGCTTTGCAAGAAAAGCTGACAGCTGGTTTCTCATGAACGCCCTAAAAACCAAGATCCTCCTCTTGCTAGTACGTCTTATGAGAAGGGCTACTAGCACCGAGTCGCCTTTGAAAATTCTTGTTGTAAGCACAACAGGCTTTGGAGATACGTTGTGGGCAACTCCAGCTCTTCGCGCTATTAAAGCTTCCTACCCACACGCCTTTTTAGGGGTTTTGACAAGTCCTATAGGTGCGTCGATTTTATCTGACAACCCTCATATTGATGAACTTTTTCTCCTCCCCCGTAAAATCACAGCCTTGCTTAAGCTTGTGCGTAAGCTCAAACAACAACGTTTTACTACTGCTTTAATTTTTCATGTGTCGCAGCGCATTACACTGCCCCTTTGCTCTTTAGCCAATATCCCTCAAATAATTGGAACAGAATCTATCAATAAAGGACTGGACGCTCTTTTAACAACGAAACTTCCTAAAACATCTCAACATGAGATCTCTCGTCGTCTTGCTATCGTAAAACAGATGGGGGCTCAAGAGCAAGGGATGCACCTAGAGATCTATCCCTCGCAAAAAGATACGCTCTATGCTAAAGAACTCCTCGGCGCAGCAAAAGGCCCTATTATCGTCTTACATCCAGGAGCTAAAGATCGTTTTAAACAGTGGGCGCCAGAAGCTTTTACCTTTGTGGGACAACGTCTCATTGATGAGCTCAACGCAACCATCGTACTTACAGGATCAAAAGAAGAAAAAACTTTGACCTCTTCGATCGCTTCTTCTCTCACAAACGCTTTTGATGTAGCAGGAACTCTTTCTGTAAAACAGCTAGCTGCTTTGCTAGCTAGCTCCGATCTGATGATTACTAACGATACAGGACCTATGCATCTAGCCTTTGCTATGCACACAAAAACCATTTGTTTATTTTCTCCAACAGACCCCAAAATATGTGGCCCTCTTGATGTCTCCCATACCCTTGCTCTTTATCAACCTGCTGCATGCACACCTTGTCTTGGGAAAAAATGTCTTGATGCTTTTTGCATGTTACAACATTCTCCAGAGCTTGTTGTGAGTCACGCTCTTCATTTTCTTAAACAAGGTAATCTAGCAACATGAATAATCCCTTCTATGGCAAAGATATTCTCTCCATCCGTGATCTGACTAAAGAAGACATTGAACTTGTCTTACAGACAGCTTCTTTGCTCAAAACAAATCCTCTTGCCTTGCCTCCTTTGCAAGGTAAGATTTTGGCCTCTTTATTTTTTGAACCTTCTACACGCACACGTCTTTCTTTCGAATCTGCTATGTATAGATCAGGTGGAAAAGTGATCAGTGTATGCAACTCCCAAGAGACCTCTATGAGCAAAGGAGAGTCTCTTTCCGATGCTATCAAAGTCATCTCCTCTTATGCTGACATCATCGTACTACGACATCCTCATGAAGGAGCCGCAAGACTTGCCGCAGAAGCGGCCTCAATTCCTCTCATTAATGGCGGGGATGGCGCTAATGAGCATCCTTCTCAAACTCTACTTGATCTTTTCGCTATCCGTGAAAGCCAGGGAGACTTGCATAACTTACACATTGCTTTTGTAGGAGATTTGAAACATTCTCGTACTATTCACTCCCTAGTTCTTGCTGCCGCCCACTATAATTCCCGTATGTTTTTCGTATCTCCAGAAAGTCTATCCCTTCCTGAAAAAATCTGTCATGAGCTACGCTCGCAACAAGTGCAATATTCGTTTCATCTTTCCTTTGAAGAATTACTCCCTAAATTAGATGTTTTGTATATGACCCGCATCCAAAAAGAGCGATTTGAAGATCAGAAACTGTACCTACAAGTAAAAGATCATTACGTCCTTCGTAAAGCTATGCTCAAAACGCTCAAACCTTGTTTCAAAGTGATGGCTCCTCTTCCAAGATTACAAGAAATTGCTGTAGATGTAGACTCTACTCCTCATGCCCACTATTTTGCCCAAGCTGCTGGAGGTGTTTTTGTAAGACGAGCTCTTTTACATCTATTACTTCAACCCCATAGTAACCCCGAGATCCAAGCCTATGCATCTGAAAAAAAACACTTTGCTCATTCCAGCTATTGAACGTGGTAGTGTCATCGACCACATTCCCCCAGGTCTTGGTCTTAAAATTATTCGCATTCTTCAATTAGAAAACCCTTCTTTTACTCTAACACTTGCTATGCATCTGTGTAGTAAAAGACTTGGTCTCAAAGATCTGATAAAAATTGATAGCTTGATGCTCTCTGATAGCGACGCTCATAAAATCGCTATCTTCGCTCCTCATGGCACCATCAACGTTATCCAGAATTTCAAAGTCGAAAAGAAAATCCGTGCAACACTACCTCACTCTATTGCATCCATTCTCGTCTGTCCCAATAAAGCCTGCATCACACGCCACGAACCTTGCTCTTCTTTCTTTTTTGTAAAAGAGCATAAAACCAAGGTGTACCTTGGCTGCAAATATTGCCAGAAAGATTTTCTGCGCGATGAAATCAAGGAGTACACACTATGACGATCTTTAAAAATGTCTCTCTACCCTCAGGGAAAACACAAGACATCATCGTCTACGATCAAAACCCCCATGAAATCGATGGAAGTCATTTGCTTGCACTCCCAGGGCTCATCGATCCTCATGTGCATTTTCGCACTCCTGGACATGAATACAAAGAAAATTGGGAAACCGCTGCTCTAGCAAGTCTTTGTGGAGGGTTTACCACAGTATTTGATATGCCCAACACACACCCTTCTACAATCACAGCGCAAAGGCTAGAAGAAAAAAAAAGGCTCATTGATGCCAAGCTGCAATCGTGTGGTATCCCTTTAAAATACCATCTCTACTTCGGCGCTCATAAAGAGCACTTTGATGAGCTTGCTAAAGTGAAAGACAAAATCGTAGCTCTGAAAATCTATATGGGCTCCTCTACGGGAGATCTACTCATGGATGATGAAAGCAGTCTACATGCAGCCTTTGCTTTAGCAAAGGCACATGATCTGCTTGTTTGCGTCCACGCAGAAAATGAAGACATGATTGCTTCGAGAGTTCATCTCTACCCAGCTCATTATGCATCTCACAGCCTTATTCGCTCTCCACAAGTGGCAGCTTCTGCTGTGCAACTCGCTATTTCTCTTTGCAAACTCTATACCACACGCTTGCATATTTTACATGTGAGCACAAAGGAGGAAATAACTCTTATACGCCAAGCTAAAGAAGAGGGGCTTCCTGTCACCTGCGAAACAACACCACATCATCTATTTTTACACACACAAGCTTACCTCTCTTTGCAAGGCAAAGCCCTTGTCAATCCTCCTCTGAGAGAGTCTCACCATAACCAAGCTCTTCTCCAGGCGATTCATGAGGGGATTATTGACACCATAGGTTCTGATCATGCTCCTCACACTCTAGAAGAAAAAAATCGCCCTTACGGCCTAGCTCCGAGCGGCATGCCTGGAGTAGAAACTACCCTTCCTCTGCTTCTACAAGCCTACCACAACAAAAAACTCTCTCTTTCACAAATTCTTAATCTTACCTACCATAATATCTGCAAAATCTATAGAATTCCTCCAAACGACGATAGAATCCTTGTGGCTATCAACAAAGAAAAAACCGTGAATGATTCCGATCTAAAAACTCGCTGCGGATGGTCTCCCTTTGCAGGTATGACGCTCAAAGGATGGCCCCTTTATGCAATACTAGATGGAAATCTGCATCATCTTGAACATTTACCAACGAGGTCTTTATGGACTTGCAAGAAGAGTTAACCTCTGATACCTATCCTATTTGGCGCTCTATTAATCCCCCTATTTATGATATTCGCAAAACCTACTTAGAAAATCTCTACCATGGCCCTCGTTTTAAAGGAGATCTTCCGGCAAGATCTTTTCCTGCTCCCCATACTTGGGTAGATTTTCTTGGATACAAAGTAGCTTCTCGCATCGGTGTGCCTGCTGGTCCTTTGCTCTCTTCCGAATGGATAGCACTAGCAAGTAAGCTAGGCTTTGATATCCTCACCTATAAAACCATACGTACAAGATTGCATCCAGCACACCCTCTTCCCAACATGCTCTATGTTGATGTACACCCTGATCACGCTACCTGTAGAGTGACACCGCAGCGTGATATTGCGCAGCTTGCTGTCACAAACTCCTTCGGAATGCCCTCGATGTGTCAAGAGTTTCTCATGGAAGATATCGCCAGAGCAAAAAGTCTTCTTCATAAAGGTCAAGTACTTGTTGTCTCTGTGGTAGGCTCTAAAGATCCACACATCGATTTTGTACAAGATTTTGTAGAGGCGGCCCTTTTTGCTAAAAGAGCAGGAGCCTCTATTGTAGAAGCAAATTTCTCTTGCCCCAATATAGGAGCTACTGAAGGTCAACTCTACACGAGTGCTGATAGTGTATATGACCTTGCTAAAAAAATAAAAACCGCTATCAAAGAAACTCCTCTTATTCTCAAAATGGGAACGTTTCAACATACAGATCAAATGAAAGACGTTCTTGTAGCAGCCGCTAAAGCGGGTGTTGCTGCCATCTCAGGCATCAATACTGTAAGCATGAAAGTCATCTATAAAAACGGTATCCCTGCACTAGGTCACAAGCGCCCCACAAGTGGTATTTGTGGAGGAGCCATCCGCCCAGCAGCTTTAGAATTTATCAAACACGCCTCTACGATCATCAAGCAAGAACGACTTGATCTGACTTTGATTGGTGTAGGAGGAATCACTCTTCCTCACCATTTTGCTCTATTTGCTGAAGCGGGCGCTGATTTTATGCAAACAGCAACAGGGATGATGTGGGATCCCTATCTAGGTTTACGTTATCACTCTTCAAAGGAACAATTATGAAAAATGCAGATCTCATTGACACGTTATTTGAGATAGGATCGATAAAATTTGGCTCATTCAAGCTGAAAAGCGGAGTGACTTCTCCGTTTTATATAGACCTTCGTCCTATCATCTCCTACCCACAACTGCTCAAAAAAATTTCTGAGCTCCTTTGGCAACAAGCTTCTTCCCTACATATCGATCGTGTTTGTGGGGTTCCTTATACAGCTCTTCCTATTGCAACCTGCATCTCTGTTGTGCACAACGTCCCTATGCTACTCAAACGTAAAGAAGTGAAGGAATATGGCACAAAACAACTGATTGAAGGTCATTTTTCCCCAGGAGATCGTTGCTTGCTTATCGAAGATATTGTGACCTCAGGAAAAAGCATTTTGGAAACCATCGAGCCTTTACATGCAGCAGGTCTTGTCATCGCCTCTGTAGCTGTCATCATCAACCGAGAGCAAGGTGGTGTCATGGCAATAGAAAAGCAAGGTTTCCATGTATCCCCCCTTATGACGATTTCCGATGTATTTACAAGATTAAAACATACGGGCAAGGTATCCCATCATGATGCTGATAAAGCGAAGAAATTTATAGAACACAACCAAGTAGAATTTTGATGATTCACCCTTCTCTTACTTACATGCAGCGTAGTCAGCTATGCACGCACCCTGTCACAAGGGAGCTTCTTGCTCTCATGGAGCACAAACAAACCAATCTTTGTTTTAATCCCGATGTGACAACACAAAAAGAGCTGTTAGCTCTTGCAGATGCTATCGGACCTCATATCTGTCTTCTGAAAACTCATGTAGATATTTTGGAAGATTTTGATGCAACTTTTGGAGAAAAATTACTAGCCCTTTCCAAAAAGCACCACTTTTTACTTTTTGAAGATCGTAAATTTGCAGACATTGGATCTGTTGTGAAAGAGCAATATGGTGGAGGTATCTACAAAATAGCCTCTTGGGCTCATATTACCAACGCTCATAGCGTAGCTGGTCCTGGTATTATTGCAGGCCTCAAACAAACAGGTCTTCCTAAGCAAAGAGCTCTACTACTTCTTGCAGAAATGAGTAGCCAAGGCAATTTAGCAACAGATCTCTATACAGAGCGCACCTTAGAGATGGCCAACATGCATCCTGATTTTGTCATTGGATTTATCGCAATGCGTAAGCTCTCTGATGATCCAAGATTTATCTATCTGACACCAGGTGTACAAAAAAGCGCAGGGAAAGATGCACTGGGACAGCAGTACAAAACGCCTCATCATGTGATTTGTGAAAAGCAAAGCGATATCATCATTGTTGGTCGCGGCATCTACGCTGCAAAAAACCCTGTGTTAGAGGCGCAAGAGTATAAAGTTCTCGGTTGGCAGGCCTATCTTGACAGACTTACCCTAGCAAAAACACATGATCATAGCTGTCATTGTTCTTAACTGGAATGGTAAGAAAGACACTCTAGCGTGTATTGACTCCTTGCAAAAGCAAAGCTACCGCCCCTATGAAATCATCGTTGTAGATAACGGCTCTACAGATGGTTCCGTGCAGCAAATTCGCTCTCTCTATCCTTCTGTCACTCTACTTGAAAATCAAGAAAACTTGGGATTTGCTGGAGGAAATAATCGCGGCATCACCTACGCCCTAGAGAAAGGTTTTGATGCGATCGTACTTTTAAACAATGACACCATTGTAGATCCTTCTTTTCTACATGCCTTCGCATCCACCTCGCAAAAACATCCTCATTCTCTCTTAGGAGCGAAAATTTATGTACACTCTAACCCAAATCTCTTTGATCATTTTGGTGGCAATTGGAATCCCGCTAAAGGACAATTTGATCTGATAGGCTATCATCAGCAAGAAGACAACATCTCCTGGGAAAAACCTTTCCCCTTGGACTACATCTGTGGCTGCGCCTTATTTGCAAAAGCAGAAGCTTTTAAAGCTATTGGTCTTCTTGATGAACGTTTTTTTCTTTTTTGGGAAGAAGCCGATTTTTGCTATAGAGCAAAACAGCTAGGCTTTTCTGTTTTCTGCGCACCGCAGGCCAAAGTGTGGCACAAAGTCTCCGCCTCTTTTACAGGAGGCAAACCACACACAACCTATTTTTGGTGGCGCAATCGCCTTTTATGGATCCAAAAACATCTTCCCTCCAAAGAGCAAAAAAAACTCTACCGCACTACACTGATTCCAGAGATTTTTAAACTGCTCAGGCATTATCTACTTTTTTCTCTGCGTC